>Ga0099849_1000388_pt1 | contig 20142 bp, 12 predicted proteins | sample CB_VirMetaG_4_FD_78177 | JGI IMG/M metagenome (GOLD analysis project Ga0099849, IMG submission 78177) | Freshwater to marine saline gradient viral communities from Chesapeake Bay - CB_1508_1M Viral MetaG | ecosystem: Environmental > Aquatic > Marine > Coastal | place: USA: Chesapeake Bay... | reverse complement strand
ATCATCATACTGGTACGCAGCTACTCTCTTCGCATTGAGCATGTCCTGATACTCTTGCGTCGATCTCTCTCCATTAGCGATGGTCCTGTACGAATCAATAATGGCCTGAGACATATCGATATCGCTATCTGGATTGTAGTTCCACGGGATACCAAGTTCCTCATTTACGGCCTTCAGTGACTGCATGGCCAAAGAGGCCTGAGCCTTTGACTCGTCGTATCTATTGAAGAAGAAGTTTTTAAGAGATGCTGTAGCGTTAGCGTCACCCTTTAGGTGGTTTGCGTATGCGCTATTTATCGTTACTCCTGGCTCGATTTCAAAATCCCCACCATTGTATACATCAGATTCCACGATCCTTCCAAGGTAGTCGTTATCTCCGCCTGCAATGGCGGAAATGGCTTGGTCAGCAGTGTTCATTTCAACACCGAGGTCAGCCAACCCCTGGCTGTCCTGGTACATACGAAGCATCTCTGGGGTGTTATACCCCACTGGTCTTGACTCTACGTCCTGAAATTCGCCAAGGTTCGCATCAGCGAGAATGGCACCAATCTCTGGTGATGCGGTGGTTTCAGGATATCCAGTAGGCGATGTTGATCCGCCCGAAGGGGGTAGGGATGGAGATTCTTTTTTTTTTAACATGTCATCGAGCTTTTGCTGACGCTCGATCATGTGTGCCTCCGCCTCCCTTTGTTGCTTAAGCAGTCGCTCGTTCTCCTCTCTGATCTCTCTCTGAGTGTTCTCGTACTGAGCATTCATGGCGCCCAGAACATCCTCTCGCGTTCTGCTTCCATCAACCGTCATAACCCCAACGATGTCAGAATCAGACAAGCCCTTAGATCTGTAGTAATCAATTACTTGAAAATCGTTTGGCGCTTGTGGCTGTGGGTACTGGACGGTCTCTACCTGCTGGTTTTGAGTTGGTTTTGGAGCTTCTGGTGCCGCCGCCTGAACAGGCTCAGTAGTAAGCTGTAGCGGATCTGTGTTATCAAACTGATTAGCCATATACAAATATATTATTTAACCTCCCTCCCAGCAGCTTTAGCTCTGCCCAAATTATGCTTAACGTAGTTTGGATCTGTAGCATAGTTTAGTTCCTTGAGTATTTCAAGGTAGTTAACGCCATCTGTAGCCTGCAGCGCCCTTGGCATGTTTTGCTTAATCCAAACCATATACCCCTTAAATCCATTGTACGCATCTGGGAAGGACAAGAATGGCTCTCCTTTTGCCGTAACCTTCTTCCCATCAATGTACTCTGCAGTATCCATATTTACCACTCCAAATTCCACACCTGCATCCCTAAGGGCTTTCTCTGTCTTTGGTCCAGTCTTGAGGCCAAAGTAGTTATTGTGCTCTCTCGACAGCTTTGATGATCCCCAGTTAGATTCAAGAGCATATTGAGAGGCCATGGCTTCTGGGAATGGGTGGCCAGCTGATTTCGCCGCAGCTACCGCTGCATCGAACGCTGGAGTAAGTTGTTCCTTGGGGGCATTGTACCCCTTCTCTACGGTGATATCGCTCTTGTTGACTATTGGTCCCCTGCCAGTCATCTCTGGAAGCGGTCCTACCAGCGCGTCTGCATCAACCTGCTCCTCTTCTTTTGCCGCTGGGGCTTGCTCTCTAGCAGCCTTCTTTGCCAGGAGCTCCTGCTCAATGCCCTTAAGTCTTTCCGTTTCCTCAATTCGTCTAAGCCTTTCTCTCTCAACAGCAACGTCAGTTGGCACTGGCGCCTTCGTAGGGTCAGCAACAGCTTCTGGCTGTGCAGGTGCAGACGCAGGTTGGGTGACTGCTGGGCCTGCCGACGGCTGCCCCGTAATAAACCGCTTAAACGAATCAGTAAGCTGATTCACCGCTTTAGTGGCTCTAGGGACTAATCTCTCAAGCGTTCCTGGCCTCTCTGTGGCTTCTGCTATTGAGTCTTCTGCCCTTTGCTTAACATCATCTGTTCTTACGCCTGACACCTCCTCGTCGTTAATTCTTGTTTCAGGTCCGAATACTGGCTGCCCTGCCTCGCTTCCAATCTGAAGGAACCTTCCGTCTGGAGTTTTAATCTGCTTGTCCAGGCTGGCAGATGTCGTCAAATCTGGAGCTGGCAAGCTTCGCAACTCCTCTAGCACCTCCTGTGTTGGTTTGTCTCCCATCGCCTTTGCCAAGTTTGCAAAAGCTTGGAGCTCTGGATCAACGGGCTGTTCTGCCTCACCATCAAACACTTCTTTCGGCATCTCTACACCCCTATCTTCAAGAGCCTGAAGTCCCTCATCAACGGTTAGGCCAGCATTCTCAAAACTATTCTTTATAGACTCGACAGCTTTTGGTTTGCCCTGTCTAGCCGCAGCTATAACCATTGGCTCGATGGACTGAAGCGCTGTGCGCTCTCTCCTGACCAGATCCTGCTTTTTAATCTCCTCTCTCTTTTCAGCTCCTTCTTGCATCGCTGCATCAAGAGTGCCAAGGGCGCTATTCATGGCGTCCTCAGTGGTGTTTGGATTCCTGATCGCAGAGATAACTGCTTGGGCAGCTGCCACTGGCATATCGCCGTTCTTTGCTGCCTCCTGAGCATCTGAGATTCTATTGAGCATGTTTGGCTCAATCTCAGTAAGTGGGACAAGGGGGGTCCCGTCTACGTCAACGTCAGCAATGACAGACTCATCGCTAAGGTCGAGCTGATCGTTTTCCACTAGAGATCTCACAACAGGGTCATCCTGCAGGACCGCTTCCGTGCTCCTCTCTGTCTGAGGCTTTGCTTCTGGCACATCTGCAACTTCACCAGTCGCCACAACTTCGCCGCCCTGAACAACTGTTGGCTCGCCAAGGCGCTGCTTAAGCGTCTCAAACCTTGCCTTTAAGAGGCGGTCCTGTTCGCTCTTAGGGAGGTTATAGAAAACCTCCTGAGCAAAGGCTCTCTCATTGGCGTCGTCAAGGCCTGGGACAAGCATACCCATGGCGCTCCCTGACGGCGCACCCAGCGCTGTGGGGTCTCCAATAACAACTGTCTGTGATGTTGGTACATCAATAAACTCTGGATCATCGAACTCGCCAGCCTTGACAAGCTCTCTGCTATTCAAGTATGAGATATCTGCAACAATCTCTCCGTCATTGTTAATGCCAACGGCAGTGATCTTGTATCCGTTGTCTTCTGCATTACTTGGAGAGTACATAGATCTACCTGCTGGGATTTCAATTGGCTCCTTGTACGCATCAAGCTGATACGTAAACCCTGCATCGTCACTGTGCATGTTCACCCCAGAGTGCAATGATTCAGGGGCTTCAGGCATCTCGTAGGTGTAGCTCGACCAAGCCTCTATGGCGTCGCTATTGATGCTATTCAAATCCTCCTCAGGAATCGCGTCAAAGTTACCCTCGATGTAGCTCTTTAGGATCTCAGGCTTGTATGAGTTCGTCATTCCGTTGATCTCTTCAACGACCGACTCCCTAAACTCAATGGACTCTTTATCTTTACCCATGTATTGATCGAACAGCTTCTTGACAACATAGTCGTGCTGATCTTTTGGGTCATTCATTCCCATCTGCAAAAACTCGTCCTTCGAGGCCCTTGCTAGCCTGTTGAATCTTTCGTTAACAGACTGATCTGTAGTAACATCGAGGAGCCTTGGGATGGGCTCTTCTATAGTAGGCGGTCTAAATGTTGCTGGATTTGCATAGGCCTGCATATCGAAGATGCTCATGGGCTCTCCCGTAGGCTGTCCATCATCGCCAATCATATACCCAAGGGGATTCCCATTGGCATCAAACTCACCATTCCATTCGAAATAGTTGTTGTGCCTGTTCATGGCCTCGTCATAGGCCATTGGCGAGTTGTTCTCATACACGGCAACGCCACTTCCGTCGCCAGGCTCGTTAATCCTAACTCTGTCATCAGCGACACTGAATGCGCTGTTTTTGTTGCCGTCTATAGCTTCTGCAACATCTCCACCATAGTGGGCAGACATTTTTTTGTAAAGTGAGTTTAGGCTATTGATCTTGTTGGCCGCTTCAAGAGCGCTATATTCCTGCCCTTCATAAGAACCCATACCGTTGATGTAGTTCTTGGCGTCTGCGATTCTGTCCTCAAATATCGCTTTGTACTTTGGCGATCTCAGTGCCGCTGCATTGAATCCTGACAAAGAGTTTATGTTCTCTATCTGAGACCGCTCTTGCGCGTCTCTTCGCTGTCTCTCATAGTTGAGAGCTTGTCGTTTTCTTTCAGCTGATCTTTCTACGGCACCGAGGTATCGGTCCATAGAGCTCATAGTGCCATTAGCCATTATCCCTGAAATCTTTCTTCTGTAGCGATTTCATCCATGAAGATTTCGTACAGAGCGTTTTTATCGCCAGCCCTTGCGGCTGCCATCAATTCGTCAAAAATGTAATCTGGAATAATTGCCTCACTACCAGTTACATGCATCTCGTCGCCATCGTCATCGACAGCTGGAGTTCCATCCTCGTGAGCAATGATAAGGTTAAGCACGCTATGATCATGCGGTCCTGGAGTTATTCCACCGTGCTTGTACCCTCTTTCCGATGATTTCACTCCAGATGCCTGTGGGTTGAAGAAGTCCTCCATCCCCATAAGTTGAGTGCCTAGGTCAAACATCCCCTCTCTTTGAGCCTCCTTTTTACCCATGATGCCGTACTGCTCTTGAGCGAGCTCTGCCGCCCTCAAGTCTCCGTATGCAGCGTCGGTAAGTTGCTTCTGAGCAATGTTCTGGGCGTTCGTTGCCTGATCCTCCATCATCAAAAGATTAGACACTTGAGACTCCCTATCCATTCTGTTTTTAGATAGCACCTCATTGGCTTTTTCTGGCGACATGCCAGAGTCAATAAGTTCCGCAAGGGTGCTTGCGTCTTCCTGTTCTGACTTTTGAGCCTTAAGCAGTGCCTGATCGAGAGCCATTCTGCTTCTCTCAGGATCAGTAGCGATTCTTTCGAATATGTCCTTTTGGGCCTCAACGCCAGCAGCTATTGACTTCTCCTGAAGGCCTGGGGTCTTTAACCCCTGAAGTCCTGCGGCAAAGCCCAACCCCTGGCCAATTGTCCCAAAAAGCCCAGTATTTCCAGCTCCAGGGGATACAAGGTTGCTTATCAAGCCGTCTTGAGCCACCTTGGCTCTTCTGTTGCTGTCTATAACTACTCTCATGGTTGCAAAATTAAGAAATTATCTGCTATGGTCAAGCGTTGTGGGCTCGTAATCTAAGTTTATTGCGTCAAGCTCAAAGTTGTGCTTAAGGTTTAGGGTCATGTCGATGTAGTTGCCTCTCGCATACTCTCCGTCAATTTCACCTGGAGTAGCCGCGTACAGCGTAAACACAGCCCCGTCTTCAATCGCGTTAGTCATTTGAAGGGCATATTCTGCTGGATTTCCAATAGACCCTATGTCAGCACCAAAGTTCAAAAGAAGCTCACCATATATCTCATCCCAGAATTCTGGCGTGGGATCAAAGCTATACTCAATGTTATATATGCTTGGGTTTGGCTGACTGGACGTCCCGAGAACACCGTTGATGCCCAAGAGATCGTTGACTTCAATTCTGTTATTAAAGTTAAAATCACATGCGGATACAGGATAACCTGGGGTTACTGTCGGCCACTTTACATCGCAGATGCTAAGTACGTAGTCATTTGAGATAGAGCACAAGATGCCCTCCCTCACAGTTTTTTTGCCTCCAAACTGCACATATCCTCCAGGAGAGCCACCACTGGGCTCAGTCCACTCTTGAGGCGTGGTGTCGAATGTTACTCTGTTTGGTGAGTTCAAAAGCCCCCGTGTGTATCCGTCAAGAAATACAGGGAGGTCATTAAAAGAATATGAGTACGGGTCATCAACGCCAATATATCCTGGAGCAGCCCCAGACTTTATAAGATACTTGGTCTTCTGACTAGACCCCCTGTAATTGCCAAAAAACTCAATGTCTATAAAATAATATGGAGATTTTTCCGAGTCATCCCACGAGTCAACCCTATCGATATTAAATAGATTGGCAAGGTATTCCTGGCCTGCGGCATTGAGAATGTCAACAGACTCTGGGTCATTGATCACCTCAGGCAGCGTCTTTGAGCCCTGAACGCCACCAAATCCTGGAGCACCTTCTAGGCTTGTCCCCCACCCCCAAATCCCGCCAGGGAACTCCAAGTCAATACCATTGAAGGTGAATCTAAACTTGTTTATATTCTGATTTTCAGGGGAAAAGACCTGATATATACCCTTAATCTTGCCGACTGGAGTAATCGTGGATCGCGTCATTGAGCTATTCCTCCCCACATTTGCGTGAAGGTGAGCGCCTTTTTCAGTCCACCCTCTTATGTTGGCGGCTCTAAGTTGCGTGACGTCAGTAGAGTCGTTAATCCTCAAGCTAGCACCCTGGATGTTCCCAACCCCTACAGAACCCTCTATAGAAAGGTTTTTGTAGATCTTGTTTGAGCTCACATTCTCGTTAAATGTAAAGCTTAGCCAAGACCCCATAGGGTCAGAACCGTAGTACGAAGTCTTTTCCGCCCCAGATTTAGACTTTGGGCCATGTAGCCATAGGCCTTTTTGGTTAACTTTTGGAACACTGATAAGGTCCCTGTTTATGCCAGAGTAATTAAAGGCATCGTAGCTATACTTGGAAGACCAATATCCACCCTTGTTTTTAAATCCAAATGTCGCCATAGTTATTTACGTTGGGTCATAATCTTCAGGTCGAGGCTGTCCCTCCCATTCATCCCTTAAATATAATCTCTGATAGCACGCTTTTGGGCCTGGGGTCACAATAGTTCCAAGCAGAGCAAGCTCATCCGCAATCTCCTGACTAATAAAGTCTTGTGTAAAGAGATTGGCTACGCTTTGACCGTCTATCTCTGTTACGTAGTTACCCTGAGCGTCTGTTGGATATTGTCCCAGACACTTGTATTGACAGCAAGCGTCCCAATACACATATTCGTCGTTTTCAAAGAAGAATGCTATGGTTGCGTCGCAATTAAATCCGAAATCAGACGATGTACAGTAAATATTGTTATCGGTGGAACCAAGTTCGTAGTTGAGAATGTCCCCCCCAAGGTTTGAAATGTAGTTATTGTAATGATTGTTCATAAAATTTCTCAACTGGTTAAGATGTGCTATCGTTCTAACGTTGTAGAAATCAACACTCCCGTCTTCCTCTGTAGTGACTCTTGGGCCACTAAGATTTTGCCACAGATTGTTATTTACAAGCACGCTTAATGGCTGGCTTATTGTCGCCCAATCGTTACCAATCATTGCCGCTATACTGGGCACGGAGGTAGTTGACAAGATTCCATTAACCTCTGTTGAGGTCAAGCGCACGTTAACCCGTGAATATCCATCACATCCAGCAAATGCATCTCCTATGCACGAATGAATAAGGTAGTTCCCAGGATCTGTTTCAATAGAGCAGTCTTCAGTTGTAGTGGGGTCCCATGTAAAGTTTTCAATAGCGTTTGAAAGTGGCGGTTGAGTGTAGTCAGCCCAGAACTCACAACAGCTTGCGTTAACAGCGACTATTTCGACCCTGGGGTTTCCAGTCTGACCATTTGTTCCAGTTTGAACATTCAGTCCGTCATAAGGAATAAGAAGGTTCTGAATGGTGTTTATATCTACGCCCACATTGTCTGGGAACCACCCACACGTATTAAGAGCCAATCTGAGCACTCCGTTAACGTTTCCGCCAGAATCATCGTCTACACACGGCTCAGCCCCTGGGGAATAGTTAAGCGCGGTGTTATCTGCGCACCCAACAAAATTACATCCATTGCCTGACGGGTCGTACTCGCTCCAAGACACCACCTCCCAGAAAGGCTTAGGCGGTGGCAAGAAATCTGGATCGTTGGGGTTTGTGTTTTCGTTTGGAGTAAAAATTTGCTCTTGCGTATCAGGGTTAGACGTATATGTTCCGTCTTGAGCATAGGTAATGTAATTCTGATTATATGTGCCAAGGGTCTGAAATGTAACCCAGTACCCATCGGATATCTGAACAGGGTCAAAGTTAATTTGAGTGCCAAGGATGTTGGTGTTATACCCAGGCGTCAATCCATCCCACCATGTAAGCTGAGGAGAGTTGTACCACTTTTGTGTTACCGTATCCCAAGTGTTTTGTGGGTTCAAAAGGTCAGGAGCAGGAGGTCCTTCGGTGTACTTCGCTATGGCAAAGTTAAACGCATCGCTACCCCATGTGTCTCCGCCAAGAGTCCAGTAGTCAAGTTGCCCACCGCTGGAATTAAGGCTCGTTGGTGGTATTTCTGAAGGATCAAGATTGAGGGCCCAGCCGAAATCTAGGCCAATAAGTCTCAAGATGTCGTCTTCAAACACGAAGTTGCCAGCGGCAAAATTGTTTTCAGTAGATCCAGCGGGAACCTCTACGTCCGTACCAACAAGAAGCTCAAAGTCAAGTATGTCTTGGTAGTTTACGCCTCCGTTTGGAGTTTCAGACAGGGTGTCAAATATACATGGCTCAAAGTCCCTGCACAGACAGTCCTGAGTAGGGTTTGGAACCTGCCCAAAGCCATCAATAATCGTGTATGACGTGTTATCGCAGTCTTTGTTAGCGGCTGGGTTGAAGTTAACCGCAGTGTTTCTGGTACAACCAAGGTATACGCAGGTGCCATCATTGTCCTCACCTGTTGCAAAGACACTGTAGTTGTCAGAGTCTGGATCTGAACAACCGCCTATAACCTCTGGGTCGTTACTAGTTACGTCCTCGCCACCGTCTGCTACAACCTCGCCAAGATTCTGTCCATTGACCACAATTGCATTTGCCGTAGTAAGCCTTGTTATTGCTTCAATTGTAACAAGGAACTCGTCGTTGATAGGGTCGTAACCAGTTGGTATCCAAACAGTTCTGTTAGACTGATTGTTAACCGACTCAAACACATTGTAAAAGTCGTTCTTTAGGCCAAGAGACGAGATAACCTCAATGGCCCCTCCAGTAGTAAGTCTGTACACTTCTGAGTTCTGCTTTGATGCAAAGAAGATGTACCCCTCCTTTTTAAGTATTGACTCAGGGTTGCCCCCTGTGCCATAGTCTCCAGCATAGAATGACTGGATGCCGAGAACATTCGTGCTCTGCACCAGGCTATTAGACCCGTCAGCTGTACTCAGTATGGATCTTTCTACAGGAATCGAGCTAACCTTGTTCTCCTGGAACATGATCAGAGAGTCGTAGTTGTTGATTAGGTGCTCAATCTTACCGTACTCCCCTGGGAAGATTTTATAATTCCCCTCGACCGCATTGAATGATGAGAACCTATTTTTTGACTTATCAAAAGAGTGAACATCAGAGTATATGATGCCTGATCTATTTCTCTTCTGACCAAATTCATCATCGATGATATTGGGCTTGCCCCTTCCTAGAACGTTGTTCCCAGCAAACGTGTCGTTAAATGTTTTCGTCTCAAGCCAGTATGGCTGGAATCTAGGCTGACTGCTTTTTTCCTCCTCTACGTTGTACTTGATGAGGTTTTCAAACTTGCCATTGCTGAACTCAGGAACGGCAAGCGGTACTTGCCTCCACCATACATCGCCCCTCTCAAGTAGAATAGGATTTGTTTTGTAGTACTTGTTTCCATTTTGAGTGCCTACGTCATAGACTCTGCTGATCTCGTAGTATAGTTTTTCTTCTTGATCAGCCGATTCTCTTGTTGGAGAATATATCTCTACAACGCAGATGTTGTTCCAGTAGTGCTGCGATGTAGACTCTTCATTCTGGCCATTTTTTACGTCGTTAAACGTAAAGCCAGAAGCAAATGGGTTGTTTTTCAGAACAAGGAATTGACCGCTCTTCGCATCAGACATTTTAGCCTGATCGTTATTGCTGGCAAATGACCTATGAATTGGGTTGTCTTCTGGATTAGATGACAAGACCTCCAGACCAACAATCTCAAATTCATAGTCAATAGGAAAGTTTCTATTGCTCCTTGGATTGTCTTCATCAAATGAGTCGTAGTACGATATAACCCTGAGCTTATCTCCAGGAGAGTATGTATACATCTGCCTGGCACCCTGAGGGTTGACAGCGCCAAAGGCCTCAGCGTAAGACACATCTTTGTTGCCCTGAAGATAGTTTAGTGAGACGTATATGTTTGTGTTCACTTCCTCTGCACTTTCCTCATCACCAATTGCAACAAACGCACCACCAGTAACATACTGAACGAAGTTAGACTTGCTGGAGTTGCCACCATATACGATTTGATAATGCCTTGCCCACGATGGAGGCGGCGTTGTCTCTTGATCGAGTTGGATGTTTATGGATACATTGCCCTTGTTGTCTCTCTCATCGTATCCTGCCACATAAATTGACGATGAATACGTTGGGAATATTGGGGCACCATCTTCGTTAGTGGGCGCGGCATCATTGGTTGTGTTAAAAACGATAGGGTTTACTCTTCCTGCTCTTCCCCTCTCGTCATAAAACACAATGCCAAAATCGTGATTAGCCCTGGTCTTAAACGACCTCCATCCAGACTTTAACTCATCACCCAGAAGAGTACCGCCTCCGACGTCGAGTATTTCTGGCAATAGCTCTCCTCTGCGCTTTGTAAGTGCATAGTCGGTCCTCCAGTCGTGATTTTGGTTTTGAGCATCCTCTGACGACAAAAGAATCTGCCCACCATTATCAACACTCGTTATGTCAAGAGGTGTTGCATAGTACAGTGGACTAACGTCGCCAGGCCATGGATTTGCATCAAGATCGTTTATAGCTATCTCATTTGCTGACAACCATCGATATCCATATACGTCGCCATTGCCAAGGATGTTTAGTCTTAAGTAATTAAACTGACCCAAAAACGGCATCATACAGTCCTGACCATAATTATTGATGTATGGATCATACCTTTTTTGGTGCATGTTATATATTGTCGTTCCACCATAAATATCTGTAGTGGTGCCGACAGCTGGCTTTGATCCATTTTTAAGTGCAGTTGGCAGAAACGTAGATCTTGGACCTATGTATCCGTGGAAGATCATCATTCCATTTACGCTGCCCATGGCGCACGACGAATCAACGTCATATCTAAGCCTTGCCTCTCCGCCTCCAGGTGAAGAGCCTATGCCACCAGCTCCGTCAAGCGTTGTGAACCCATTTTCCCAGCTAGGCGTTCCGCTGGGAGCCACAGGGGCGCCAGCATAAATTCGCTGAGGTACATCGCTAAGCCACGACTCGCCTGAATCAAGCCAACCTATAATTCTTCCCCTTCCTGCAAATCCAAATCCACCACCACTAACTGAATTATATGCTTGAGACAGTGTACATGTGTGCAAACCGTCTCCACCAACATAGCCTGTGGCGTTGTGCCTAAAATGAAGCACCCCGCCTAATCCGTCGTCAGTAATAATTTCAAGGAGATCCTCAAGCTGTTCAAAACCAGCGAATACTCCAGAGTCGGCTGACTGCCGAAGGAATTGATTGATCCAGTAGTCCTTTATAACGGCAGCATTTTTCAATCGCCCACCGTTGGTTACGCTGTTACGAAGAAGCCCATAGGCTGCGTCACTAAGAATTTGACCAGCCTCTTCAAATGTCTCTACAGCCTCAAGGCTGTCTACACCAAGCCATGAAACAACATCATCAACAAGCTCTGGCCAGTTTATAATGCCGCCGTCATCGTCTTGAATGCCAATTGAATCCAAAACAGCCTGCGTCGCAAACGCCCCATTGGTATACCTAGCATAGTCAGAATACGCATCTGTAAAGAGAAACGAAGGGACGGTGTTTCTTACCATAAACTCCTTTGAGAAACACCACCAAGAATCAACGACCTTTGTTTCAAACTGCCAAGTAGAGACATCGTACAACCCCCAATTTTTTGCCGTAGTAAGGGAGGCCCCAGCCTCAATCAAGCCAAATGAGTTATACCACTGCCTAGTGTTATCAGCCCCATTCTGCTCGTCATAATTCCCAGGATTGACAACCATGCCCTTATCTATCCATTGGTCAGAATTGATAAACGGAATGGCCGTTAAAATCTCTACGTCGTCTGGGTTATCAAACCTACCTATTCTGTCAAGATTTATTTGAAGAACGCCATAGTTTGATCCATCAGACAAAGCCCCTCTTGCTCTCAAGGAAAACCTTGGCCTGGCCTTATTTACAATAATGTAGCCACATGGGGTCAATCCCCTTAGTTCCTCTGGGTTGTCTCTTTTTTCGTATATCTTGTCCCTGTTTCCAACGGCTATGATAAGGTGCTTTCTGTCGTCGCCATCAGACACCACGTCAATCTTGTTGTTTTCTCCGCTTGAGGCCTCCTCCTGGGTGGTTTCAGCACTCCCACCGTCGAGACCCTCGTTGATCGTATACTCAAACTCTCTATTTACATAGAGGGTTTCAAAAAACGGCGACTCACCAGTTGTTGGGTAGAAAATCCCCTCAAGTGGAATTCCACCAAGGACTCGTTGGATGTAATCCTTTAGCTTAGCCTTGTAGTCGCTTCCTCTAAGCCCATCTCTAATGACCTTAAATGACAGTTGAAAAAGAAGCGGTCTCCCTCTCAGGATGAACGGATTGGCTGCCGATGTGCCAAACACAGCTTGAACATCTGTGCCTATCACGCCCTCAAACTGAGAATCAACGGTTTTCCACCTTGGCAGAGCTCCTCCATTTAGAGCACCAATGTTTACACCAGTGTTGTCGCCCCACATATCATTAAGCCCCTTGTTGGCCCTGGCTAATGTTCTTGATCTACTGCTGTTGACGAGACCTGGAGCACCGTCAAGAGTGCCAACCTGCGCCAACCCATCGCCAGCGAGGTTTGGACCAACCTCCCATGGCAAAATATCATTATCTGCCGTAGCCTCAGATCCTTCAATTGTAGCGCCGCTTGTATTGCCTATGTGCCTAGACCCATGAAATGAGTTCTTTGCATTGTATATGTGCCAATTTCTTTTTGGCCTCAGGGTGATTATAATGTCGACCTGAGAGTCTTTTGGCAACCCCTCAGAGTCTTCTGGGAAGTCACTAACGTCAAATACAATCGATGCCTTTCTATCGTTTACATAGTTCGGCTCTTGAGATGTCTCAAGGAAGTCTATGGTGCTACCTACGTTTATGTCGATAGTCTTGAAGTCACCGCCTCTTTCCTTATAATTTACTGTTGCCGTAGCATATACGTCTACATTGTCATACCCAACAACATAGTCTCCGTACATCATCCTGTTTGATGCAGCGACCTGTGTTCCTGCTCTTAGGGGAGTAGAGTCGTATGGCTTTTGTGCTTCAGTTTTGGAGAAACCTCTTTTGATTCTGTCATTTCTAAACTGATACTCAAGGTATTCGTGTGGATACGACCCATAAAACATTGGGTTGTCAACCGTATCGATGACGAAAAAGGAGCTAAGGTTCCCCTCCCTGCCCAAAATCCTTATGCTCTTTACGTTCTTGGGAATGTATCTAGCTGCAAAATCAGAGGTTTTGGCCGTAGGAGACCCAAGGGGCACGGCGCTCTCTTCTTCCTGCCATTTTTTATATAGCGGAATTCTTACTACGCAGATGTTGTCAAGAGACAAATTTGCACTGGGTCTTGCACCCTGCTGCACATATCCGTTGGGAACAATAATGTCAGAATACGAAGATATGGCAGACTCTTCACCTGTGTCGTAGATGTACTGGTAGGCAAACTGAAGACCAGATATGTTCTCAAAATTAGACACCCTAGAAAGAGGGTCATTTGTGAAGAAGGCCTTTGGCGAATGAACGGGAGTCTTTGGGCAGGCATGGATGTAGTCCTGGGTGTCAAAGGACTCGTATCTGGCCGTAAGGTTCCCAGGAAGTGTTATTGTATTAAGAGGGCTGTCGTCAACGTCGTAGTCCTTACCAGTGGTGCTTCTCACCCTTTTGTAAGCATCTAGAACGTGAATCTTTCGTGGCTCACTCTTACCGTCAGTGAAGTAAATGACTGGATCGACATCGTACTCTACGTTAAAGACCGTATGTTCTTTTGACAGAACAACAAGGTCAGCCTTTATGTACCTATCTGAATCAAAGTTAAAAAGCCTAGTTCTATAGACTAGTTTTACCTTGTTGGAATTGCCATTTTGCTCTGGGAAGAACCCCTTTGTGTCATAGGCGTAAATGCCTTGATATTCAGCAAAATCACACCAAACGAAATAGTAAATGATGTCATGCTGGTCGTCAAGAAACGATGAAACAACTCTAATCTCCCTTTTTGCTGGAATACCCTCAAACTCAAGAAGCGGTCCAATGCCATCAGCTGGTTTGATTACACCAGCATCACCCCCAGGACCGCCCTCCGATGACGCGTCGTGGTCAGTAGATACATTGATGTTGTACGCATCGTACATCTCGTCAGCCCCACGAACCCTTGAGTCCTTTGTGGAGTTGAGCTTTCTAGGTCTCTTCTTTTCAATCATTAGTACTTCGGCGCTAGCTTAAAGTTCTTTCTAGTCAAATTAAGGGCTTCAGCTTTAGTGAAGTTTGTGAATCTAGACCTTGCCTTTCTTCTTTCGTTGTAGTACTCTGCTCTAGCTCTCTGCTTCTCACCTGCTGGCACTGAGCTCTTTCTCTCAATGACCTTGTAATAAATATACGACCTCAGGGCATCCTCCATATATACGTGGACAACAGGGTCGGTGGATCTTGCAGCATCAGAGATGTACTCCATGATAACCTCTGTGATTCCTGCTCTGGTGTCGATCTCGATTCTGTTCTGATCGTAGTTGATTCTATAGTTGCCCCTGAGCTTTCCACCACCAAGGCCGTACATTCTGCCAAGTCCGCCCTGGTACAGATAGTTTTCAAACACATACCAGTCCAGATCCTCTGAGTTGGACTCAGTTGTCGTGGGGGTTGCATCGTCTACTCTGTCGTAGATAAAGTTACCCTTGAACGAGCGCCTATTGCCAGTCGTTCTTATCTCATTCATGCCCTCCTGATCGCTCTCATTCGTGCTGAGTGGGGTCTCATACTTCTGCGACATATTTATGTTCTTGTTCTCGCAGAATACCCTAATCATGCCATTCTCATCAACAATGCCAATCTTAATCAGGTCAACGAAGTCGTCAGGAATCTCAATCGTGTTGTTGGACTGAATGTCTCTTCTAAGCGATCTGATTCGAGGCTGGACGTCAAAGCCAAACTCCCTGATACCCCTAAGAGCAAAGTTTCTTATTGCATACTCCGTGGCTGATGACGCATAGTCATCCTCGTCCATCGTGAGCATAAAGTCAGAAATAATGGTCTTAAGGTCAACATAATTGTGGCCTAGGCTCTGTACGTCTCTTGGATAATTTTCAGCGGCCATTATTGCTGTGGTTTATTAGTGAGGAGTGGATCTCTGAGCCTGATTCCAATATACGACGCGATGATTTCGATGAGCTCAGATTTGTAGTGCTCTGGCAGGTCAAAATCTCTGCAGTTGATTGGATCAGCGATATTTTCAGAGACCTCTGAGTAGAATGGATCGCTTTCTGTGTCTACAGTTCCAGCCTCTATGCCGTTTTGATTTACTACGTGCAAAGACCGTGGCTGTCTGTAATACGACAAGGTGATGAGGTTGAGTCCGTTCGAACCGCTTGTGTCCTTCGGAAATACCTCTATGTCCCTACCAATTAGTGCAACAGGGAAGAATGTCGACGGTCTAGACAGGTTGCTCTTAAGGATGTGGTTGATGTCGTCATCATTATACACGAGCTCGCACAACACCTTTCTTGGCGTTGATACCGAAATGATTCTAGACACATCCTTCGGCTTCTTAAATATCCCTGAGTCCAAGACAACTGGTGTGTCAATCTGGCTGACACCACCGTCCTCCTCTCTGTATCCGTACTGACCCTCATCAGCAATCTGGAGCCTGACCTTTTTTACATACCTAGAAAGGTCTTCTTTTATGAACTTGCCAGAAGAGAACTCTTTGCTTCCGTCAATCTGGTTCATCCTAAGCCCCTTAGCTGTAGAGATAGAGGAGAAGAACGAGTTGTAGATTTTGCTTTGTGCTAGTGACGCGAACGCATTGAATACCCTTGGGGTAACGAACCCTTTTTGATCCTTGTTGCAATAGTCAACAAGAGTTCTGTATACATCAATAACGCTTATCATAGAGCAAATATACGAAAACAAAAAGCCGCCCCGAAGGGCGGCCATTTGTCATGCGAGCTTCTCTAGCTGCTGCTCTAGCTCTGCCAGAACAGGCGCTCCGCCCTCCGTGAGGCAGTACCTAACCATGACGTCCATGGGGTCCTGACCTGCTGGTACGCTTACAATCATAGACTTGCTGTCAAACCAGAAACATCTGTCGTCCTTTAGGTCAATGATCTGATAGTCCTTGGCCTGCTGAATAATTGATCTAGCCTGGACCTGAGGTGAGTCAAATGACTCAATAAACTCCTGAGGCTTCTTCTTTGCAATATTCAAGAGATTGTAACGAATCTCTGACGTTGGCGTGTTGATGTTGATTTTGAAGTAGATAGCAATTGGCAGGAGCTCACTAATGTCCTTGTCTCTAACCATTGCAATGGCCTCAGACACCTTAAACTCCTTTTGAAGCTCTACTTCAGCGTCACGCTTTTTATCAACGAGCTTAAACACCTTACCGCCATTGGCGATATTGTATGGGTGGCTATCAAGGAACCGCTTCAAATTTGGCTTCTCTTTAGCCACAAACAGTCGCCCCTCTCTGAAGATGACTGACTCCTTTATGGCGTTGTCACTCTGCTCATCAACGTAGATAGATGGCTCATTGGGGCAGTACCTGACCTCCCTGACGGAATCGTTTTCCTTGTCGTAAACAGTAATACCCTTTTGAGGAAGCATGTAAACCACGCCAGCACCCTTCTTAATCTCATACTCAGAGTGGGTCGTAGCCTCCTCCTTTCTTTTGATGGGTAGCTTTTTCTTAGTTACAGCAGGCTTTGGCGCCTCCATAACAGCCTCTACTGTCTCTACAGTAGGTTCCTGGATCTTTTTAGGGCGACCAGGTGCCCTTCTAGCTTGTTGTGCCATAGTACAATAAATTAAAGTGTATATAAGTCAAATAGATCTTTCGCAAGCTTGGCGGCATTGTTTGTGCCGATGTCGCTCTTGATGACCCCAAATCTAGCAATATTTCCTTTAAACGCATTGCTAGTAATTTCGTTGGTTGTGCCAACTCTATTGATCAATAGCGAACCGTCTGTAGCCCCAGGGGTCGTGGAAGAGCCAGTAGCCTTGGCGGCTATCTGGGCAATAACCTCTCCTGTTCTGTCGTGCAGATATATGTTGTTTTTTGCATCCCTTCTGATGATGCTGACGTTGCATGGATTGTAGCCATCAGGCCTGTTTACTCCGTCGCCTATAAAATTCCTTGACGACAGAGATGACGCTACCGTCCCTGTTCTGTTGCTGTGCCTTATTGAAAATCCTCTTTTGGTTTGTGACACGGACGTTAGCTCTCCATTGGAGTCGTATTCCCCAGCAAATCCTGCCGTCTCTCCATCAGAGTCGCCGTAGATTGGACCAGTCCTGTCAACCCCATCAGTCCCGTAGACAACGTAAATCGTATAGTCTGCTTTGACCTTTATGTCAACAGATGTTTCAAAAAACTCATCTACCAAGACTGAAACAGCGTCAGTAGAGAAGTTGTTTTGGTTCGCAGCAGTAACCATAGACGGCGTAGTACCGCTGTATGGAGTTAGGTCATACGAGCTTCCGCCTTCGCCAGAATTTTTCCACAAGGTTATGGTGTCTCCATTGGCGTATGTGCTAAGAGTTGATGGATTGTAATCAACAAATGGCCTCACGTCCCCAAAGTCAATATTCGCAATGGTGGAGGCGGTCACATAGGTGTCTGTAACTGGATCATACGTATCAGACCTTCCGTTGCTAACCTTCTTCGTCTGCATGTTGATTGGTCTGGTTCTGACCACTACAGATATGTTGTCAGCCGTCGCCACGTCTGCGTTCTTAAATGTTGACGAATCCTCAACGACATCGAACCTCATGATGTTCTTTCTGCTCTCCCCAGCCATGAAGCTCACAATCTCCTCTACAAGCTTAAGCTCATTGCCAATCTCACACGCTATGGTGACATTGGACTTCTCAAGCGACTCGCCATCCAGAAGCATGACATCCTGATACAGTGTTGCATCGTTAAACACAATAAGTATCTTCCCAGGCTCTGCGGACAGATACGCCACGCTGTCTGAGGGTATAGCCATAATGCTCATCCCTACGCCAGTGTCAGAGGAGGTAGTCGAGGCGTTGTTTACCTCTTCCTTTCTAAACAAAAAATACCTCATAGCTTACTGAATTTCATTACGCTCCGTCACCAAAAGTAATGTCGCAAGAGAGGATGTCTGGGTGAATGTACTCTCTGTTTGTGTCGTCACAGATAACAACTATTGGATCCGCACCATCCACCATAACCCTTGCGAGCGTCTTCATGATTGCCTTTTGAGTTCCTGCCGTTATGGTTAAATCGACTTGATCTAGACTTTTGTTGGTCCCAATACCATTCGATCCAGGAGCAAAAAGCAATGATAAAGTACCGCTTGCAACAATTCTAACAGAGATGATATCTGCCAGCGGCCACATACCAGCTCTATGTGTTGACTCAACGACCATCAAAAATCTTTCGTCAACATGAGACCTGTTCGCTGAAAATGACATAAATCTGAATTTAATGCAAATATACGACAAACAAAAAGGCCCAAGAGGGCCCCTTTGCATATAGAGGTTCTAGCTTATTGCCACTGTCTAAACTCAACAGTAAACTCAAATGCCCCAGGTTGAACGACATCTGTAGATGGTGCCACTACGGTGCCATACAAAGTTCGCCTTTGAGGGGACACAGCACCAGTGCCTCCCGTTACCCCCCTTCCATCAAGCGTTATGAGTGAAACATATTGATATGCCTTTCCCGCTTTAGTTACTTTGTCGTCACTAGCATCCAAGACGTTTGGAGCGCCTGCGCCACCAAGTGGCGTAACCTCTGCTCCACCTGGGGTTGTGCCAAGTTTAAAATCAATGTCGCCACCCGTGTCTACCTCAATATCCTTGAGGCACCTTCCATAAACTGCAGTGATGGTGTGATAGGCGGGCCAGTCTATCTCAAATGTTACATTCTGGTCCGTGGCGGCCATATCAAAGATTTGAACTCTTCTTGAGGGCTGTGTGAATCCTGGAGACGTGTGTTTTACTCTAGCCATAATTGTTATTTGTATGCAAATATATGGAAAAAGAAAAAGGCCCCGAAGGGCCTTTCTCAATCAGAAAGCTACTATCAAGTAGCCAATACTGGGTATTCAGCAACCACGCCTGCAGCAGCAGCAGCTCCAGAAGCTCTGCTAACGACAGCCCATCCGTCGTTGGTCCAGACAAGCGTAAAAGATTCTCCGATGTTCGTAGTTGCAATAGTTGCGTATGCACCAGCGGTAGTATTTGGAGTCAATGTTACCGTGTTTGCAGTGCTAGAAATGAAGATCTTAATCTGACCAACAGCGACGCCATCAGCCAAAGTTACGCCCTCGTCACCATCGTGATCCAAGATGGTAATAGGTGTGGTCACGCTGCACGCAGCGGCGTCAGTTGAAACGACTTCTGAGCCGTAAACAACCCCACCAGCTTGCACCTTGGAGACCAGCAATTCATCAATATGTCCCATAATAATTTTTGTTTTTCGTGTTTTTTAAAAAAGAGAAAGCAAAGGGGCTGGGGACTTTCCCCAACCCATTCGCATTAGTCAAAGATTCTAAACACAAACGTGGCTTCAATTCTGCCGTTTGTGGTAATATCTGCTGTAGTAGCCAAACGAACGAAGAGATCTCTTTCGTCTGTAGCAAGAACAGCGCTGTGGTTGTTTGATCTTACCCCAGCCGCACCGTCAGCAAGCTTTACGGCTCCTGCCGCCAAAGATGTCTGAGAGCTTGCCCAGGTCGTTGATGTCACAGCGTCTACACCGCCGAAAGCAGAAGTTCCAACTCTAAAACTCACGTTTCCACTTGTAGCAAGAGTGATGTCGTCAAGACATCTGAAAACAACTGAGTCCAGAGTGCTGTTTGCTGGCTGCTGGACTTTAAAGTCCGTATTTCCAGTGTCAGCAAGAGCGTCTGATATGATGATTCTTCTTGATGCCAGAATTGAACCTGGCGTCGCGTGTCTAAATGTAGCCATAATGATTTTAGGTTTTAATAGTTAAACAATAGCACTATTAGGCCCCCTTGAT
>Ga0099849_1000383_pt1 | contig 20192 bp, 35 predicted proteins | sample CB_VirMetaG_4_FD_78177 | JGI IMG/M metagenome (GOLD analysis project Ga0099849, IMG submission 78177) | Freshwater to marine saline gradient viral communities from Chesapeake Bay - CB_1508_1M Viral MetaG | ecosystem: Environmental > Aquatic > Marine > Coastal | place: USA: Chesapeake Bay... | reverse complement strand
GATGGCTCAACGCTCTTTATGTCTTTCGCTGCAAACAAAATTACATCTCAAAGAAGGGCAGGCATGTTCGCTGCAAAAATGGTAATTGACTGGTGGGCTGAACAACCTGAATTAGAAGCGGGAGTAATCTCAAAAGACCTCTATGACTTCTTAGAAACAGAAGAAGGTCAAGCCCTGTGGGAGGGAAACTGATGGCTCAATATATGTATTGTAGTATTCCTGATTGTGATAACAAAACAGATATGCAAGGATTTGATATCTGTTCCTGTTGTTTTGAAAAGGCAGTAAAAATTGCTCAGTCTGTTAAAAGTTAATATAGTAGTGGTGAATAACTGATAATATGCGAAAAATGGTGAAAGTATGACAGAATTAAGAGGATTAGGATTAAAATGCTGTGGTCAGCAAAGAAGGCACGACAGAAAAGTCTGGACTGTAATGGGTTCAAGGTCTGGTAGTGGATTATCAATGAGTTGTATCTGTGGTTATTGCGGTGCGAGCCATCAGGTTAGCAAACCATACCCACACTATATCAGGCATCTGCCCGTTAAAGAACAGATAAAATCTTTAACTCATCACATGATACATTCGCAGATTGAAGGTCAGTTCTTTTATAGTGTCAGGAAGGCAAAGAGAAACCACAGCATCGGTGAGAAAAGAATCATTAGTGCAGAAGAAGATGAATTACATTATGCAAGAGGTGCTGATACAAGAAAGTTTTTCAAACAATTGGAGGTCGACCTCATGGATAGAAATCTGGGGCTTGCTACTAAGAAACAGCAATCAATTTATTGGGAGAGAAAATACAGGCGTATTGAAGCACTTGACGAGAGATGGGAGAAGTTTATTGCAGGCCACAACTTACCGGAGGTGCTGTATTGGCAGTAAATTTGCATACATTAGCAGACTACAAAGAATACCTCAGCGACTTAGGTTGGTCTGATGAAAGGATTGAAGATGAGGCCGAATACCGCTTTACAGATGTTCAGGGTGAACAAATCAAATACAGGATTAGACCTGACGGCTCATGGCACTGGCAGGAATTGTGTGATACAGGCGGATATTGGGAGCCAATAGAGGACCTTGATGCTCACCTGAAATGGTATTTTAGATACAATAAAGAAACAGGAACAGACTTCAAATGTGTCTGCCACGATGCTCAATTCCTCACACTCAAATTAGTTGAAAACCCTGAAGGGTCTGAATACAAATACAGGTATGAAACAGATGATGACTGCGTATGCTGTCATTACAATAGAATACTTGCAGAAGCAACCTCTTAAAACCTTATATATGATGACTAACTAACTGATAATAACCGAAAAATGAACTGGTGATATGATGAAGAAAGCAGATTTAGAATTAGGCATGAAACTCCTTGAAGAGGATAAGCAGGCCAAAAAAGCAAGACGAGATAAAGCGATAGCAAACAGGAAAGACTTAGAGGAAAAATTCACTAACAGGATTATTGAAGCCCTTGAATCAGGTTCACCTCTTGGTAAGTGGGATAAAGGACACAATGCTGATAATTTTGTTGGCGGAGGCTTCCCTCTAAACTTCAAAACAGGTAAGATGTATCGTGGTATAAACATATTTTTCCTGTATTTTGCTCAAATGGATATGGGTGGCTCAAATAAGTGGGGAACTCGTAAGCAATGGTATGAATACCTCCAAAGGCTGTATAACAAAGTATCAAAGAACATGCCTGAAGAAATGAGGCCGGACATCAATGACTTTATGCCTGATGACGAGCCAACACCTATCGTATTTTACAAGCCTGTCAAGGGTAAGAAGAAGGACAAGAAGACAGGCAAACTCACAGACGATGAGGCATGGATTCCCATGATGAGGGTTTATCAAGTCTATAATCAGTCTCAACTCAAACTTGACCCTGTTCTCAAAGCAATGATGGGTCTGCAAGCACCAAGCGAATTACCGCTGGATAAGCGAGAAGAACTGTGTTGGGAGATAGTCAATGATTATGTAGAAAGAACAGGACTAACGATAGAATACAGGGGTGCTCAATCATATAACAAAGATAGCGGAGGACCTGCTGGCAAAGGTTTGGTTGTTGTTCCTGAACGAGATTACTTTCACACACCAGCGATATTCTGGGCGCATCTGTTCCACGAAATAGTGCATTCAACAGGCCATGCTCTAAGGCTTAACAGACCCAAATCGTCTAATCTGGCCAAGTGGACTGATGAAGATTATGAGAACGATGAGATGTGGGAAAAGTTATCTCGTGAAGAATCCTATGCTCGTGAAGAACTCGTAGCGGAATTGGGCGCAGGTATGCTGTGTCTGATGATGGGCTTTGACTATGATACCAGACACGCTCAATATCTCAAATCATGGATAGCGCAACTCAATGACGACCATTCGCTGATAATCAAAATGGCTACGGCTGCTCAAAAGGCTCTTGACCTCATCTTAGGAACTGAATACGACAACAAGGAGGACGCTGAAGATGGCGATAAGCAGGCACAAGTATAAACAGGCATGTGAAGCGTATAGGCTGTTTCCTGCTGAAGAACAATCGCTGTCAAAGGAGGCATATAAGTTTGAAATGTGGCTGTATAAACAGCCAGATTGGATTCAAATAAAAGCAGAAAAACTGTATGATAAATATTCAAATCATTTATCTGGTATAGACCTTGACTTGCTCGTAAAACAGGAATTGTTAAAGTATATTCAGGGGGCACTCAACTTTGAAGATAACTGAGGACTATGAAGATTGGGACTCAGAAAAACATTACTCGTTATTCACAATGGACTGTGCGACCTGCGAGACGCATGATTATCTAATATTCAGCCATGTCCTGCTACAATTTGTCTGCGAAAAATGCTATAATCATCTTGGAGGTAATGACTGATGAAAAAACGAACCAGATATTTCTGTGATTTAGACGGTATTATCCTAAAACCTAAAAAAATGTTCTGGGGCTTTCTGTTAAAACTTAATATACTAAGACTATTTAACTCTAATCAACGGAAGTGAAAAAATGCCGAACCATTGCCAGAATAGCCTGATAATTACAGCCCATACTAATGATGAATTAGACGAGGTAATAAACCATCTAAAGACAGAAGAACAGGAATTATCCTTTTCTAAGATTGCTCCTCCTCCTAATGACCCAGCATACCGTGATGAACCAAGTCAGGCTGATGCGAAGTCTTCTCCTAATTGGTGGTATAACTGGAATGTTGAAAACTGGGGAACGAAATGGGACTGCTACGAAGTTGAAATGAAAAGACCTGATTACAACCCACAATGGGGAGAAAAGCCTCATGTAATATATCAATTCCAAACAGCATGGTCTCCCCCAAAAGAAACCCTCATATCTTACCTATCACACTTATTCCCTCAGGTAACTGTTGTAAATTGGTATCAAGAAAGAGGAATGGACTTTGCAGGACATGCTGTATATGTCAATGGTGAGAATGTAGAGTTTCAAGAATACAAACCCAATGTGGAGGAAAGTGATTTAGTCTGGAAAGGCGGTGAAGCAATGCCTGTAAAGGAGGAAGAATAATGGAACATGATTATCTGGTCAAAGCCCTCGCAGAAGCAGAAAGAGCAATGTATGACGATATGAACAAGAATACAGTTGAGAAATGCTGGTGGTCTTGGTTTGGAGAATTAGGAGACTTTCAAGAAATGGAGCAATCAGCAATGGGTATGACAAAGACAGATTTCATTGATGAACTCGTAGGAGACTTCATTAGATACAGACGCAAAGAATCAGTTGAAGAACTCAAACACAGGGTTTTAGACTATATTGAAGATGGATTCATAAAACCAGACAATAACTCATACTACGAAATGCTGCGAATGTTCATAAAGGAGGACACCAGATGATTAAGTGTAATAAATGCAGGAAAAGTATAGGATTTTGTGCCTCATTCGGTTGTAAATCTGTCCTGTTAAAACCTTATATATTAGGTAAGCAAAGGTGATAATATGGGAACAAGAATGAACCTCCGAATCAAAACTGAAGGCAAGCATAGACCAGAACAAGAAATGATGATTTACAGGCACTATGACGGTTATCCTTCAGCAGTAATGCCTGATTTATTTGCACTTTGTAATATACATCTTAAATCTGACAATCTAACTCAATCACCTGAAAGAGCAAAGAAGGTCTTAGACTTTATCAGCATGGAGACCCAATGCTTGACACGAGAAGCAAATTGGTTTAGTGTAAAGCCAGAAGAATTTACTCCAAAGTATTTACAAGCATACTTCAGCAAATTATCACAATACGAAGAAACAGACGGCCTTCATGGTGATATAGAATACTTTTATGAGGTAGAACTCATACCAAGTTATGCCTGTATCACAACATATTCTATCAAGTATGTGCGAGATGAAGAGGGCAACATAGATTGGTCTGTCCCTATGGAAGATAGGCTCAGCCTTCTACACATATACGAGATTGTTCCGTATGGCGAATACTTTGTCAGCAATCATCAACTCAACAACTATCTACTCCAAAATCCAGAAACATACAATTGCGGGTTTGATTTTACTGAAGTCAGGGAAAAGAAAGCAGCTCCTTACAGGTATGTCCCTCAAGATTGGGACAAAGGTTTCATGTGGAGAAAACTCAACGAAATGGACTTACAGGAGGAATAATACTAAATGAAAGACAGACAATGGGAGGTATGTGATTGACCACGAGCCGTTGTGTTTGTTTGAATGTTGGTGCTGTGATAAACAGTTCACCTACCCTTCTGCTACAACACCTCTCATCTGTCCGTTTTGTTTTGAGGTCGGTCAGGTTCACTTTGTTGATAACCTTGAAGAACCTGAATGGAGACCACTTGACGATGCAGAAGACATAGATGACGAGGTAGAATATTATGAGTAGACGAAGAGGCGCATCAAGCATTAGAGTAAAAAGAGAAATTGTAGAAATATTAAAACAATTTCCAGATGGATTAACTTCACCTGTGATAAAGGCTGAATTGAAAAAACGGAAGATGAGCCAAAAGGCATGTCCGACAGGTGTTCAGTTAGGGCAGATGCTAAGGGGAACGCTCGGTGTTTCCAGAATCGGTGATGTCTATGAATATGCAGGTGAAACTAAAGTGAAGTATGCGCTGTGGGCGCTCACCGACCTCGCTAAGTTTGAACAATGGGAAAAAAGGAGGCTTGACTGATGAAAGGTTCAACCTCATTTATTTTTTCTTCAGACGAACTGAAGTTAATAGACTACCAACCAGCAACCAGAATAAACGGTGGACTAAGTGATGCTCCGCAACTGTTAGTTAATATCCGTGATATGAGCGTTCAAATAAGAGGTAAAAGACTTATCAAAAACTTGTTGTCGCTCATGGTGCCTGATTACAAAGAGCATGAAGATATATGGGATTTCATAATCAGCGAAAAGGGTTGTATTGATGATGTAGAAGCACCCAGATTCATAGAAGAGTTGGCCTATTTCCAAGCCCACACAAAGCCCGTTTTTATGTCGTTGGTAGTATCGCCCACCGTAGGCAACAGACGACCATATAACCCCACTTATGGGGCATATACGGCCACATTCATTGAAGCATCAAGTCCCTACCATTCAACGGTTAATAACGATTGGTTAGCAGACTACATACCTGAATTGGATTTTGCATACGGCAGGAAGTATTGGTCGGGAAGCAAAGGCTCACGCATGATAGAAGCATCAGAAAGCAAATTAGGCACTAACAACCCAGCATCATTGACACTATACGACTTCGGAAAGAGCATAGGAGTTTCAACTCGATTTGATTGTGGGATAAGACCTCACTTAATCATTGAAGTCAAAAAGGAGTCTGACTGTTTTATGTCGGATTTGAAAAAGGCTGTGATTGAATCTGTAGCGTCAGCATATAGGCTGGACAAAACATTCTATGCTAATAACAGAGATTTTACTGCAAAAGCAAACTATAATAGTCTAATGACAGATGAAATAGAATACCAAAACGGCAAATTTATCCAAGAACTGTTGTATTAATTTTTAATATTTATATCTGTCAAAAAAGAATAAATGGGGTTCTGTGCATCGGTTTTACTAATTCTTTATATTTTTTAAGGGGTGGCGGGGTATGATAACAAACAATAAACAGACTATACTATTATTATTATACTCAAAATTATCTTATGGAAATATTAAAAATAAAAAACTTCTCCCACGCTATGCAACGGTTATTTCTTTTTGTAAATGGAGTGAAATAAAAAAATTAATTCCGATATGTATATTAACTTCCGTTGATAAGGATAAAATAAGGGGCGTAAAATCATGATGGGATATTCACCGGAATTAAGCACAACAGACTTAGATGTAATAGAATTTGATTGGGAGATGAATTCGAAGGCCAAGCGTCTATACATTACAATTTCCAGCGAACCCGCCTTTGGTGGCCTCATTTTGTCTAATGGTATAATAGGAAACAGAAAACCTGTAATCAAGTTTAACTCTAAATGGTTCTATGATTCAACATTTGGTAATACCGAATTCAAACTTACTGATTCAGGGGCTTCTTTGTATAAACTCAAAGGGGATAACTACTTCTTAGAATTAGTAAATTGGAGGCCTTTCAATATGCACGACCCTGCTAATGATTGGCTTTCAACTTATCCCCTTGTATCTGCGGTATGCAAGTGGGCTTATACCAACAATTTCACAGACATAGTATCCTTGTCCTCATCGGTGCTACACGATTTCATCAACAGCCCAAAATACAAAGCGTTCCCACCTGAAGAACTGTATGTGTTTGATGTTCACACTTCTAAATATGTTAAAAAACCTGCCAAACCAAAAAATAAGAAACAAGAAATGATGCTGTCCCCACCACACTTTCTCTTTACAAGAGTGTGGTCTGAATTCATGCCGACAGGGAAGGCATTAAATGTAATTGCAGGGTCTGATGGAGTAGATAGCATAGACATAAAAGCAGTAAATACATTATGCGCCTACTTAAAATCAGAAGGAATCACAATATCTCAAAAGACAATAGACAAAACATACACCGAAATACAGAAAGCATAAAAAGAATCAGATGCTATCTCGGAAAGCCTTATAACCAATAAGGCCAACCCTTCAAATAACGGGGTGATGTATGGATGACCGGACAGATAAAAGATATATTTCAAAGCGTTCAGGACTTTTGTGATGGAAACCACTTGATAGATGTAGCAGACAAAGTGCCTATATTTGTATGTAGTATTGGTGCTCACATCTTCAACGCTATCAACAAATGCTCAATGTGCGACTTTGACCCAGCCAACGCTGAATCACCGGAAGATTATACTATTGATTATTGTCCTCTAAGACATGACAATAACCCAATTTATACTCCTATGTCGCAATTGGCTGATACAAGAGTCCACATTCTAATTCGTGGTGATAAGGGTTCAGGTAAGTCTGCCCTTATCAAGATGTTCTTGGCCGAAGGAACAGGGCTTCTCTGGCATAGGGATTCATTTACTGCGGGTGTCGGATTCCGAACCATGACAGGTCCAAACTCAGTTACTGAATCGGGTTTGTTTGGTTCTGTTCAAGAAGATGGGACTATCGCAGGTCGCCCATTGGCTCGTGAATTGTGTGGTGGATTCTTGGGCTTTGAAGAATTTTCATCTCTTACTGATGCTATGCGTAAAGACCATTCCGTTGATATGAAGAACCAATTGCTCACATCTACTGACAATGGCCGTGTAATGAAGGCACTAAAACAGGGTTGGGTTCGCTACAATACTCGTTATACAATATGGGCGGGAACTCAGCCTGGCCGTTTTGAAATGGCTTCTGGTCTTGATAGACGATTCTTTATTCTGGATATTGATATGTCCCCCTCTAAAGAATCTGAATTCAAGAAGGCTATGGCTCGACAGTCGGCCATGACGGGTGCTACAAGAGCAACATTAGCAGAACAATGCCTTCAAATCAAGGAATGGGTAAAATCACGCATGACAGATGCTATACTCAATCCACCAACGGGAGTATGTTTTTCAGATGACTTGACCGATTGGATTCAACAACCTGCGGTTCGTTCTTTTGAATCAGACCTATTCCGCAGATTGGCTATTGGTTATACCATGATGAAGCCTGAATACAAGGGAGGTCAAATCCTTATGGTTGAATTAGATGAGCCGTTGCTTGGACTACTAAACGACTCGCTCAAGATGCGTCGTAATGTAATGGATGCTGACTTGGCTCTAATCAAGGCTTCATTGTGGGGTAAAGATGTTCCGAAATCTACTCTTATCAAGGAAGTATCTCGCATGATTACATCGGGCGACTATCAACAGGCAAAGCGATGGATTGAAGATAACCTACACCATCAGTCATGGTATGAAGAAACAATACCACCATCAACAGGTCGTGGTCGCAAAGGTGTGATATGCCGTATAGGATTCAAAAGACAGGACTTAACCGAAGCCAAAGAGGCTCAACCGACTCTTAATTGGGGGAAGCAAGTTTGAAATCATATAAGCAAATACATGCTCGATTACAGCAACTAAAGGCTTTATCCATATCTAGTACCGACTATTATCCTCTTGTTGAAGAATTAGAGTGGGTTTTAGAATCAACAACAGATTGCCCGTTTTGTTCTCACCCAGACCGACTAAAGATAGAATTGTCTATACGAACTGAAACTGCTACACCCGAATTCTTAGAAACAAAGTATCGCTGGCCTACGGGAACAGTCATGGAACACATGAACGAACATTTAGAATACAAACCAGAAGAAGGTCAAGCATTAGAATCAATGAGGAAAGATACCATCAATACCCTTAATTCCGCAGACAATCTCCTACAACGAATGAATACATGGCTTGATGAGTGGGAAGAAAAGAAAGACGCTGAAGGCATTACAGAAGAATGGGTGCAAACAGCAACAAGGCTCGCTTCCGAATGCAACAGGGGTTTGAAACTTATAGGGACATTGAAGAAGGAGATTGGCGTTGATTCACAACTCATGTTGGCCGACAGGAAAATGGATATGGTAATGGGTATATTGGTTCATACCCTGTCCGAACAACCTCATCTTTTAGACCAAATAGAGTTGCAAATGTCTGCTCTTAAAGACCCTACGCACATTCAAGAAATTGATTATGAGGTGATTGATTGAAAGAACACTATACCTATATCACCGATTATCCTGTTCTACTAAAGACATTGAACGATGACAGCGTATTCTATACTCACACTTTCTTGGGTATAGAGTGGTATTATCTGGGCAATGAAGGGAGGACTTATAAACTACAACCCACTCACATAAAGAGAGCGCATGGTATAAATGACAGCACTTGGCGCAGATTTATTGATTGGCTCATAAAGGTGAAACCATGACTCTTATTTTTTCAGCCGACGACAAACCATACCGACAAGGAGATTATGTGGTAATGCACAAATCTATCTGTTATCCGCCAACCGCACCTGCTACGACCTACATTTACTACCCAGATAAAATAAGAATGATGGATTTAGTTGAGTGGCTACCTCTTATTTCTTATCGCATGGTTGTAATTACTGATAGAATGCCCGTTATATCAAAGACTTTAGAGGACAAAGTAGTGGTTCACCCATCACTAAAGAAGGAAAAAACAAGCCACTTCAACGCCATTAATCCCGTCTTCCGATGGTCGGATAGGCTAAGGGTCTTTAACGGCCTTGAAGGTGTCCCTATACCGCTTATTTTGGCGTTCTTGAAAGCCAACCGAAACACGGATATTGAAACATTCAGGCGATTGGCTCAAACAACCTTTGAACTCCCACCTATTTACACTCAGGCAGTATTATCTTATAGTGTCAAACCAAAGTCTAACAGGGTTCAATGGCCTAAGAAGAAGCCGAAGGAGATAGACGGAGATTCAACCATATTTAGACATACCGATGAATACGCAGACATTATAAGCCTCCATGCTGAAGATGTGCTTAATGTCATTAGGAATGTTGCGCCTGAAGAAATCCCGAAGGGGCAACCTAAGAGACAAACAAGCATAGTAGAGTGGCTGTAATGGAAGATGGAGGATTGACTTCGGTTTTTGTGTTGTTCTTATTTTGGGTTGTAATCAGCGTTATTACCTATATACCACCACCACCGGCAGTATTTAGGAAAGACTATGTTGGTAAAGTTGATACTGAACCTGAAGATGGTTTTATCAACACAGTAATGTGGTTGAATCAAGATGACTAATAATAAGACTATAAAGAGATTAATTGTTCGTATAGTGTATGAACGAGGACCTCTAACCAAGAATAGTCTTATCGGGTATTTACAGGAACGATTAGGGAATGTCAATAGAACAGAAGGTTCAATATCTTCTCTATTGGCTAAGAATACTCAAATAGTTAGAATAGGAACAGTTAGAGAACCAAATAAATACGGCAGAAGAATTGCTACGCCTCAATATGATGTGGATAGGGATTTGATTCAATCAGCGAAAGACATCGTATATACCACACCTTTATCTCTTATGTCGCCTCAAGAATTAGAAGATGCTACCAGATGCCCCAAGTGTCATAAGGTGCGTGTCCTCCCCGAAGATTCCCCTATATGCTTAAATTGCCAGAGGCTTTCTGCTAAAACTTTATAAGGTGTGTCCCTTTAGACTTAGACATGCGAATAATTGCCCTAAGCGGAAAGATGAGAAGCGGAAAGACAACGCTGGGTGCTTTGTTAGAAAAGCATCTAAGAAACTGTAAAAGAGTATCTTTTGGAGATGAAGTCCGAAGGGAAGTTGCTCGTGGTATGGGCTATGACTCTAATGATTGGAAGTTTCCTTTTACCACCCACGACAAATCAGCACTAAGACCTATCCTTCAAGCATGGGGACATAATATGCGTAAAGTACGAGGTGAAAGATATTGGATTGACAAACTCATGACTCGTATATTGGGAGAGGCAATCTATGATGATGATGCTATCTGGGTGATTGATGATGTTCGTTATATCAATGAATTAGAAGCAATAACAGACTTAGAGTATAATGGTATCGGACTTTACAATTACCACATATTCAGACTTGAATGCACCGAAGAAACACAACTCCGAAGAGGTTGCGACCCGTCTAATATGACCCACGAATCTGAAATAGAGTTTAATGACTACACTTGGAATCACCCTCAAACAGATGTAATAATATCAGACGATGATGATTGCACCTCAATGTTTAACTTTGCGATAGGACAACTGTATGAAATTGGTTTCCTTCAAGAATATGAGATGAAAGATGCAATAACTGATTTTGACTTTCACAAAGGTATGGGCTTCTAATGGCTGTAATAAAACAAGATGGTAATGAAATCATTTTCGAGAACGGAATGATTGTGGCGTATCACTCAGGTGAAGTAGATAATTGGGTGCTGAATTTTCACGCCTCCGATGCAAAGAAGATGGAAGGATTGTGGAAGGAGTTTAGAATATATGCTAAAGAAGTTGGCTGGAACGACCACACTATACTCATCGGTAAGGGCAAATGGCTTGTAGATAAGTCTGTAATCCCTTATGTGGTAATACGATGCTTTTTGCAGGATTGTACTCATTGTGCCTCGGCAAAGTATATATAGTAGTAATTCAAGGCGATAATATGACCGACCCAAATGACCTAAAGCAATTGACAGATGACTTGAAGTATCTGAATAGAATGAATTTCCGTGAATTCGCAGACACACTATTTCCCGATGCAACACCAGACTATCTAATACCTAAGTGGGATTTGTTTCAAACAGACAAACTCGGTTTTATTTGGTCATGTTCAACAGACAAACTTAGATTGATTTGCGAATACATCAAGGCTGAAAGCGGGGACTACTCATGACATTCAACAACGACTTTGATGTGTATATTTACAGGGGCAACTATTACTATCGTAATACCCTACCAAGTGCTGCAATCAATAGAACCAAAGACGGATATTTACTATTCAAAATTGTTGATGGTAAAGCAGTTGAAATCCCAATAGGTGAACCAATATGAACATCTTTGCTCTTTCTTTTGACCCAACCGAAGCGGCTCGCTTTCAATGCGACAAGCACATAACCAAAATGACAGTCGAAGCATATCAGTGCTTAGGTTCAGCCGTCATTCGTCATGGTGCTACACCTGACATGATGCCCCTTACTCAAAAGGGAACGCCACTAAAGGGAGGTTATCACAACCACCCTGCGACCCGTTGGGCTGGAGATACACAAGACAATTTCTTGTGGCTTTGTTTCCATGCTGCTGCTCTATCAGAAGAATTTGAAAGGCGATTCGGTAAAACTCATTTTTGCGCTCAAGGTATTGAACATCTGTTTCACATGCACAATATCATTCCAAAGGGAGATATGACTCCCTTTGCTCGTTGCTTCAATCAAAGCAAGGGTGAAAACCTTGACCTCTTAGAATGGGAATGTCCTGTTGAAGCATACCGTGAATTTTACAGGCGTGATAAAGCAAGTATCGCTGAATGGAATCACTTTCGCAAAGCACCTGAATGGTGGAATGACAACCAATACCTATACGGAGTAAAATATGAGGTGGCGCAATGACTGACCAAGAAAGAATCAAATTTGTATTATGGCTCGAAAGAACTCACCCAAGAATCCTAAATGAACTGCTTGGGGGATATAATAAAAGTCTTATTCCAAAGGAGGTAAAACAATGACTAATGCCGATGAAATAGCAGAATGGTGTGGGTTCAACTCCGCATGGGATATGCTAAAACATAATTGTGAAACAGACGAATTACTTGATTTGTTGAACGAGTTATTGCATGATGATACTCAAAAGGGTTCTGATATTATGTATGATTGGATAAAGGAAATAGCATCAGATAAATACGAATGGTATGACGCTGAACAACTACAATCCGCTGCTGACGATGCTGCTTATGACGCATGGAAAGATGCTCAACTTGACAAATATTATGGAGAAGATTGATATGTCGTTCTGGAATAATTTGAGAACTAAATTAGATGAAACAAAAGAGCGTATAAGAGATTTAGAAAATGCTGAAGAAGCGATTGAAGACATAATTACTTCTGTATATGATTTAAATTTACCTAAAGGAATACATCTCGTTTCTAACATTGAAGATGACCTGAATACAACACTTAAGGTAATAAAAGACGAATTGCAGACATTAAATGACAAGGTGAATAATCTATGACATGGAGAACATGGAGGCCTCAAGTCAATGTGGCTCAAAACTACAAGTGTTTGAAGTGCGACCATATCTATCTGGCTTATCCGTTGAATACTAAATGCCCGAAGTGTTAATCTGCTAAAGGCTTATATATGTGAATGAATTGGTGATAAATATGTCCGAAATATGGTATGTAGGCGACCCTTGCTATGTAATAAGAGATGATGATTGGTCTAAGTTTTGTGATGCTACATTTGACAACAACAATAAAGCAAAAGCAACTCACAGAAGCATGGATTCAGTCATTGAATGGAATGGTGCAAACCTTGAAATTTGGTCTAATGGTGGCGACGGCTCATGGTCTTGGGGTAATAAATCCTTTTGTGTTGATGCAGGAATCTTTGCGGTAATACCACTTAGTTGTCTGCGTGAAGATGAACAGAAAGAAGCCCTAAGAATCATGGGTAAATACGCTATCAGATTTGATGGTGATAAACCAGACTTGTATGTTGAAGACTACATCATCTATCTAAACGATGAAGCAGACGATGAAGGCCGACGACGGAAGATGGAAGAACAATCTGGGTGGTACTGATGGTTCAACTTCCCCCAAGAAGGGCTAATACCGTTGATGCGACAGACATTGCTCGTATGACTATTGTTTATGGAGATGGTTCTATGGATATTATGATTCGCCAACCTAACGGCACATTTTCCGTTGAAAGGAGGAATAAGAAATGAAGAAACCATACGATACCGACAGCCCATTTATTCAAGAATTACAATCAGGCACTACGCTCAATGTGAACGGTTCACCTATGCCTACTGCAATATGGAATATAATTATTTCCAGAAGAGATATCAGCAACTATGTCCGTCTTGGTATGAAGCCTCATAGACATTGGAGGGTTACTGACTTCAAGAATTACTTTGGAATCAAGGGAACAGGACAAAACTTGCTTGACAGATTTTTGGTTCTTTACGCAGATGTAATGGGTGATGATGAATGAAGGTTGTTTGGGCTGAAAAACACCGACCAACGGAGATGCAAAACTTTAGAGGTCAAGACCACCTTAAGTCTGAAATGTATGAAATAATGTTCAACGGAAAGGAGATGCAACATTACATATTCTATTCCCGTGAGCCTGGTACAGGTAAAACAACGCTTGCATATATGTTGGCGAGGGAATTGGGTTATCAAATCCACAAATACAATGCCTCATCTAAGAAACAGCGTGGTATTGAATTCATTGAAGAAGAGATTGCTCTTATAGCAAGGTCAGGTCAAAACGAAGTAATAGTGCTTCTTGACGAGGCTGACCAACTAACATCAGCGGCTCAATCGGCACTAAAGGGTGTCATAGAAGATTCAACCTGTTTCTTTATCCTAACTTGTAATGACCTATCCAAAGTCAGCCCTTGGCTGCAATCTCGTTGTCAAGTCCGAACATTTGAGCCAATACCATTAGAAGATATGGAGAAACAATTGGCGGTTATCTGTGCAACCGAGGGAGTTGAAATCGGAGATGTTTCAATCAAGGTAATAGCGAAGCGACATGAGGGCGATATGCGTAATGCTATCGGTGCTTTACAGTCCTATGCCTCGCTTCCCGAAGCCGACAAACAACCATTCCTTAACAGTCTAACAGTCCCTAAACTTGATGCAAAAAGGTTTCTGCAATTGTGCTTCAAAGAAAAAGCCATTGATGATGCCTATACCATTCTTTTGTCAGCACCGCCTCGCAAAGCGGTCAGACAAGTATTTACATTCGCTGTCAGCGGGGTTGCTTCAGTTGAAAACAAACTGAAAGTAATTGATGCAAGCATACAAACCGAGCGTGATTTAATAAACGGGGTTGATGAGCAAATTGCTCTTTATAATTTCGTTAGAATCCTCGCCACATGACCTAAAACGACACGCTTATATACCTCTTTGATAGACGATAGAATAACCAAAGGAAAGGAATGTCCTATGAACAACCAGCAAGATTTAGAAAAAGTAGCCAGCCAAGTCGGTGTATCAACTGATGCACTTGAAGCAAGAATGAAGCAAGTTTCAGATGCTCAATCTGAAGCATGGAAAGCGTCAGGGTATGATGATGACAAAATTGCATCTCTAACCCTTCGTATTTCTGCAAGACAATTGCATTCAGAAAAAACAAAGATAGCAAATTCAGGTGCAACTGTGCTTGAAGGAATGGTATTGCGTTCTCCAAGATACAAAGATTGGGGCAAACTGCGATATGACAAAATGACTAACCAACTCAAGACTTGTGATGATTCTATCCGTTCTAATTTGATTGAACAGGGTGCTATCGTATATTTTGAAAACAACCATGACGGCACTTGGACTCGCCACATAAATGAATCTCTTAGAAACAAAGAAGCATTTGAGATAGGTGCTATTGAAGATTCGGTTTCAACCCCACATGCTAAGGCTGTTGAAATTGATGAAAACACTATGTATTACATTGTAGCAGACAAATCATCTCCTACATGGCCTTCCGGTGATTCTAATTGGAGATACGGTGCGCCTTCGCCTGTATCGGATAAGAAAAGAACTGTTTATTTCTTGGGTCGCAAGCAAGGCTCAAACGATGACATTTCTGAAATTCAATTGGTATTTAGTGGTGATATGGCTGAAACTTCATTGCCTACATTTGTCCCTGGCTCAATCGCAGTCAAGATGAATGCTAAGGGAACTGTCGGATATGCTAAGGCCGGAGTTACTGCTTTGAATGCTGACCCAACGATTGCTTCTATCTTCCCTAACGCCCCTGTCATGTTTGATGGTGATGTGCCTGCAGGTATGATGGTTGATGCTTTGGGTGGACTTGAACCTCAAGGCCGATTCTTGAAAGGATTTGACTCGTTGGGTTCATATCTAACTTCAATACCAGAAGATGAAAAGTGGACTGCCTATTGCGGTTTGGTTGCTGAAGTAGTCCATATTGACCCAAGAGATAACGGTGGATATACAGTAACTCTTGGCGACCTTGACATTCTATCATCAGCACCTACTCAAGACATTTGGGTTGGGGCAGAACAAGAACACCTAATCAATTTCGGTGTAGGCTCTCAAATTGCTGTATTCGGAACTGTTTGGCAGACCAAAGAAGGTGAACATCGTTTCTCATGTCAAGGTTGGTATGTAGTTGAAACTGTTGAAGCAATATCTGTTGAAGATGATGGGTGGGATAACTGATGGCTTGGGCTAATAGCACACAAAAGTCAGCGCCCCCTGCTAAGGCACAATACGGGGAAGAATACTATGCAAATCTGTTTGCTAAGAAGGTTGCTGCTCAAGAAGGTTCTCAAATCCGTATGGCTCTTGTAGGGCATGAAAATACGGCTAAGACAGGGCTTGCATTGTCCTTTGCATATACTGAAGCCGATAAGAAGGCTGGTAAAAAGGTATTCATCTTTGACTTTGACAACTCGGCTCAATCCATTATTGATTACGCATATCCGAATGACCCTAATATCATTCGTCTGCCTATCCATGATGAAAATGACGAATCTATCTTCAATGAAGATAATACCGTCAATTGGCTGGCTTTGATTGATAAGACTCAATGGTTTGTTAATATCGTTGCTAAAGAAAATCCTGAAGAAGTGGCTGGTGTTGTATTTGACGGTGGCTCATCTTTCCTAAAGATTTGTGAAATGGCTATGAGGGAATCCCTTGTCCGTAAAGGCATCACAGATGATGTAGGAGACACTTTCAATCAAAAGGAGTGGCAAGAGCGCAACCGTTTGTTTAGACAAACTCTAAACCGTGTGCATGGTCTTGCATTCAGCAAAGTTTTCTTTACCTTCCATCTGAAAGCAATCAAGCAATACATGGATGATGGCTCAGGTCGTAAAGTCCTCATGTCTATTGGTGAAAGACCTGAATGGGAAAATGGCTCAATGCGATTGTTCTCTCAACAAATCTTCTTGAACCGATACATGAAGAAGGCTGACCCAGCGGCTGGTGTCAAGGCTGACAAGTCTATGGCTGAAGGTGAATGGGCTATTCGTGCAACTGTTGAAGAAATGAAAGGTAAAAACATGGAACATCTCGGACAGACATACGATGTATTAACTGTCAAGAAAGGAGAAGTTTCATGGAAAGGTCTGCCTATGCTTAAATGGTGATAGTATGCTTATTGCTCGTGATTACATCTTATGTTCATTATTGACCGCACAGGAAAAAGATGGCTTCATGCAAAATCTTGACCCACCTCATCTTGTGTATGTCAAACATGATGATAATGCAGATATTTACGATTACCTAAACTTAGAAGCAGGTAAAGTCGTCTATACCAAAAGAAATCATGACTCATATACTAAGACAATAAGCAATATGTTTATAATCCCCATTGCTGAAGTTGTAGGTGTTGAATAGTATGCTGAATGGTAAAGGTGCTAAGGATAAACTGCTTTTAGGTATCAATAAGGTCTATGATGCTCTTTCGCCCACACTTGGGCCTGCGCCTCGTTTAGTCTTGATTGATTCTGAAGAACATGAAAAAGACCCACTCATTCTTGACGATGGAGTAAATATTTCTAAGTTTATCAAATCGGATTGTCCTTATGAAATGGCTGGTATCAAGTTAATGCGTATGGTTGCTCATGAAGCACAAAAGGCTTCTGGTGATGGGACAACATCTGCAACGGTGATAGCAAAGCACCTAATAACAAACCTTTTTGAGATGACCGAGCATCCTGTTATGCTTGAACAAGAATTGAAGAAGGCATGGGAGGATTTTAAGAATCATTTAGAAGAATCCAAGTGGGAGGCAACCCCAGAACAATTGCGGGAAGTCTGTCTATCGGCACTTAATTACGACGAATTATCAGCCGACTGTATCATGGAAGCATTTGACAGCGTTGGTGCTGAAGGAATTGTGATGGTGCATGAGCATCCAGGAGAATTGACTAAGGTTGAAACTACTCAAGGTTTGACTCTCAATAAGGGCTTTGTATCTCATCTATTTGCTGGTTCTCGTGATGGTAAGGTGGTGTATGAAAATCCTGCTGTTTTGGTTACTGACCATGAGATTATGACCTTTGATGAAATAGTCCCTGCCTTACAAGTGGCGGCTGAAAATAAGAAGCCATTAGTCATAATTGCTGCTGGTTGGAAGCCCCATGCTATACAGAATTTATTGTTAAACGCTGTAAATGGTAAGGTTTTGGCTTGTGCTATTAATCCTACTGCTACCGGAGAAGAAAGGGCTGAAATCTATGAAGATATTGCTACATCTTTGGGTTGCGAGGCAATACTTGCTGCTAAAGGCGAAAGGCTACCTGATATGGAATATAGCCTTGAAGCGTTTGGTTCTGCTGAATTGGTATCTATTGACCGTAATACAACCGTATTTTCAGGTGTTGGCGGTAAAGATGAAGCAATTGAGGCTCGTATTGAACACTTAGAACAACTCAAAGCCGATGCAGACCACCCATTCTATCAAGAAAAATACAACATGAGAATCGCTAAACTAAGAGGTAAAATAGCCACTATAAAGGTCGGTGGCCTGACCGATGTTGAGGTTCGTGAAAGACATGAAAGAATTGATGATGCCGTAAATGCCGTTAGAAGTGCTTTAACGGGCGGTGTTGTGCTTGGTGGGGGTATGATGCCCTACAAGATAGAAACGGGCTTTGTAGCCTTTGACAATGCCCTTAAATCGCTTGTTAGAACGATGGTGCATAATTGGGGTCGTGAAATGCCCCAGACCGATGATGATTGGATATTCTTTGATGCTTCAACAGGAAGATTCAACGCTTATGATAATCATTTGGTTGATTCGCATGATGTAATTCTTAATTCAGTAAAGGCGGCTGTTTCTGTCGCCACGCTTGTATTAAAGACTGAAACTATTTTGCCCGAAGGCAAATGATTATAAACCCCCAAGTTTGGTGAATATATCATGATAACCGTTAATGCTTCCGCTTTGAAACGCCTACTATGCCTAACACAACGCAGACAAACCGTTGCGGGTAAGAATAACCCTCAAGTTGTTGCTTGTGTCCTTAGAGCAAAAGACCAAAGACTATCCACTACATCTCTTGTGCGTGATGGTAAAACATCAGTTTCCCACTTTCATATCCCATGTGAGCATAAAGGACTAAATCTTGATGGTATGCCCGTTCCAGACATTGACCGTTTATTGGGTGTGTTGAAACATCATTCGGGTGATGTCAGCATTAGCACATCTAAGTCGGGTATTGTGGTAAAGTCTGCTAAGAAGCAAACAACACTTCAAGCCAACCTCAACGGACTTGCTTTTCCTCATTCATCAGAAACAATTGGTGCTTGGGAAGGAAAGTCTATTTCTCTTGCCGAAAAGATTGACAATAATACCTACAAATTAGCAGACGGTAGCGTAATCAAACCGATGTGTTCTATAACGATAAACGCTGAGGACTTGGCTGATGCTTTGTCTGCTGACAACATGAACAACCAAAAACTAAACAGATACAAATTCCACATGGGCGGTGAATTGACTGATTCTTATGTTCATGTTGGCGACCCACTCAAGGGTCAGACCATTGTCAAACTTGTTGAAGAATTGAAGCATGACTGTGATGAATGGGATTGGTCTTTTGAAGGAGGTCTTGAAAATGTTGTGTCTTTCCTAAGTGGTGAACTGATACTAAGTTTCTTGGACTTCCGACCATACGAACAGGGAATCCGTATGATTCTAACATCTGACAATGGTTGGTTTATGCAAGCAGGGGTATTAGAATGAATGAAGAAAGTCTGCGGAAGAAAATGAAAACGATAATTATTACTGCAAAGCATATCGGTTTCATGGAGTCCGAAGGCAACCATGACGAATACAAGATATTGTCCCTTGAAGATTCACTTGCTGAAATGATAGAAGAATTCTTTACTCAATTAGGAAGTGCTTAATAATGGGTCTTATGCAGGTACCTCACGACGACCCTAATATGTGTTCTAAATGTGGTATCAGCACTAAGGGTCATTACATAAAATTTGATGGTGGTCTGTATTGTTTGACTTGTATATCCACAATGGGAGTTGATGCTAATGAACAATGATATAGTGCTTGAATGTGAGGTAGTAACTGAT
>Ga0099849_1000374_pt1 | contig 20501 bp, 10 predicted proteins | sample CB_VirMetaG_4_FD_78177 | JGI IMG/M metagenome (GOLD analysis project Ga0099849, IMG submission 78177) | Freshwater to marine saline gradient viral communities from Chesapeake Bay - CB_1508_1M Viral MetaG | ecosystem: Environmental > Aquatic > Marine > Coastal | place: USA: Chesapeake Bay... | reverse complement strand
TTGTATACGATGATCCGGTAGGAGTTAGAACACCCTACTTTGAAATAGGTGAAACTATTCTTACTCTTGCTGCATCTGCAAAACAAATTGAAGAGCTTCTAAAAGAAAAAGACGCTAAGGGTTGAACCTTGGGAGTCGAACAATAAATAATAATATCTAGCAAAAAGCAAGTTCGATACTACTTACTAATATGATAGTAAAATGTAGTCACTGTAGTATAGAATTTGAAAAGAAGAATTCGGAAGTTAGAAAATCTAAAACGGGAAAGCATTACTGTTCTAGATCTTGTTCAGCTAAAAGCAACAATCTTGGAAGACAAAGGAATCCACCTGTTTCCAGAGTATGTAACAACTGCCAAAAAGAATTCTATTGTGCAACAGAAGGCCATAATTCAAAAATCAATTGTCCCGATTGCACATATGACAGAGATATGTACCGTGAAAAAACTCTTCGTGAGTATCACGAAAGAAGCTCCGTGAGGGGAAAGCACCGCTCTTGGGTCAATAGCCACGTTAGAAATTTCGCTCGTTCTTGGAATAAAGAGCTTAAGAGTTATCCTTGTCAGAAATGCGGCTATGACAAACACGTTGAATTTTGTCATATAAAAGCGATATCTGACTTTGACGAGAGTGCAAAACTAGGTGAGATAAACTCTAAACACAATATCCTCGTACTTTGTAGAAACTGTCATTGGGAATTCGATCACGGTATGCTATCAATAGAGGATATACCAAAAAGAAAAGAACACTAGAAACTCTAGTGTTCTTTTTAGTGCCCCGAGTAGGATTTAAACCTACGACCGTTGGATTAGAAGTCCAATGCTCTATTCAGACTGAGCTATCGGGGCGTATTATTTTGGTCCGCACTCAGGGAATTGAACCCTGCTCTAAAACACTTATAAGATGCCTTCTGACCACCAGCCAGCCAATGCGGGTAAGAGGCCCGCTACCGGGCCGGTGATCATATGATCTCATCAACGAGTCCATACTTGAGGCAAGTATCAGCATCCCACCAAAGGTCGTGCTTGAGGATCTTGTCCATCTCCTTCTTTGGAACCTTTGTGTGCTCTTCGTAGATCTTCTTGATAGCTTCCATAAGTCTATCGCAATTATCCATCTCATCCTTCATCTCTTGATACTTGCCCCACATACCAGAGGAAAGCTGATGAATAAGCATATAAGAGTGCTTGTGCATCTTTCGCTCCGGTGCAACCACTGACATAATAGTAGCAGCCGAAGCAGCACATCCGTTGATAATAGTAGTTACAGGAATCTTAGAGTTGAGAATATAATCAACAGAAGAAAATCCGTCAAATACTGACCCACCATAAGAGTTAATATGAAGTTCAATCTTTGCATCCTTTATTCCTAGTACATTCTGGTGATACTCAAGTTTGTTTGCAAGACTAACAAGAGAACGATTCAGATCTAGGTTGTGCATACGATCAACCTCTGAATAGAAAAAGATTTTGTTGTCTTCCATTTCTACAACGTTAACATCACAATCATCTGCATTAGATGGAGGTGAGGCAACAGTAGTTTCTACATTGTTTCGTGGCATTAGCCAAGGCTTCCAATTACTCATAGTATTCATAGTACCAAAGTATCTTTCTATTGTCAATCAAAAAGTGAAAGGAATCTGCGTGATATGCGCTAGATTCCTTTCTATTGGTGGACCAGAGGGGATTCGCACCCCTGTCCGCAATAACTCCAAAATAAAGTCATTCACAAGTTTGGTTAGTTTTTCTTTACTAACAAAATATATCGATCTAGCCTGTTACGATAATGAGGTTTAGTTTAAAGTGTTCTCTCACTTGTCTTCAACTTGGTTTATCAGGGTGTTGAAGAACCCTGGCTATCAAGCAGCGATAGCTGAGGTGTAAACGTTATCGTTTGCAATTGTGGTTTGTAACATTGTCAGACCATTTGTTACCGTTGGTCACTTGCACTTTTGTTTCTTTGTTACTCCGTCGAATCTATATCTAGCCCAAAGTAGTTATCAGTATCATACCTTTCATATAACTTCCGTAAGTATACCACAGTAATTCCTAAAAGTCTAGCAGCTTCTTTCTTAGTTCTACAAGCTGAGATAGCATAGTTGAAACAAGCTTCTCTAGTAATTTCAGGAATTGATTTCCAAAGTGGTAGTCCATATAAGTAACCACCTGCTGAGTTAGAAGCTAACTCTAACTTCATTCCTATAAGCTCTTCAAGAGATAAGTTACTAACCATGATCTCAAACTCATTAGTAGTCTTATTCTCTTTTCTCAGTTTGTTTAGTAGAGAGTAATTGGTTAGCGCCCCCTTGTACTCTCTCTTTTTCTTTACCCAGGTCATTAGTAGTTTAATTAAGCTACCAGATTTTGTTGTTCTTGTAAAATAAAAATGCGGAACTTTTACAAAACAATTACAATTCGAGGTCTAATTCGTCATCACCCCCTTCGGTGTCCTCAGCTTCACCACCTTCTTCACCCTCTTCTTCAGTGGGTGCAGCATCGAGTTTATCTTTTTCTTGCTCGTATTCAGTGGTGGTTGGCTCTGGTAAATCTGCCTGAAGTTCTTCCTCAAACTTATCAAAGTAAAGCTTTAAGTTGGTGAGGAGATAATCATAAAATAGTTCTTTATCTTCATCATCAGATAGGGTATCGTATGCTTCAGTAATAGACTTTTCAATTTTGTTGAAAGCAACGAAAGCTAAGTTTCTTCCAGTTTCATCTTCTCCCTCAAGGCCGAACTGCTCTTCTTCGGAAGGTTCTTCTGGTTCTTCTAGTCCTCCAGCACCATCGGTTTCAATATCAATAAAGCCCTCTTCATCGCCCTCTTCAGTTTCATCGTCAACCTCGATATCAATACCTTCATCTCCACCGACTTCCATTTCAACCTCTTCAAGTTCATACGCTTCCATTAGATCAACTTCTTCAAGCTCTACGTCGATAAACTTTTCGTTTTGCTCTGCGTCGGCCTCGTCGGTCGCTCTGGTTGGTGCAAGGGTATTTTGCACAGCAGAGATAATATGTGCTCTAAAACTATCCCTTTGTTCCTCAGAGGTTGTTAGTTTGCGATACTCTGGCTCTAACTGTGGGATAATCTTCTTAAGTAGATCCTCCAGCACGTTGATTCCTGTAGAACGGTGAGGGATAGATGTATTCTTTGCTTCTGCAAGGATCGCTGATCTGATCAGCTTGCGAAGCATTTCCTCTTCTTTGAGGACAGCTTTCCGTTCCTTCTTTTTTTCAACAATAAGCGCTCTGCGAAGCAGCATCCTCAATCGTTGTTCTTCAATAAGTTGTTTTCTGCTAATTTCCATATTCTGCTCCAATACTAATTAGTGCGTTTATAACTAACGTGAGGGTAATCCTTTGCAAATTCTATCAAATCATCAATGTTCTTATCTATCCTGTATGCCTTGATAGTTTTTTTAGGATCGATGCCACGAAGAGTATACCATCTGTGATGCCCATCTAGGATGTGATTATCCTTACCAATAACAATAGGCATATCAGTTTGTAACTCTTCAAGAGAATACTGATTCTTGATTCTCTCGATCTCTGACTTTTTTATTTGCATTTGCGTTGGCTTAAGCTTTCCAACTGGAATCTTACCTTTTTGCACTCGAACATTATTTGCCAGCACCCATTGAATAAAGTGTGCTCTTTCCTCTTTGGCGATCTGCGGCATAGTTTCGATATTGATATCAACATCGCCACCCTTGACAATAATATCTTCTTCTTCTTCTAACTTCTTCTTTTTACGGGGAGCGCCAAAAGCACCACCAAAACCTTGCACGCCACCACCAGCACTTGTGTTCTCGCTCATAACGCTTGAAACCATCTTGAGGATAGAAGAACTAAAGTTTTGTTTCTCTTCCTTAACAACCTCTGCATCGTCTGTTAGTATCTCGATAATCTCTTCTACTCTATGTGAGGAATCGTCTGGTATATACCAAGATAAAGACTTCACATCCTTGTCATCCAAATAATCTCTCATATCTGATGCACTATAAGCATCATCCTCAAATTCTCCTTGCATATTGGTAGCAGCTACTGGCACTATCTTTACTTCCACACCCTCTTTTGCATACTGCTGCGCATTAGTTCCAAACCTACTTTGATCTCCACCCTTGGTTGAAACACCTAAAAGAATACGATCTCCAGACATAGCCCAATCTGGATTGTTATCATCATTAGCGATAAAGTGAAAGCTAGAACCAACAGGTGAGTTTACAGGAGATTCCAACACTCTAACGTTATCTAATCCAGAATCTTCCAAGTAAATATCCCAAACTTGTTTAGCTTTATCAAAAGTAATTTTATTTCCATCAGGTGTGGTTCTTGGAAGTGGTGACATAAATACAACAACCTGATCTGCCATTGAAGCAAACTTTTTAATCATATCAAAATGTCCTGCGTGTGGCGGCTTGAAAGCGCCTGGGACAACTGCAATCTCTCTACCACCCTGCTCTTCTTCTTTTATCATAGCAGGAATAGATCCTCGGCCATATTTGTATAGACCTAGAAGTTGGTTGACAGGGGCAAAGTTACCAGTAAACTTGTAAGTCAAGCCTTTATAATTAAATACAAATCCTTCGGCGGCCGTGGCAAAGTTAGCAACATCTTTCAACTTCTTCAACTGACGTTGTAGAAACCCAACTGCTTCCTCGTCACCGGATGATTCAATCGAACGAATAACTTTTCTAATCTCACTTTGAAGTCGCTTAACTTCTTTTCTATTGTCGAGGATATAAGCACTTTCAAGTGCCCTCAACATTTCAACAGCAAAATCGTGAATAATCTCTTCCAGTGGAGCAATTGCTTGAGAGGAAATCTTACCTCCGTTGTTGACAATCTCACGAATAGTATCTTTGTCACTAGGTGCTGTTTTATAGATATCTCTGAGATTTACCTTTTCCCCCATCACTCTCTGAATAATAAGCTCGACTGTTTCTTCGGAAGCATCTGGCATATTTCTTTCAATCATTGGAGCAATTCTGGCAATCATCAGATCTCCAACCGTATCTTCTTCAGTCAAATCGTAAAGGTACATAAGCTTTTCAAGCTTGGCGATAGCATCATTTAGAGCCTTATCGTCATCAAGAGCTTTTAGATTCATCACAGCATTTAGGTAGATATTATAATCAAGACCTTCAATGTTCTTTTGAATCCTCTCCATCATACCTTTCAGAATTTTCACGTTCTCTTTGAGATCAACATCTAACCTCTCGCCTGTTTCTTTATCAAAAGCACCGTGACCCACTTGATGAATTACAAAAGACTTTTGATCGTAGTTGATAACGTTAGGCGAACGAGGGTCCATAACCTCTGCGTTATAATAGATATCAGCGTCCGGACCAAATAAGCGTTTCTGAATAGATTTCGGAAGCGACTCTACACCCTGCTCAAAGGCTCTAAACGCCTCTGTAAACGATTTTTCTAGGTTGCCCCTACCTGCGAACTTGTCAGCTAACTCGCTCGCAGAGAGGCCACCAGACATTATATTGGTTTTGTTTCGAGCGGCCTTAGCTTTGCCGTCTTTGATGGAGTAAGAGACGAATAGGTTTTGTCCATCTGTCTTCTCTGTTCCTTTTAGTTCGCCATCGGAGGCTTTCTGAAAAACATCTTTAATCTCTGCAAATGTTAGATCACAATTGTCGTAGAGGTGACACATATGACCGGCGACACCGCCCTCTGTAAGAAAGATATTCGTAGACATAACTCACTCTTTGTTCTCTTCTAGTAGTTTAACTTGCTCTTGCAATCTTGTGTTTTGTTCTTCTAATCTTCGCACTTGTCGTCTTACTTCTTTTAGGTGCTCTTTTGCCATCGCTAATCTTCTTGACTCTGTGATAGTTCTAGGCTTGAGTCCGTTTAGTGCTTCTTTGATAGATTGGAGGTAGCCTGCAATACCGGGGCTGTCTTTGCCTTCCTGTAAAACAAACTGTTTTGTGCTTCTAATATACTTGAACATTTTATCTCCTATCTTATCATATTATTGTCAGTTTGTCAACTAAATTCCAATACCTTTTCCATCCTTATGAGAGACACCTTCGGCCACCAATGACCAAACAGCAATATCGGAAGTACCATCAAGACTAGCAATTTCAAATCTGATAGCAACAAGATCCTCTTCATAGTAATCGCTGATATCAATTTCACAAAGCAATATACAATGGATTCTATCCTCAACAGTTGAAAAAGCGTCGCCGTTATTAGCACCTTCGGGAAGCAACTCTAAGTTTGATATCAGTCGTGCATCGTTTGCAGTTACCGTTTCCGTATTTGCAGTTGTTCTTTTTATAGGAACAAGGCCGCCTGCGGGATCTGCAACATTGTTCCCGCTAACTTGAATTGGTAAAGAATAAACATCTAGTTGAGAAGTAGGAGTGGAAATGTTCCCCGCTGGAGCGTTTATGATCTGATATTCTAAGAATATTCTAAGAGGAAATGCAGTACAGATCCCCAGGGGGATAGGAAACTGAATCATTACAGCTTTTCCAACTCCGTCCAACACAGCATCTTTAATCTTATGAGTCCAAGAGTTTGCAGCGCCGACTATTTCACTGTAATCTGCCAAGTTACCATCACTTGTCCAGATGTTACCGTTTAGGGTAATTACTTTCCGAAGCATCCCGAGTCCTGTACCGTAAGGGACTCCGTTTGGCGAGACACAAAAGGAAGAATCTGCGAGTTTAGAAGTCTGGAAAGTTGGAAGAACAGGAGTACCACCGCTCGGAGGGGTCACAACTCTAATCCTGACCCAATAAGCATTAGTGCCGTCGATTGTTTTCGGACCCCATGTTGTATTTCCATCAATTCCATATCTAATAATCTCTTGACTGTCACTTCGCCAAAACACATCATTTCCATAAGAGTATCCTTCTCTTGCAGAAACTGCCTGAACTCCAACCTCAACCCAACTGCCTCCATCCCATATTTCCCATATATATTCACCACGGGTTACTCCAGTCTCTCCTGTTTCAACAGTAAGCTCCAAGCCCCAGTGCTTTAGAGGTCCAGAAATATCTTGCCTTAAGGAGCCAAAGTAGATAACATCATTTGCAGAAGAAGCAACTGCACTAGGAAAACTGAAGGTGCTCCCTGTTTTACTGGCAGCGGCTGTAGACACGTCTGCAAAGTTTACTCCGTCTGGAGTTCCACCAGTTGCAGTATCAGCCGTTAACACCACCATTCCGGTTATGTAAGGCGCTCCGTGGCCCAAGTGAGACTGCGTTGGCCGCTCTGGAAAGCCAACTGAAAATTTGGTCGCACCGAATATGTTGAACTGAGAGTCGAGAGTGGAAGTAGTTTCCTGCGTGAAAGTCAGCGAAAAGTCGGAGTAGATAGCAGAGTTGGTGCCAAATATGTATTGTGGTACATGATTTGAAGTAATTCTGTAAATAGCAGCCTCTGCCTCTGTTTGTGAGGGAGTGAGGTCTGTAAGGTTAATCACAGCGTTTGTAATATTGTCAACTCTTCCGCCAATTAAGTTTACTTCGAGATATTTTGAATCTGCGGTAATAGCGTTGGCACAGTTGAATATGTTTGGAGTGTATACGATAGCAAAAGGCTTATCTGTAAGGAGCGTTGTACCAGTTCCACCATCAATGCTGATAGCATTTTCTACATTGTTATTACCAACGTTGAAGCCAGTAAACTGTCCTCGGCCAGCGGTCGAGGATGGGATGGCTGAAGGTTTCGTTGTCACATAAGCTACGTTTGTAATATCACCATTAGACTGAGGGACGTGACAGCTATCCAAAGCCAATATACCTTCGTCTACCTTAAAGCAAGAACCGATTCCTCCAAGCTCCACACGAATATTCCCACCAACGGTTTTACCTCCACTGCTTCGATATATGCCTATACCAGTGCCAGCACCAACTCCAGTGACGCCGTTGCCTTCAAGATTAACGTTATATATCCCATTAGTCCCTCCAGTGTTGTTACAATCAATTGCAGTATTTCCACCAGCAGGCACCTTGAAGGTAAAGCCGTCTACATAACAATCTTGACCAATTGAGAGAATATCATTAACTGCGGCCGTATCTCCGATAATAGTTTGACCCCAGCCACCTATACTTACAAGAGCGGTATTATCTGGAAGAACAAGGCTGTCTTCAGCATAAGTACCTGGCGAAACTGTAATTTTATCACCGGATGCTAAAGCTGCTACACGTCCACCATCACCGCTAATAGCGCCTCCAATGGTTAGGAAAGGCTTTGAAGCATCTTCAGGAGCAGCAGTTCCGTCATTACCATACACTGAATCAACGTAATAAGTGTTTCCGGTAAACACGGAGCCGCCGGGACCTCCGGAGGGGACTATATTTTCAAATCGTTGATTAGCAAGATTGTAAGAAAGAATATCTCCATCTGCTAAAGCTTTGACATTACCAATATTAAAGCCGCCGTCTCCACCGATATCATTTGTAGAAATTGCCTCTGTTATCTGTACCAACAAGTTTCCTGCTGAAGCGTCGAGGACGTTACCAATCACAACCTCATAGTCTGGCGCATCTGGTTTTGTAGATGTGATATCACCAGGAGATGTAGGATCTAGATAAACAAGCTGTCCGTCTAAAAACGCAGTTATATCTTTTGTGTTTACACCTCCGACCAAACCTCTAACGGTTCCCGCTGTCGTGATATAGCCGTTGCTGTTGTTGGCTATGGCGTGAGTTGCGACACCCAGAACTCTTCGTTCGGCAACAGTAGAAGTGAAACTAGCATCTGCCAACTCGATAGTAGGCAAATCATCACCCGGACCAGGGATCGAAGCTCCAGAGATATAGACCACAGCGCCATTATCAATAGTGGCACCACTTGTATTTCTAACCTTGATCCAAAACTCTTGTCCGATCTGAAGAGTGATATCTGCCTCATCAATATAAGCATTGAAAGCTCCATTAGCATAGTATATCATTCCCTCCTCATATCCAGGCTCAGTTCCAGTGTTATCTAATAATTTTATATGACCATCTATTATCTCAACATTGTTGATAGCACCAGTAACGAGATCAACCACCAAGGGTTCTGTAGAGTTAATAATTTCAGTTCCAACTGAGTTGAAAACAGCGAGTTCGGTTGTCGTAACAGTCCCGGCTCCGTAGGATACATCGCCGCCGCCGGCGGAGGACGACCAAGAAGGATTTGCACCGACTCCGCCAGTTTGTAGTACCTGACCGGCTGCACCTGGGGATAATTCCACCCAGTTTACACCGTTAAAATATATTATCGAACCCTGTTGCTCACCAGCAATAGTTAGATCATTAACTTCTGGACTTGGATATGTTCCACCCAAATCACCTCCGGCTGATCCGCTAGGAGGTCCCGAGACGGCAGCCAAACTAACAATCTCACCCGATCCATTCGCATACAGATATTGCCCAGCAGTAATTGTACCAAACGTATAGGTTGTTGGACCGGCAGCAGTTATACCAGAAACTTGTGGATCTGGATAAGTTCCGCTTAGATCTCCACCAGCGGTATCACCAGATGCCACAAATGCTGTAACATCACTAACAGCAGCCTCAAGTTCTGCTCTAGTTCCCGAACCGATGTTTGCAATAGAGGTGGCGTGAGGGTTTGCAGTATCAGCGATGTGGGAAGGTAGAGTTGTGATATCAATCGCACCAGCAGAACTTACAATAGTATCTGTTGCGGAAAGATCTAAGTTGTTTCCAACTGTTACATTACCAGCAGTTGCAATAATATCACCAGCAGTTGCAATTATATTTCCAGCAGTCGCCTCTAAGTTTCCGGCTGTTGTTTCAATATCGCCCGGTGTTACAAAATCTCCGATAGTAGGATCGATAGTTGCAGGTGTTTCTCTTATGTGAAACTCATCAGTGGTGAGATTAGAATATACTGCAACCTTAGTGGCGTTACTACCAGCAGGAGCTTCTGTTATAACATCACCTGTGCCTGGCAAAATGGTAGAATCTACATAGTCTTTAGTGGCAAGATCTTCTGGATCTGTTGGAGTGGCAGCTTTTACTCTTCGATAGGCGGAATCTACTTCATCTCTTATTGAAACAGGGGTGCCAGATCGTATTTTCACTGTACCACCGGCAGCCGAGGAAAGAGTTAGAGAGGTGTCCCCAGTTACTTGAATATTACCATCAGAGGCAATATCCATCGCAGGAGTTGAAGGGTCCATCACTATTTGTGAAGAATTTACGCCGTTGCCTGAAGTGAGTTGAAGAATGGCATTAGTCGCAGTAAGTTGTAAAGCTCCTCCCGCCGTCATTGAAAATTGCAACGTGGTCCCCAAGCCGTCGTCATTCGCAAGAACAATATCCTGATCACCACTAACAGATAGGGCACCATAAGTTGCACTTAAAACCAAAGCACCGCCAGTACCACCAGTCTTTTCGTAAACCTCTTGCAAGCCGTCGTCGCCAAGGTTGAAATGGCTGTCCCAAACATCGTCAAAAGCAGCAGCGCCGGGAGCACTCGACTCGACCATAACTGCATTTGTTACCCATAGATTCTTTAGTTCTGCTCTTGTTTTATTTGCCATTATTCACATTCTCCTATTTCGCTTGTGCCGATGATAGCGGTTCCGATTGTTGGGTCAACACAGGTATCTCCTGGGTCTAGTGCGGGGTCTCCAACGGTAGGCGTGGTGCATCCATCTGATGAAGGTGCCCATGAGAAAGGATCGATTCCTCTGGTGACAGAAAATGCGAAGCATCTCTTTCTCAGTGATGATGCACCCTTGTTGTTTAGCATAAACGGTACTTGGCTTGTCTTCCTGTTTCTTATCCTTACCTGTACGGTATTTTGCTGTGAAGTTACCTCGTTGGCATCTCCGATAACGTACTCTAAATTGGTGTTCGTAGAAATTGCTTCTACGTTTATTGTAAATAGTGCGTTGGAAGTGTTTCCACAAGAATCTTGCGCTTGCCATTCAAATTGTGTGGTTCCGGTAAAGTTAAGTGCTGCGACAAAAGTGAAAGTTCCGTCTGGATTGAATGTTAGTGTACCTTCGTCCGAGGCTGGAGGCGTTACAAGAGTATATGTCGAGATAGTTCCCTGAATTGCTCTCGCTGTAACGAACGATGATAATGTGCCTCGCTCTTGCATTGTAGCTGTCCTGTTGGATACCTGTGGAACAAAGGCGTCGTAGCAGGGGATAGATATGGCTGTAAGATTATCCTCGGCAAGAGTTTCAAAATTGCTTGCGACAGCGGTAACATAATAATCATAATCCTGCGATGCGGGCGAGCAGTCATTACAACTTGCCAAACTATCGCTAAATGTTAGATCTGATGTTCTTCCAAGTAATCTCCACTGTCCTCCAGAAGCTCTTCTATAGACTCTATAGAAATCTGCGCCAACTACATTTGACCAAGAAACCACAACATTGCCTTGTGAAAGTTTGGTACCTCCAATCGGAATGTTGAATCCTACGGCAGTAAGAGTTAATCCAGCGGGAGTTGTTATACTTGGTTGGCAGGGAAAGACAACATTTGCAGAATTTTGTTCACTTTCGTATGAGGAACCATCTGGATCAACATAGACAGAGGAAATAGAATATGGTACTTGTTCTGGCGTCACGCAAGGTGAAACAAGAGTTGGCGTATCGACATAAGAATACCTATCTGTTTTTTCTGGAATAGAGGAGATATTATCTATAAGCACTCCATTTCGATAAAGATTGTACGAAGTAGCGCCCTCAACTTGGTTCCAAGTTAAGAACGTCTTTCCTGCCTCACTAGGATTAGCAAACGATCCTGCACGTCCAATAAGAATAGGCGCTGGAGCTATAACATAAACTGTAACATCTGATACAGTCTTACACCACGTCGAGGGTCGATACCTGTTCCTTGTATCGAGAATGGTTGTAACGTATTTGAAAGAGTCTTTACCAACAAATCCACTTGGAGAGTTGTATGTAAACTTTCTCTTATTTACCCCACTAGCATCAATAGTATCTGGAAGCTTACTTTCTGTTACAACACTCCCGCCTCTGTTTGTTGTACTATCTCGCCCATTTCCGTTTATAGAGTCTTGAGCAAAGAACCAGACTGGCAGACAAGAGCCTGAAGTGGAAGTACAAGCTCCTATTGGTCTAGCGGCAAGAGGGTGATAAGCATCAAAGAAGCCAGTAAAGGTATTTCCAGACTCAACACTAATTGTGATATCTTCTGAAAGCGGTTCGTAACTACAGCAAGCGACCTCTCCCTCTTCTTGGTTAGAATCAGATTCCTGTAGCCTACTGATAGCTGCGACATAGTAAGTGAAAGTTTCTGCCGTCTCTCCGCAAGGGTCTGCGATAGGCTCTCCAACCCTTGCCTCGATTTCGTTAGTGACAGATACAGCCACATCACCGTCAAAAAAATCATCAACACAAAACTTTTGTAGAGAGCAGCAAGGATCATCTTTAAGTGGCGGATAATCAACCCACATATTCGGGAGAATGGAGAAAGGCTCTCTTTCATCACTCCTATCTTGAGTGGGAAACTCTCCAATAGAATTTCTATTTCCAGGCCCAGATGCGATGATTGGTATAGCATTTTGATCAGTTTGACCCTTTCTATACACGATGTAATAATCTGCTCCATCAACTATATCCCAATACAGCACCACACCACCTTGATTGCGAACATCTGCGGCACAACCCAGATCGCTACCTGAAAGTTCTATGTTTCTTATCTTGCCATTCTGATTAACTGGAAGTTCAATATCTCCAGAGTTGTAATCAATGACGTTCAAGACCGGGCTATCAAGTGTTGGGATTTCACAACAAAGCCGAGGTACGACACTGGTACCATAACCAAACACCTCATCGTTAACTGTGTGCGCAACTGCTTGAATATCCACAATATCAATCCCGCCGCTTGCGTCTGCATCAAAGTCAATATTGTATGTTTTGGTCGCATACAGATTCATCACATACTGGAGATCTTTATCTGTACCACCCCCAGCAAAGTCTCCAGTCCATGTAGCGGCGGGGGTGGTGGTGATTGCAGTTTCAATAAATCCGGTGCCAGCGGAGCCAACTAAAGCTTCGTTAGTAGTAAATTTGTAGTCTATGAGTCTAATCCCAAATCGTTCGTATATCATTAGCTCGTCAGTGTGATAAGAGTTGAACCTTAGATTAGCAAGAGGATAAGGAACTCTAATTCCCGAAACATTAGCTACAGCCTGAATATTGTTGTCGTCTTCATATTTGATAAACTTGTTCGTTACAATGAATTCATCCTTCAGTCTTCCATCAAGGTATCCTTGAGAGGAAGGTATTGAAGACGGCTCCACTACAAGGTAACAGAGAACTCCCTTGCCCTTATCAATATATTTGCCGTTAGTGGAAAAGGAAACGTAAGTGTCGTTTATAACAGCATCTGAAGACAGGATATGCTCATCCCATCCAACAGATTTAATTGCAGTAATGGAAGTCTGCTCTTCCTCTCCAAAACCATTTAGGGTACTCGTAATACCAATATTGCTTAATCCCTCTACTCTGAATTGAACACCCGAAACATTCTCTACTGGATAATCAACTTCAGTTATTGTTTCGTCTGCACAGTTAATGCCATATGAGACCTCAAGCAAATATCTTTCTGGTCTCCCAAATTTATCATTGATCAGCAGCATGTCAGACAGCCACACCTTACCATAACAAGGTGGCTGAACACATAGACTAGAGCAGTCATCAGAGATTAGAATTTCAGCATCAATGTCCAGACGCAAGCAGCACTCAGTTGGAACTATCTGAGACAGACTTGAAATGGAAGTAGAATCTAAAGGATACTGTCTTTTTGCGAGCCAAGTGTTCCTAACTGTTAGAAGATCGACAATATCAACCAATCCATCAGCATTAGCGTCTATAGTGGGAAGAATAAAGTTGCCAGTTGCGTCTGTAAACGGGTCAGTGCCAGTAGGAGTGAATGTAACCCCTGTAAGATCTAGATTGTCTATGTTGTAAAACTCTTTGACAGTTTGCTCGCCAGCCGCATCGGGAAGTATAACGATCCTCTCAATGCTGTCTTCTGAAAGATCAAATACATCGGGTTCAACAACGACCATCATCGTTGTAAGAAAGTCTTTGATACCTACTAAATCAACGCCACTTGGAGCAAAAGAGTTCCCTGTCCATTGTGGGTTGGGCCGATAGGCTCTTTCGTTTGAAACAACTTTTGCCCTGTTTAGGCCAGTTTTAATCGCATTACGAAGAGCAATAAACCCGCCGTAGGCTGGATCTCCCGCTAGAGTGTCCCAAGTTACGTCATCATCTGCGGCGATCAACACGTTTGGGCAAAGGGTGTTTATGAAAGTGTTGGCGTTATTACCCCAATTTGAAAAATCATCAATTGTAAAAGTTAGAGAAGTCAGGAATTTAGTTCCAGTAGTTGAAAGGTCAGTTCTTAAATATTCGTTCTCGCCCTGTTCTGTAGTTTTGCCATAGAAGTTTGCACCGTATATAGCTAAGTATTTTCCAGATACCTCTGAGAACGCTTGAAGGTAGTTTTTGACACTAGCATCACCAGTCCAAATAGAAGTCTCTCCTAAAGATATGCCATTTGCAGGGTCATCTAAATATTCCAGCATTGAAGTAAAATCAACTTCAACCCCCGTTACAGCACATAAAGGAAATTCATAACTTATGAAACATCTCAAATATGGATCTGCACCACCTCCAGGGTCAATACAAGAGAATTGAATTCCAAGATTTACACCACAAGAATTCTCTATCTCCTGGTTTGAATTTGTAAATTTATCTGCAAGGGTTGGTATAGAGCGTAAGAGAGAGGTCCAAGTGTTATAGAAAATTCTGAAATAGTGTGCAGCACGAATTGCATTTTCTCGAACGCCGCCGGATCTTGAGTATTCTTCGTCGTTCTCGTATACAGTTATCGCCCTCTCGTATGCTGTAATCAGGCAACCAACAAGAGGAGAATATCTCTCATCAATGTTGTTCGCTATTTGATTGAGATCAGCAAGAAAGCCACTACCATCTTGAAGACCGTCACTAAGAGAAGCAATAACGCTGCTAGAAAGAGAAGTAGTTATAAGACCGCTTGTATCAGTGCCCGTAGGCGGCGTCCACCCCACTTGAGTTCTTCCACCAACCTTCTCCGATTCTCTAAAATTGATTGAATCTCTCGTTGCAAAGTTAACGATATAGTCCTCTAGTTGAGAATATAGAGGCCCAAGATTCATAAGAAGGGGGAATATACAAACACAAGTCTCATCACCATCTTTATTTCTTTGAAGAATGTTGTCGGATAGATAAACTCTCAATAGAGTGCTGATACCAGCGGAAGGAATTGGTCTTGAACCATTACCATATATAACTGTGAAACCCGGAGCAAGATTGCGAAAGTTAATATCCCAATCTCTATCCACTGCGTCACCAAACTGATCGTCAATCGCAGAAACAACTGTAGTAAAATCACTGGTAACACACACAAGTACAAATGAATCAATCGTTCCTTGAGTCAAACAGTATTTGACATCAAAGATATTATTGTCAACAACTGAGGTATCAAAATGAAAATCACCAAATCCAATATCCACCTCATCGGTGCAAGTAGACAAACAAGGCCCTGTTTGCCAGGTGTCAGGATCGCCAGCGGAAGATGTAGCGCCTTCATATGATAAGTTAGTCTCTGGAGCGTAAACTATAGGAGTGTCAGCAGTCGGAGGTGCAGTAATTGGTGTTGCAGCAGGGACAACCGTAACAGTTGTATTCTCTTCATCAAAGCAGACAAGGTTATCTCCTATGGGTTTGTCAAGATAGACTGTGCCAAGAACACCGTATGTTGGCTGAAGTAGGGTAGTTATATCACCTGGATCATCTTCGATGATAAATTTCCACCTGCCAGGATAGATTCCGTTAACAAAATCTTCCTCAAATGAAGAAGAGAAAGCATCTGATTCAAAACTATCAACTGAAACTCCAATTGGTAAAGTGATATAGACAGTTGCATCAGATATTCCTAGCGAACATCTATCATCAATACAGTATTTGATCTGAAAGGAAGCTTGGCGAGCAAAAGGATCTTCAAAGTAACTCTCAAGGTAAAGTTGCAGATCGGTTCCATCAACTTTCCAGCAAAGATCGCAATCACCGTCACCGTCGCCGTCGCCAACACACTCATCAAAGCAGCAGGGGATTTCAACATCAACTGACTGCACCTCGGTTCTCGTGTTTCCCGTAGCATCTTGATAAGTAAATGTTAAATTATAAGTTACTGTTTCCGATGCAGTACAAGTTACAGGAAGTAAAACACCACTGTCAATCCACCCAGTTTCAAAATCTGCATACCCAGATGTAAGCTCAACATTCAAAGAGCCAAAAGATGCAGTTGCCGGTCTATCAATCTCAATACTAACTGGCGTCTCAACGTCGCCATATTCTAATGTCCAAGATAGCTGAACATCACCCTGCTGTTCTGAAAAACAATCCCCTACTGTTGCATTAAGGCTTGTTACTCGTGGGCAGCAAGGTATATAAGTTTTCCGAAATGGATTTTCTCCAAAACAGCTAGAATCAAAAAAACCTGTAATGACAGAGATTTCTCCAAATGGCTCAACCCTAACTCTGCCAGTTACCGTAACAGCATCGCCAGGGCAAGATGGTGTACCTGGAGCGCCAGCGGGTATAGCTGTGTAGGTTACATCTATGTAGTAGTTTAGAGAATCTACTGTTTCACAATCAAGAGGGATTGTCGGGATGCCCTCTTCATTCTCACAAGTATTACCGTCTCTTGATGTATAAAACACATCATCAAAAGCGCAGCCGCCAGTTAGGAATCTACAATTAAGCGTACCAAATATAGGGGTTATTTCTTCCTCTACACCATTGACCTCTCTTATGACTGTAAAGTTTGAATCGAACCATTGAGTAGGGTAGCTGCATATGCTAGTAATGTCGTTGTTATAAATTTGACTTCCTAGCAACTCTAGCAAAAACTGTTCGTTGCTGGCGGTACTATAGAATCCACCAAAAGTAGTATCATTGAAAAGGCCGCCTGGGAGAAACACTCTTGTTCTGTAAAAATCACACCCTTCTCCACCTGCGTCACACGACTGCTCGACTAGGCCAACGCTAGGTCTTTCTGCACGAAGAAGGCCAAAGTTTGCAAAATTACCAGTTGGTTCTACAAATGGAACTGGCTCCCCATCAGGAACTGCATCTTGAGCACCAAAAACAGTACCAATAGCATCTATAAACCTAACTTGATATTTTACACTTCCTTCTTCTGGAAACACGTCACCGTTATTATAAAATACTCTTCCGCCATCGCCCAACTCGGATATATTTGAATTCAAGCCGTTATAAAATTCAAGACCCATTACTGGAACTGATGTGGCTGGCCCGGTTGTATATCCATTGTCACCATAGTCCGAGAATAAGGGATATATTAGTGTGCCGCCAGTGGTGCAGTTTGGCTTTTCGTCAATAACAAAAGTATCAATAAAAGTATAAGTTTCTGTTGAAGAATCGTAAGTAAATGGTATTCTGTTGAAGTTAGCTAATCTATCGTTAATGTCGTCCCACCCAGAACCCGGATCGTAATTTGCAGGAAAAGTTGCGATTCTAACAGGCTCAGAATCTCCTAGTGGCAGCGCAACGACTCGTATAACTTCAAAAAAGCCACCTGCTCCTGCGGTAGCATCTAGCTTCCACTCTACTGTATTTTCGTGAAAAGCGTTGACTCGGGAACCAGCAGGACTTGAATCAAGTGAAAGATCTTCTCCAACCTCTCCAGTTCCATTGTTTATAACAGTGCTTCCGATAAAGCCAGAGAACGTGCCGCCGACATTACCTCTCACGTTAATCGTTTCAGCCCCAGAATCAAGAACTAGCCAGTAAATAGGACTTACATTTATTTCTAAAGAATCAATGCCAACTCCACGAATTCTCGCACCTACAGCTTCGTGGTGATATGTTGGTAAAATACCACCGCCAGAAGAACCAGCATAAGCATAGTTTGTTCCAACAACTCCACCAGCGCCGCCGCCAAGATTTGTTATCAAAAATTCAGAGTTGATTATGGCATCTCTTAAGTTGATAAAACACTCTGCATCAGTAGTACCTAGAAGAACATTGATTTCGTAATCATTTCCAGGCGACGCAAGTGGTCCTGAAGTAAAGATATATTTATAATTTTGATCTCCAGAATAGTTGATGATAAAATAATCACCAGCCTGAAGCGTTAAAGTGCTATCAAAATTTACGTTATCGTTGGTTATTTGAAGGGAGTACCATTGTTTAGGATCTTCAACCCTTGGAAAACCATTAGACGATTTGATATAGTTATATGATACGTCAGCCATTCTTGAGTAAATAGTTCATTTGAGCAAAATAAATGCCTCTATCGACAAAGCAATAGAGGCACCTATAAAGCACTACCTAAAAGTTTACTTCTTTACAGCCCACTTCTTAAGATTCTCAAAGAGTCTTTGATCGTGAAGGTCATACATAGAGCGGTTTTCAGGGATGTAAATTTTGGATTCGTTCTTCTTATCCTTTGCTGCATCCTTCATAGGCTCGCTCTTATCTCCGTCCTTGTCGAGATCAAGATAATCAGGCTTGGAGCCGCCAGAAGACTTCTTACTTTCCTTTTTATCTTCACCCTTATCGTCGTCCTTATCGTCGTCGGACTTCTTGCCCTTCTTCTTATCCATATAAGCCTTGAGGCCAGGGGGGAGTTCGCCTTCGTTTAGATCTTCTACCTCATAAAGAGTATCGTGAACAGGGCAAGAGCCCATAGCGCAGTCTGGACAATCATCTTCCATATTAGCAGGATCGTGTTCTGGGCAGTAATCGCCCATAGCGCAAGCAAGGCAAGTTTCGTGCTCCTTACTCACACTGCCTGGACCTTGATCTAGAATAGCCTCGTATTCCTCAGAGCCATATGCAGTTGGATCATTATATCGTGGTCCCATTTCAGCAAGATAGCGTCGAACTACCTTCCTTACAAATTCTTCATTTACCTGTTGCTTCTTTTTCATTTCTGTCTCCAATCGTCCTCTGACGGCTTGTGCAAACTTTTGTTTGTCTGATAATGCTTCCTTTAGTAGCTTTGGGTTGCTCATTAACTTCTTTATAATTCTTTCTTGTAGTTGTGATGCAATCTCTTCCTTATCTCTCCGACGAGAACCTGCGCCACGAGGAACCTTTTCCGAACGGCGACCTGGGCCTGCACCTTTGCGATAAGCTAACTCAGAGGAGTGAGTCCCAGGGAATCGAGACGATGTAGAGCCACCTGGCACGGGGCCGGGATCTGGATCGGGGTCGTTACCAGGATCAATACTGGCCCACCAATCTTCCCAATCTTTGTCTACGGGATCGGGACCATCAACATTTACATCAACCATTCGATCTAAATCTCGATCTAGCTGGTCAATTTCAGCTTGAAGCTCATCGACACTCATCTTACGCCAACTGCCTCCCGGTCTAACACCGTTGATTGCTTTAAACAGATCAGAGTATACTCCATATAAAACAGACCTGGCCATATCTTCGCCAGTAACTATTCCGTAATTTTCCCAATACTCTTGATTGGTTGGATATTCCATACCTGCTTGTGAATTGATCTTTTCTGCTTCCTCTGCTGCGGTGGCAGCAAATTTGCCTTCATTTAAAATTTTGTTTTCCATAAGAATGTTCCCTTGTTCTTTTTTATATCCGTCTTCCCAATCTCTGAAACATAAGTTGCCTGTCTCGTAGGCTTCTCTTTCCATCTCTCGCAAATGCTTATCTGTCTGTGCGTATCCTTGCTCTCCTAATCCAGAGGTGTCTTGCAAGTCTCCACGAAGGTTTTGTGTGTGATGCACAAGCTCATGAGATAAGGATCTCATTATGTCCTTGGGGTGCCTATTATCTATATATAGTGAAACAGACTGGTTATTCGGATCGTAGTATGCTGTTTTTCCTAAAGCTTGACTAGCGTTTGTAGGGTTGGATAGAAAACGAACGTTGGGAGTCTTGTCGAAACCCATTCTCTTTTGAGCGAAGGGCATAAAAGAACCCATCATTTTCTTGCATACCTTGATTTTTCTATCTGATTCCATAATAGAACATAGGTAAATAGTAGTTTTCCTACGTTATGACAAAAAAAAGAGTCCCGTGTGGGACTCTTCAAAGCAACGCTTGTAAGTGTTATGGAGTATGGTAGCTCGGATCGGTTGCTAGTAGTGCAAGATCCGGCGCTGGGATATTTGTTAGTTCAGCTACTACCTGAGTATTTGCCCCAGCGGTGGTAAATTTAACTACACGAACTTCAAATCTGAAAGATTCGCCTGGAACAACATTGAAAACAGCAGGGTCGCCATCAAACGAAATCGTACCAGCGACTCCTCCAGTGGGCACTGATACAGTGATAGCCTTTGTCACGAATGAAAGAGTGTAAGTGTTTGGACCCTGCATTACCAGCGGTCTTCCGCTCGCCTGGTATGATCCTGTGTTTCCTAGTCCTGCTGTAAGTGCCATATAAATTCTCCTTGGTGCCTATAAATAGTCTCAAATCATAAATGAGACGTAAAAATC
>Ga0099849_1000373_pt1 | contig 20507 bp, 36 predicted proteins | sample CB_VirMetaG_4_FD_78177 | JGI IMG/M metagenome (GOLD analysis project Ga0099849, IMG submission 78177) | Freshwater to marine saline gradient viral communities from Chesapeake Bay - CB_1508_1M Viral MetaG | ecosystem: Environmental > Aquatic > Marine > Coastal | place: USA: Chesapeake Bay... | reverse complement strand
TTTTTTGATTATTTTTTTTGCAGCTGCTAAAGTGTCTTGAGATCCTACTAGTCGATTGATTCTTTTATCCACTATCTCAAAATAAAAAAGCCCCTTGATTATTTTATATCTTTTATTTTTCATTTTTTTCTCCATGTTAGTTACCTATCTCATTAGCATGGGATGCCCACAGCTGTCAACTTTTTATTTTAGCTGCTATAGACTCAGGACCAATTAAACCCAGTCCAGGTAAGAGCTGCCACGACTCCAGGACCAATTAAAAAAATTTAAATTTTTTTATATAAGTAAAGGGAAAACCATAACGAGAAAATTTACGTTGTTAATCTCAAGATTTACGCATGTGTAAAGGTACACCTATAAATAAATTTTTTTCGTTATACATCTCAATAAATACATGAGTAAAGGTACACGAGGCACGAAAGAATTTGCGTTGTCAATCTCAAGATTTACGCACAACGAAGTTGTGCGTAAAGAAGATCCGAGAGACGTGGTTATTGCGTCAAGATTTTTTGCATTGCGTCTTTTAAATTGAGTGATGAGTAGGCACGAACCAAGCGTCTCGGTTCACGAACCACGAAAATTTGTAAATTTTGAGGTGCTCTTTGCGAGAGGTCTTCTCGCAAGATAAACGAAGTGCCACCATTTTGAAAATGTGTTAAGTGCCAATTAATTTGAAACTTTGAAAGTCCTAAATTCTTGACATCATTTGACTTGAGTTCAATCCAAATACTTTTATTGTTTATCAACCAATAAACGTCTGGAATACCATTAATAGTATTACTTTCTATACGGAATAATTGACCTTTTAAGTTTAACTTTTTTATTCGTTGCCAAAGATTTTTTTCTGATTTTGCCATTATGTTATTAAGTCAATAACATAAAAAAACCCCCAACTCTACTCTCGCTTTGTTGGGGGTTTAACTAGTCAGTTTTATTCTAATATATAACTGGAATAATTGGAAGTTCTTTTATATTCGTATGAATAGCACCCCCATTATTTCCCTCATCATCACTTGTTGGTGTTAACCAAATACCATTATCCAATAATATTTGTACTGGTTGATTATGCCAACCTTGGTGTTCCATTTCTTTTTTAGAACAATACTCAATCTTGACAATTTTTCTGCCTACAAGATGATTAGTTATTTCTTTTTTCCAATTTATTTTTGTCATTATTTACTCGGCAATTCTTTCAAAGTATTTTGAGGAATTGTCATACTTATATTGGTTTGTTTAGCAATCAAAGATATTTGGTTCAAAACCTCTGACCCAATCATATCACTATGTAATAGATCAGTTGCTTTTTCCTCTAGTTCATCAAGTGTTTTTAATTCTTGACCCTTTTTAGAATTATAAAAAGCATTTTTTGTTTCTTCTTTACATTGATTTTTTAAATATTTTTCAATGCTATCTGCTAGATCATACAGTTTATTATCCATTTCAAGACTTGGTATATCGTATTTATCCCAAGACTTTCTTGTCTCTGACCAATTAACTATTTTTTCTCTAACTTTATTGAAATGTTTTCTAACCATCTCTCTTTTTTCTTCTAGGTTCTTCATATAGTTTTTAGAAAAATCATTAAAATCTTTTTCAACTTTAATGTAATTGACTATATCTTTTTCCAATCCTAATCTTTTTTTAAATATAGGAAAGTTTTTTTGAGTTGTTTCATTAATCTCAACTTGATGAAGAGATTGAATGGCACTTTTTTTATCAGAGAATTTATTAGACAATTTTCTTTGCCAGTATTCTCTATTATCTTTACTTATTTGTTTTGACATTTTTGCTCCTTTGTTTTTGTTAGTAATGTATATTTTATGTGAGGGAAAATATACAAAAACCTAAATTTCATCTTAAGGTTTGAAATTCAAACTTACCTAATAAAGCACCCTCAATGAACGATTTTCAAAGGGTACTCTAATTCTTTTAACCAATAGTAAAGCCACCAGAATTTTTACAAAACTCTGAGAACTCTTTTACATTAGCAACTGAAAAAGGATAACTAGCACCCCATTTTTTTCTTTTATAAATACTATCCCATTTCTTTTTATCATTCTCTGGAAATTGATTAGGTGCTAAATTTGTTGTACGTAGTTTTTTTTCAACAGATTTACAAAATGCTTCCAGTTGCTTCTCAACTTTATCATTATGCTTCTCTAACTTTTTTCTTTCTGATTCATAATCTTTTTCAAACTTTTTAGTATGACCAGTTTTGATTAAATGATCTAATTGTTGAGATATCATTTCTGCGTCTCTCTGTTCTATAATAGTACAATCATTATATCCCCAACTTTTCTTTTTATTTTCTGGAATAACTTTTGTATATTCTAAAACATAATCTGCAAGTGGTCTCCACCACCAAACATTGTTTCTGAAATAAGTACCAGATTGAGAAGTATATTTTTCTCTATCTTCAAAATATTTATCTTGTTTTTCTTGAGATAATTTAAACAAATTATCTGGTCTTTTAGGTTCGTTTATTTCTAGGTTTTTTGGATTTAAACCAGTTATATCAAATCCCATTTTTGCTCCTTTGTTAATTGTTAATATCCCATGAATATAGGATATAGATTACTTTGTCAAATGATTATTTAATGCCTAAAAAGGCAATTAAAACAATGATTATAAGGGTAGGGATAGGGTAAAATACCATTAATCTCATCAAAAATGCTAAAAATTTATCCATCTACAATAGATATACGCAAATAATTTAATTACAAGATTATAATTTTATTTTTTTTATAGATTGTATTACGCTTGTTGGAATGATTGTAGTATTGCCAATATTATCAAATGTAGGCTTTTCTTTAGTCTCTATATAATCAGTAAATATTTTAGTAATTCCGTTAGATTGATTTAATAAATAACCTTTAGATACACATATGGGTAATTTAGAATTTTTGAGGCTTTTAGTATCTGACCACCCACTATCACCCTCTATATCTGCCCATTTAATCTCAACATAAGGATACTCTGAAATATCATTACTTAAATTTTTAAAATCAAAATTTAGAATTTTTGAATTTTGTCTTTTTTTATTTTTTCGTTTTTTCATATTACTTAAAAAATCCGTTATGCAATCTCAAGATTTCCAAAAAATCCGTTATGCAATCTCAAGATTTGTCATTTTTATCCTCAGTTAAAATTGAAACGATACCAACAGATGTATTTAAATGTTGGTTGTGAATCTCATTGAACACCGTCATAAAATCACCCTCCTTGAGTAATTTTTTCTGGCGTGACGTTAATAATGTCTTTGGCTTCTCCGATTTTTCCTTCAAGTTCGGATAGCCTCTTTTCAAGTTGTTCACGACTCATTCCCTCCAATCCTACATGTGTTACTTCCTTCTTATCAACAAACATACCTGCCATTTGTCCAGATCTGTATTCTGCATTTACAGCTACAGAAAACTGTTTCTTATCTTCTGCTTTTTTACTTAAAGTTTCAAATCGTTTATATTTTTTTAATTTATCACCTTCATGTTTTTTTAATTCTTGGTTATATTTCATTTCCATATAACGCACTACATGAGGATTTTTATTAGGATCGGTTAATCTACTTGCAATCTCTGTGGGGCCTTCTGGTTTATTGGATTGATAACCAGCTCTTCTAGCAGCTTCAACCTTAGTAATCTCACCCCAATTACCAACATATATATCAACAAAAGCTTTTTGCTTTAAAGTAAGTTCAGTTGTAGATTTTAATGTGTTTTTTCTCTTAGTCATTTCTTGACCAGTTATATCATAATTTTTTCCTAATACACTTCCTTACAAATATTTTTTTAATTTTTTTTAAGCAGAAAATGGCCTCTCTGTATTTTTTCCTAAAGTTCTGGGAATTTTCCTAGTAAATTCCTGGTCTATTTTGCTCTAGAATTGATATTTACCAATGTTTTTCCTGGTTTCCTAGAAAAAAACCCTTACAAATATTTTTTTTATTTTTTTTTTCTAAGAGAACGTACTAGGAAATTGGGAATTTGTGGCAACATTGTGCCGTGAGCCGTGATTCTTCTATCATTCACTAAGGTCAATGGTTCTATGCCCTCGACCCACGGTTAACTCTACAAAACGCTTGTAGTTTTTTAACGACTCAGGTAATGTAAACAAGGTTGTTATGTTTTTATCATTTTCATAACTTCTCTTGTTAGTTGCCTAGGCTTATATCCTTTCTTATAGGCCTAGGTTTTTTTATGAGAAACTTATTTGAAACATTATGTGATGTAGGCAGTGGTCTTATTTTAAGCACCATGATACAACTATGGATATTCCCATTTTTCGATATGTACCCAACGGTCTGGGAAAGCTTTCATATAGCAGTAATTTTTACAGTGATAAGTTTATGTAGATCTTGGTTATGGAGAACATTTTTTAGAAGACCAAAAAACAATTTGCAAAATTTAAAATTATAACTATATTAAATCTATCTTTAAAAATTGATATTATTAAGGTTATCTGCAACTTAGCGATTGCTCCCTGGGTTGCAGATTAAAGTTCCACAGTAAAATCTTTTAAAAATTTATCAACGTAAACATTATCCGCATCCATAATCTGTCTTCTCTTATTTTCTACATTTCTTCTTAATTCACGTCTTAAATCTAAGTTAGTTGTAATCTTAAGTCTTTGAAATAACACAGCATATTCATGCCATAAAAAATGTCTTCTTTTAAATTTTATGTCACCTTTTTTTAGTGCCTTGTAATATCTATATCTTACATCATCTGGTTCCCAACCAGCCCACCAACAAATCTGTTCAAAGTCTTTAGATTCTGCAATCCAATAATGTGCATCACATTTATTTAAACTTGCTTTTCTATCCCCACTCTCAGTTCTGGTATCTTCAAACGCATTTAATATTACATGCCTCCATAACTTCTGTTCATTGCAAACATGATTTTCTGAAACCATATCGGAAGCGACCTTAGTGCCCATAAGTTTTAATAAGTCTAGAGAGTAGATCACGATAATGGCCTTTCGATTTTTTAAAGTTTAATCGAGTAGCGACCTCGTAATGTTCTTGTATATCACTCAACAAAATGGTGATAGCAGCGCCTTGCAAATCTTCATCTGCAATATGTTCTTTGATTGAATTGAAATCTTGTATAGCTTCTTCTTTAGTATAGTTATCAGGCATCATGGGTCACCGAAACTTTCGAATAGCTTGAAAAATCTATTACATTATTAGCTTTTTTATTTTTTTTAACTTTTTTTAATTTATAGGCTTTAGCCACAGTAGACTTTGAATGAAAGTCATATATGTCAGAGGCATCATTAAGAAATTTTTGATCCATTGAATCATAACCATAATTTACTCCATGAAGTAATGCGAATATTACTGATTTTAATCTTGTGTATTTACTGGGTGTAAAGTAAACCGATGCATCGATCATTACTTTAGTTAACTCAGTGATACCATCCTTTTTCTTTGCCATTAATATAATCCCACGCTAATTTAAATAAAAAAACTTTTTCTGCTTCTGATTTTGGTCCGTGAGACGTGGTTCCTGATCCGTTACAAATGATACAAGAAACTTTAGAATTAGACTGAGTTGTTCGGATATATCCTCTTCCACTACAATCTATACAGCTCGTTGTGTTGTAACTATTAATACTCATATAAAAATTTTTCTTTTCATGCAAGTACTAATTATAAACTATTTAATGTCGTGGGTACAAGGGACTAGAGATTATTTTTTTCTTAAATATCTTTTAAAAATATAATTTATTAAATTTTCGGCTTTACAAGATTGTTCGTATCTCAAATACATGCTTTTCCATCCAGGTCTTTTTTTTCTTCTATCTTCAACAAACTTATCTCTTTCATCGGCTGCTTGTTGTCTTCTCTCAAGGCCTAAGTATATTTTACCAATAGGGTTGTACTCACTCCAAAGATGAGTAGCAACACTATTAGTATCTAGCCAATGGCTAAAACGCTTCATTGCGTTTTTATATAAAAGTTTTGTTTTCATTAATGTAAATGTTTCTTTGCTAACCTATCCAAAAAAGCTTCATCATCATCTGCTCTTTCAATTTGTTCACGACTTATATTTACTTTAGTATATAGGTCTGCAAATCCTGTATTAATAATTGAGTCCATAACTTCTGGATGTTTTAACTTACGTTCTGCTCTTTTAATAATTTGTCTGACTCTTTCTCTAGTTACATTAAACATTTTACTAATTTCCTCTAACGTATGTTCAGCTCCACCATTAAAACCATATCTCAAAGATAAAAATCTTTCTTCTCTATGATTAAGTCTCTTATGCATTGCTTGAACTATTTTTAATTTGATATCGTTCTCAATTACTTTACGTTCTTGGTTTTGCATAGGATCTACAAGCTGCCTCATCTCTTGCTCTTTTAATTTAAATACATACCCAGATTTATTAAATCCTTGTAACTGTCTATCAGTGAAAGCTTCATCTGGTGTCATCTGTAATAAATCGAGTACACTTTGGACAAACGGTTTAAGTGTACCTTTCATTGATAAAGGTTTTAATTTACCATTTATTATTTCCGTGACAGGTTGATATGGTAATCCTGTTTTGTGGCAAAAATTCATCACACTTACATAACCTAGACTTTCCATTTTAGAAAGAATCTTCTCATTTCGTATTGTTATTTTTACTCTATAATCTTTAATCATTTTTTTTACCTCTTGGTTTAATTATAAAAATCTTACCAAACTGAGATACCTCTGCAATAACTTTTTTTATAGGACTGTCCCATATAAGTTTACGATTTTTCATTATTCCAAAGCATTAATAAAAATATAATAAAGCCATATATCAAAGCAATAATAAGTACATTTAATAAAAAAATCATAATCTATCTTCCTCGATTAAAACTTGTTTTATAGCAAGACCTAGGATTCTTGCACATTGTGGAACGATTGCATTACCTAAACTTTTTATTCTGTTGGATCTATCTTTGTCCAATTCTTTGGAAATCCCATTAGGAACTCCACAAATGTTGGATTGAGTCTGCCACCAGGTTTGTTGTCCTTCAGTACTGTTCTCGGTAAATTTTTCTCCAGACTGTCTTTCCAAGTCGGTTGATATGCTGCGTCTTTGTAATCCCTTTGTTTCGGTGTTGGAAACATTTTGTCCTTCTCTATCTTGTTCACTACATCGTTCAGTTTGGCTCCGAAGACCCTGCCAGTCCCAACCCTCGTTACACTCCAACCTGTTGAATTCTTTTTTACTGTCTCTGGTGGGGCTACTACATCCATATTGCAACTCGCTGATGGTGTTGGATACATTTGAACTACTTGATTCAATGGTGGCTTCTGTCCCCCTCCGGGATGAGGCTTCCTTGGATTCTTTATCTCGTTGGAGTCGAAGCTTGTCGGTGTTGGAAACGATTGTTTCTTTGATCGAAGATGTTTCTCTACTTGATTCATGTTTTGATATATTGCCATCGTTTCTGGATCCATTTGTTCCCTCAGATTCGATGGTTTGGTTCTGCCCTTTCTTTGACCCTCCATTAATTTCTTTGTCCCTTGAACGCTTCTCGGAGGCAAGTAATCCATTGTGTTTGGAGTGGCCAATAATCCAGACTCTGTTTCTTTGATGCCAAGCACCGATGCCTGAAGCTGGAATAAGGAAACATTGGACTTCGAAACCTTCACCTTCCAATTGGTCTTGCACCTGTCGGAGTACCATGCCGTCTTGGAGGTTAATAAGGCCTTGCACATTCTCCCCAATAACGAATTCTGGTTTAATCTCTTTAATGAGTCTAAACATTTCTGGCCAGAGATATCTGTTGTCATCTGTTCCTTTTTGTTTTCCTGCAACACTGAATGGTTGGCATGGGAATCCTCCAGTAATGACATCTGCTTCGAATTCTTGTCCTTTGACATCTCTTATATCTCCTTCTATTGGTATATTTTTAAAATTCTTTTGTAAAACTTTTTGACAAAATTTATCAAACTCTACAAACTTTACTGTATCAAATATACCAGTGGAGTGAAGACCTAAACTAAAGCCTCCAATACCACTGAATAAATCTAATACCTTAAGTTTATTGTTCAACCTGATCTCTCATTTTGAGAAATTTAAGTTTTGCTATTTTAAGCATTCTATCAAATAAAGGTTCTGCTTTGATAGTGTGTATTTTATTTCTCATAACTCCATTAACATACAAGATCACATTATTTTTTTCATGATCAAGTTCAATTGTAAAAAACTCTTTAGCTTTTATTTCTTTTGGATCCGACATTTGCATCTCCATTTATAAGTTTTGTACGAAAAGCTGCATTAGGAATTTTTTGTTTCCTTGCTTGATGATCAATGTAATCACTTAATATTTTTGATATCATTGCACCGGGAGCTCTAAATTTTTCTTTACATAGCCCTTTAAGCAAATCGTAATCTGTTTTTTTAATTGCTACAGACTTCCATTTATCTATATTCATTATATTAATTCCCTTCCTTCAGCTGATGCAGTCTCTACTATACCAACTAAATCTTTTAGTCTTTTATTTTCTTCTGTTAATTTATTTAAGTTAGCTTGAAGTTCATCTATATTTTTTAATAAACTTTTAACTGCGTCTTCAAGTTTTTTTAAAGAATCTAAATTACCTTCTGGTTGTTGTCCGATTGGTAAAATAGAATTAGTTGTTTCCGTTGCCATGTTTATCTTCCTCCGTTGGTTGTTGTTTGCGTTCATATAGTTCGTTCTCTACTAGAAGAGTTGCAATTGTTCTATCTATTGGATAATGTTTTTTTTCCCATTTACCCTCACAAAAATAAATATTGCGAACACCATCAATAATCATATCTAATTGTAGTGAATCTTCAATTGGTGCACCAGTCCAATCAAATGTTGGAATTGCTGCTAATTGTTCATCAAGGTCAGTTATGATATTCTCTAGTATTGTACTTTTACTTTTTAGTTTCATATAATCTTAGATATATGGGATAATAATTAAAGTCAAATTAAATCTTGTATAAAGTTAAATAAATATTTAAGGTTATTTATGATAATAAAATTTATGATGTTAAGCACCTTTTGTTTTATAACACCTGAAATGGACATGGAAAAATGTGGCCAAACACTACATAATTATGTCCCAGATGCCCCACAATGCCGATCTTTTGCTAGATCCTATGGCAGAGATATAAAAGCGAGTTTAGCTGATAAGGGGGCTTCTATGACCCATTATAGGGCACAATGCTTGGCTATTACCAACCAAGGCTTAGATATTGACGAAACCTTCGAAATATCTTATAATATCTTATGACAACTTATCGTGTCCAAGTTCGTATGGGAGGGCAACACTTTGATGATAAAGTTACAGCCGCCAACGATAAAGAAGCATTGAATAAGTTTGTTCAACTTGTGGATGAAGGCAAAGTTAGTTATACCGAAGATGGTTTTACTAGCAGAGACAAAGTCTACATAACTTATGAGGTACTTAGTAATGAGTCCAGAGAAAATAAAGTTGTTGAAAAGACTTCAACACCTTGAGCATACTTGGTCAGCTAAACTTATGGACCACGGTGGTTGTACTACCGATATGCTTAAAATAGAATCTGATATTAAGTCTACAAGAAATAGTCTTAAATATCAGGATGTACAAGAAAACTTATTAGCTAAAGCTAGTTAAGTTTTATTTTTTATAAAAGGAAACTTTTTCCCTAGGGCTTCTGTCGGCTTAACAAACTCATAATGATTTATTATTTGTAACAACTTAGGTCTCTTAGTTACACTGTAAGGTAAAAACAATTTTGATAAATACAATGCTTTTTGGTGCGAACATCTCCATCTCCATTGATCTTTTTTTCCTAAAGAACCTTTTCCAATTCCTTTAAAATGTATAGAGCCTACTCCTACAATATCATAAAAATTTTTAATACAATCTAAATCTGTCATAGCAACTTCCATTGCTACATTCCATTTCATATAAATTTTACCAGAAGGTTTTTTACATTTATATTGTTTATAATTAATATTACCTTCACCATCAAACAATCCTGCTGCATAAGCAATTAAGTCATTATTATTATGTGGCATATTTCTATTTTGCATCTCCCCAACTCTTTCCAAGTCCAACATCAACTACTGAAGGAACTTTAAATTCAATTGATTTTTCCATTATTGATTTTATTTCTTTAGCATGATTATCATCCTTAATATTAAAACAAAGTTCATCATGTATCTGTAACATTGGTAAGTGACCAGCATTATAGCAATCTAACATTGATTGTTTTGTTTGATCAGCTGAAGACCCTTGAATTAATCTGTTTAAAGCTTTGTATGTATAGGCTCTCTTAATATTATCCTTACCATATTTTGCTACCGCATTATCAAATGTTTCTGCCTGGTGTAATCCAAAGTCTCTTGTTTCCCATTTATCAAATCTACACTTTCTTCCTTTTTTAGTTCTAATCACACCTTTTTCATCTGCTGCTAATTTACATCTATCAGAAAGTTTTCTGATAAAAGGTACCTTCTTATTATATTTTGTAATCAATTCATCTGCTTCATCCTTTGTAACTCCTAGAGATAAGGCTAATTTATTTTTACCCATCCCATACATAATACCTAGTCCAATAGTCTTTGCTTGTGTTCTTTCAATACCCACTAGATCAGCTATTGTCTGATGAAAGTCTGCACTAGATTCTTTATAAGCCTCTACTAATTCATTCGATCCTTCATAACCATCTCCAATAGACGCTGCATAATGAACCGTCATTCGTGGTTCTTGTTGTGAATAATCAAAACTACCCCATTGATACCCTTCCTCTGGTATAAATAAACTACGAATTTTAGGGCCAAAGTCTTTGTTTCTAGCTGGTACTTGTTGTAAATTTGGGTTACTCATTGAAAGTCTACCAGATACAGTCCCTCCAAGATCTGATCTAAGTTGTTGAATCTCTCCATGGATCCGACCCTTAACTTGGTATCTTAATATAGAAGATAAAAAAGTACTATGAAATTTGTTTACTTCTCTTGCATGTACAACTAATTGTGCTATTTTATTTTTATTATTACTTAACCAATTTTGTGTAAAGGAAGGCTCTTTTGTTTTTTCAGTTCTTGGATATTCTAACTTCAGTTTGTCAAAAGCTTTGGCGATCTGGCGTGATGCCCAGATGTCTACTTCTATTCCTGATTCTTTTTTTATGGCCACCAATATTTCTTTTTCTTGGATCATCATTTCTTTTTTTAATGCTTCAGCTTTTTCCACTTGCACTCTCACACCTTTTTGCCTCATCTTTATTAATACAGGAATTAATTGTTGTTCAAGTTCCCACACTGTTGATAAACTTTGGGTAGATATTTCTTGTTTAAATCTCTGCCATAATTTAAGTGTAAGCACTGCATCTTGTTCTGCATAATAACCAACATGTTCAGCAGGTAACTTCCACATTTCTGCTTTAGGATCTATACCATGTGCTGCTGCAGCTTCTCTTAATTCTGTTTCGGCTTTAATCTCACCAAGATAATCAACTGATAATGCATTTAAAGAATAGGAAAATCTATTTTCATCTATCAATGCTGCGGCTATCATCGTATCCACTATTGGTCCGTTGACCGTGATTCCAGATGCTTCTAACCAACCCACATCATATTGAGCATTATGAAATACTTTAGTACAAGGTAAACTACAAATTTTCTTCATGTATGCTTTAACTTGTTCTGGTATCATGTTACCACCACCTAAATGACCAAAAGGAAAATATCCTTGCCATCCATCAACGGCTACTGCAAACCCTACAATTTCTCCTTTGCCTAAAGCCCAACCAGCTCCAAGCTTTTCATTAATACCATCATCTCTAGTTTCTAAGTCAATAGCTATCTCAGTTGCATTAGATAAATCCTTATATTCAGATGGAGTATTCCAAATAGATTTTTTAAATGTCAAAGTTAATTGTAAAGCATTACTCATTGATTAGATCCTTTTAACAGTGTTCTAACTACTGTCGTTGCTGGGTTTAAGTCGAAGTCTTTTATGCATCCTAACAAACTTAGTGACAGCACAAGGACCACAATAATAAATTTTATTTTCATATACAACTGCATCTTTTTTACATTTACTGCATTTAATTTGTTTTGTCATCTAAAAATAAATTTCCAGAAATTGTTATTCTTAAATCTTCACTATTATAAAAAGGGTAAACTGTGTGATACAACAGAGCAGGAAACATCAAACCTTTCTTTTCAAATTTTTTATCTACTGGGATAGATTTTGTTTCTAGTGATCTAAAGAAACCTTTATTAGGACAAGCAAATTGTAGATGACCTGCTAAATTTTGTACTGCATCAATACCGGGAGCTACCTTTAATTCATCTTCAATGTTATAAGGAATTTTAATAAATAATATAAAACTCAAAATTCCATCGTGACAATGTAAAGGATTAAACTCTAATTTCTTTTGGTAGTTAACCCATAATTCTTTTAAAACTAAACACTTGTTTTTGTTTGAAGATAAAGGAAAATTTTTCATCCACTTAAAATTATTATCAGCAATTGTCTCTATAAATTTTTTTACATAAGGTATATGTTCTTCTAAATTATATTCTTCTTTTATATTCCCAGCTAATCTTGAATTATATTTTTTTGATTTGTCTTTTATAATTTTATTAAGCACATTATAGATTTCATCAGGAATGTTAAAACTACATATTTCACTCATCTAATTTTTTTTCTTACTTTCATTTCTATGGTCTTTTAAATGTTTAATTTCTAAATCACAATAATGTTTGATCTTTTCTAAATCTTCCAATGGTTTACCTTTGGATAAATATCTACATACATATTTAATAATATTAGCTTGTAATGGATTAAGATTGTTCTTTCTTATAAATGTCCAAGGTTGAATTAAAAACTGCTTATAGTGGGATCCTCCGATTTGTTTATCATTAGGAAAGTTTTCATCAAAAAGATCTTTATTTGTCATATTAATATGCCCAGGTAACAAAAGAATACCTAGTCCCCTTTCTTACTTTAGTTACTTTATGTGGATATAGAAAGGTAGAAGGAAATAGCATTATATCTCCACACCTTAAACTAATTTTGTTTTTATTTAAATAAAAATCTCCACCTTCATAATTTTCATTTAAGTTTCCTACAATAGATATTATAGGTACACCCTCACTGTTACTAAAAATACTGCTTATTAAATCATAGTGTTCTTTCATTTCAGTATTCTCAGTATATTTATTAAATCTTATTGTAGAAAGTTTGTGCACAAATGCAGAGTTTGAATGTAGTTTTTGATAATTAACTAACACTTCAGTTATAGGATCTATTAGTAAATCTCTTTGATATGGGTTAGAAAAAAGAATATCTAAATCATTTTTATCTGGTTCGACTAATTGTTTTTTTTCATTATGATGCCAGTAATGTTTATCCCAAGTTTCATTAGTAATATTAGAAATTAATTCTGAACAAACTTCTTTTGATAATTTATTTTCAATGTGTATATAATCTTCTAATTTATTTTTCATTATTTTTTTCTTGAACATATATTAAATAATCAGAGCCAATTGGATAGTTAAACTTATAATCACTTCTTAATAAATGTAAAGTTTTTCTTGCTCTAGTTGCACCAGTATACCAAACTTTCTTTTCATCACTTTTTTCTTTTTTATTTTTATTTCTATAATCAGACGGATAATTACCTTTACTGTAAAGTACTACATGATTTGCTTCCCCACCCTTAACACTATGAATTGTATCAATAGTTATTAATGGATCTTTATCTAATTCTTTTTGTCCATATCTCCTAAGTAGTCTAATAAAATGTCTTACTTGTTTTGGTTTAAAATTTCTTCTTAATATCCAAAACCAAGGCTTATTCTTTTGGCTGTCCTCTAGTGTTAAACCACACCATTCTTTTAAAGTTTGAAAATCATAATCTCTCATATCAGGTTCATTTCTCCAAAACTTATCTAATCTATAATTAGGGTCCTCTATTTCTCTAATATGCTTATACATATTACGAGCTGCTTTCTTATCTATTTTTTTTCCATTTGTTAATGCAGTCCAAGCTTTAATAGATTCCCATTGTTTCTGATCAAAACATTTTGTTCCTTTATTATCTTTATAATATAGACCAGCATCCTTAGCTAACATTCTTAACTCATTAACAGTTTCGTTAATACGACCAAGGATGTACCAATCTTCTTTAAAATTTTCAAAAGGTATTTCTTTAAAAGATAAGTAAGCTTTAACAAAACCTTTTGTATCTCCTGGTAAGTATTCTTTTTCTTCACTATCACTTATACCTCTTCTAATAACTTGTGAGAATCTATGAATTGCTTCTCCAAACCTTTGTGTCTTTCTAAGTTTTACTTTTCTACCTGGAAAGAATTTTGTAAAATATTTTGGATCAGCCCCATTCCATTTATAGATAGCTTGATCATCATCTCCAGCTAAGTAAATTCTTTTTACTTTAGGTGCCATCTTATAAATAACCGACCATTGTAAAGGAGTACAGTCTTGAGCTTCATCTAAAATTAAAACTTTTAATGAGGGAAAATCTATTTCAGTTATAGCTCTTTCAATCATATCATCAAAATCTATAAATGATCTTTCTCCTCCACCAGTTTTATAATGTTCATAAGTGCTTATCTTTCTTAAAAAAACAGTAAGAGAATCTCGCTTATATGTTTCTCTTCTATAAGCTTCTTCTGGTGTAACTAATAAATTTCTAGATTTACTGTAAACACCTAATGACCAATCCTTATACATAAAATTATCATCGGCTAATCTTTTATCACTACTCTTAATTACTTTAGTCTGAAGTGCAAAATCTATTGTGCAATCTTTTGGATCAAATACTTCTTCTGGAAAATATCTTCTACAGTAAGTATGCAATGTTTTAAATCTTGCAAAGTCATCAGTAGTGTAGTTAGGAAAAGACTCCATTGCTCTTCTAACAGCTGTGTTAACAGCTTTATTAGTAAAAGATAAGTAAGCTATTTCTTGTGGCTTTATACCTTTTCTTAAATAACTTTTTAATACCTTTTCTATTAAAGTATAAGTCTTACCTGTACCGGGAGGACCAAAGATCTTTACTGTCTTATGATAAAGTTCTTTTAAAAATTTAAGTTCTAAACTTTCCTGTGTGGTATTCATCATCCATCTCTGTTACTTTTTTTGTATCTTCTTTTTTAGTTGCTTTTTTATAATCTACAAACTTAGGCATTTCGACTGACCACACATTCTTTACACCCTCATGATAATCCAATCTATTACAACCGAGTAAGTTAAGTGCTTCAGTTGCACTTTTAAATGTTTTATCATTACCTAAAAACTTTTCAAAAGTAATTTTTTTAAAATAACAAGTATTTGTCTTAGAATCTAAAATAACATAATTATCTTGCAGCTTTTCAAAATCGTCTTCTTCAATATGGCTTTCAAAGAATTTTTTAAGGAAGTTATATTTTTCCTCACCAAGTGTATCTTCAAATTTCATCTTCTCATTCTCTACTGCTTTCCTAACTAATGTAGCCATAAGCATTTCAAATGGAGATGGTCCCGACTTAGGTTTTGGTAGTGTCATCCAATAGATACCATATCTTAGAAGTTTAACTCTAAAAGATTTTTCATCTTTCATATCTTCTGGATTAATTATTATTTTTTCATCTTGAAATGTAAAAGTATATTCAATTGATTTAGTTGATCTTATAAATTGTACATCTGCAAAGTCATCTATCATGTCTGGTACTTGTGAACCAATACCAAGCTTTCTTAGTTTACAAAGATCTTTGTTACATAATGGTGCTATTGCATTTGTTTTTGGAGGACACTTATAAGTATAATCTTTTTTAGAAATTGATTTTGCTAAAGTTTCTACCTCCTTATGATCTAAGGGAGAAGTAAATATATCTTGGTTTCTCTTATGGAGAATATTAATTAATTCATTAGCATTTAAATTGCCGTCTGCTTTTTTCATCTCTAAAACACCAACATTAAAAAGCAACTCATTTCTATGGTTACCTTCCCACTTTTCTGAAATCATTTTTTGAACACAAGGGGGATAGTGTTTCCAATCACTTTCTGGTTCGTATTCTTTTATTTTAATATTTTGTAACTGTTCTAAAGTTACAGTTTTTTTAGCTATCATTTCTAAAAAATTATTTATTAATACTGGTGTATTGTTATCATTGTAGGCAAACTCTGTAGTTTGATCCTTATTAAAATAAGGCATGTTTAAACATTTGTTCATTGGGAAAACTTCTTCAGAATAGAAAAAAGTTTTGTTCCAATCGTTTAAAACTTTAAGAACTTCTTTTACTGGAGACCAATCGTTTAAAAATAAAAATAAGTGAAGACCACCAGATTTTGATCTTGTTGGAATAAGAGGTAATTGATTATCTCTAATTATATCTACAATTTTTTTTTCAGAAAATGTTGTGTAATTTCTAGGATCAATATCTATGCATCCCCATTTACATACATCACCATTTTCTGGTTTAATACCAATTCGTGTTTTACCTTCTAAATGTTTTTTCCATAACTCAAGAGTAATAGGTTCGTGGATCGTGAGACACTCAACCTGCTTCTTGCCCCGTTCATCTACTTCCCCCGTAAGAGAAGTAGTAATGAACAGTTCAGAATTACCCTCAAATATTTTTAAGAGCTCCTGTTCCATAATTTAAAATGGAGTAGCTTCTTTGCTGCTATTATTTCCTTGGGATTGATTTTCTTGTGCAAAATCTACCTTACCAAAAATATCACTCTTCATCGCACTTTGATAAAAAGTTTGAGTAGTTTCTAAAGCTTTTAAATTCTCAGTTGCGTTTAAGAATTTATCAAACTCTACAACCCATCCATACCAAGAGTTTTGTGAATTAGACTCTTTAGTCGTGCTTAATTTATAAGCAGTAGACCATGATGGTGGATTGAACATACCATTCTTACCTTGTGCTCTTCTAGACATTATCATTGAATTCCATGTCTTAGATTTTTTCTTTTGAGTAGACTTCATAGTAATCAATGCTTGTTCTAATGGATTATAATTTTCATCCAAAATATAAACAAAGTGATTACCAGTGTCTTCAATATAATTACCATTTGGTAATCTATCTTTATTATCAGCACCTCTATTTGTTTGTGACATAATAGATGGATCAGTATGAATTGCTACTGGTCTTCCTGGACTGTCTCCTTTGTCTTTCCATTCATTGAATGTGTTAATGTAAAGACAAGGTACTACGACTAGGCCTTGTCTACCTTTCCATACCTTACCAGATGTTTCACTCCATATGTCTCCTTGCTTAGCAGTCTCGACATACTTACCATCCGTCTCGTCTAAGACTGGTGAGTTAGCATAAAGTATTTTTAGGATTGGTAGTTTTTGATCACGAGCTGTAACATACTCTTGACCTTGTCCTGCCATCTCTTCTAAATTAATTTGAGTTGGTAGGTTACTTGCTTTTTTTATTACCTCTTTAGCTTGAGGTTTCGTTTGCTCTTGTGGCATTGTTTACTCCTTCGTGGTTATTTTAGTTTTATTTGCAACATAGGTTCCAAACAATTCAGCAGGTACATCTTTTCCTAGGTCCTGAATTTGTTCTCTTACAAATCCTCTTAGACTGCTTGGATGTACGGATGTTTTCTGCTGTACTGCTAAGCCCTTTTGTTTTAACTCTTCTACAAGTGATTTAGCTTCATTGTCTTGTTTCATTCCGAACTCTAATGATACTTGATTTTTAATCAAGTCACCATGTCCGTTTTCTCTTAACCAATGAAAAGCTTCTTCACTCTTTGAAGCTGGTATTCTAGCTGAGTAAAATGGTTTTACCTCAACAGATGACCCATCTGAGAGTTTAATCATTGATACACCAGCTTGTTGCATTAAGTTTGGAATTGTCTGCTCAGAAAGAGTTGACTCAACTTCCTTCAACTTTTTAAGTTGTTCTTCAGCCGTTGATATTTGTTTCTGAGTTTCCAATAACTTATTGCAAGATTCGGCAATGTCTTGTGACATGCCAGTATCTATCGATACGATAGATTCTGCTTCTAAGTCCATAAGAACCTCCTTGTGCGAATCAATATATTATTTGATTGATTATTGCAAACAAATAATTTAAATAATTTTACAATGTATAATTACAAAACAGAACCCTTTAAGCATCAAAGACAATCATTAATTGAAGGGGCAAAACCATACAACTTTGCTTACTTTATGGAAATGGGAACTGGTAAAACTAAAGTTGCTATAGACAATGCAGCTTATTTATTTCAAGATCAAAAAATAAATTTTGTGTTTGTTATTGCACCTAATTCTGTATATCAAAATTGGAAAAAAGAAATTGATGTTCACTGTCCAGAAGAAACCAATATCTATATTTGGAAAGTAACCAAAGATAAAACATTTAAATTAGATCCTAAAAAACTTACATTTATTTTAATGAATGTTGAAGCACTGTCTCATGTTTCAGGTAAGAAATGGTTAGAATCTAAATTACAAAAACATGGAATGAGAAGTATGATTATATTAGATGAGAGTACTTCTATTAAAAATTTAAAAGCATCAAGATCTAAAGCTATTATTAAATTAGGTCAATTAGCTAGATATAAAAGAATACTTACTGGATCTCCTATTACTAAATCTCCATTAGATTTATTTTCTCAATGTGCTTTTTTAGATAAGGCCTTGTTAGGTTATGACAATTTTACAGTATTTAAATCTAAGTATGCAGTTATGTATAGTATTGAAAGAGGGGGATATAATATTCAAATACCTAAATACTATGTAAATCTTGAAGAATTAGAATATAAATTAAAACACTTTTCTTACCGTGTTAGAAAAAAAGATTGTCTAGATTTACCAGAAAAGATGTATGTACAAAGATATGTGGATATGCCAGAAGAACAAAGACTAGCTTATGAAAAATTAAAAATTACTGCACTTATGATTATGAAAGATGAAGAAGTATCTTACAATAATAAGCTTACTGAATTACTTAAATTACAACAAGTAGCAAATGGTTTTGTAAAAACTAATGATGGTAATATTGTTGATTTTAAAACGAATGCCAAACTTAAAGAACTAATGAGTATCTTAGAAGAGAGTGAAGATAAGTGTATTATATGGGCTAACTATGTACATAACATTGAAAGTATTAAAAGTAAATTAGCTGAAACTTATGGGGTTGATTCTGTAGTTTCAATATATGGTAAAGACTCAGTTGAATCTCGTAACCAATCAGTTGAAAAATTTCAAACAAAAGATGAATGTAGATTCTTAGTTGGTAATCCAACAGTAGGTGGTTATGGTTTAACTTTGACTGCTGCTAAATATGTAATTTATTTTAGTAATTCTTATAATTTAGAAGTCAGACAACAAAGTGAAGATAGGGCTCACAGAATAGGTCAGAAGTCGCAAGTAACTTATATTGATATAATCTGTAGAGATACTATTGATCAAATGGTATTACATAATCTTGAAAACAAAATAGAATTATCTGCTAAGACTCTTGGGGAACAGGTTCAGAAGTGGCTTTAGATTTGTGATATCTATCTACTCTTTCTAACCATTTATCTTCATACTCTTTTAACTTTGATTCATTCATTTTAAATTCTTGGTATAATATATCTTTGGTACAAATACATATAAGGCCTTGTGTTATAGGACCATATTGTTCTTTATGTGCTAATGAATATGCAGCTATCTGATAGTAATAGTCTTCTACAAATTCTTCTCTCTTTGGTTTATTACTTTGCTTAAAGTCAATGATTGTAGGTTTATCATCATAAAGACCAACTACGTCTGTTGCACCTGCCCATCTATCTTCATATGCTAGACTTACTTCATTACCCCATACCTCTTTCAATAGGTCAAGATTGTTTACTATCTCGTGAGCCATGAGTCGTGCTTGAGCACCCTCTGGAGATAGGTTTAGGTATCCACGACCATCTATGTAGTTTTCAAGGACATAGTGCATCTCCGTGCCTCTGAGAGCTGCCTGTGAGGTAATTCTAGCCGCTTCTTGGTATCCAACTCTTTCTCTCCATTTATCTAATCCAGCTTTCTTTTCAGGAGATTGAGTAGCAGATAATATAGTCGTAACACTTGGTATCTTTTTGTTACCTACATTATAAGTCCGTGAACCGTCCTCCTCCTGTCTTGTATATTTTTTATATTGGTATTTCTTTTCGAGTTTTAAATCGTTAATTATGAATTTGTTTTTTTCTTTGATTAGACGCACATGGTCTTTTAGAATACTTTGAATAGAAGAGCAACTATTATTCCAATCATTGATGTCATTAAAAATGCAGTAGAAGATATAAGAATCTTTTCTATTCTATGAACATCTGTATGTAAATCTTTGATTTGTTTATTAGTTTGTTCTTGCATGATTCTGCACAACTTCTCGTGGTCATCAATTCTTTGATGAGCTAGATTATCTTTAGAAGTTTTTCTTGGCACTTACTATTCCTCCCTTATTAAAAAGGTTAAGGGCTTGTGCTAATTCAGTATTAGATTGACCACCCATTGGTAGGTTAGATGGAGTAACATTTGGTAAAGGTATGTTACTAGTGT
>Ga0099849_1000371_pt1 | contig 20517 bp, 35 predicted proteins | sample CB_VirMetaG_4_FD_78177 | JGI IMG/M metagenome (GOLD analysis project Ga0099849, IMG submission 78177) | Freshwater to marine saline gradient viral communities from Chesapeake Bay - CB_1508_1M Viral MetaG | ecosystem: Environmental > Aquatic > Marine > Coastal | place: USA: Chesapeake Bay... | reverse complement strand
GCCCTTGTCGTCAAAATAACCTTCGTGTGTAATAGTCATATTCATAATACCGTTATATTGGCGAACACTAGGTGAAATTAACTGTGCAAAATCGCCATCAGTACTAATAATAACATGACTATCATTGGGATGATTTTGTATCCAGCCTGCAATTAAGTCGTCTGCTTCTAGTACAGAATTGTGTAACACAGTGCAGTTTGTTTTTGTATCTACAAACTGTTTAAAGTCGTCAAACACTTCAAAAAAGATTTTATCTTCTTCTGCTTCACGTGGACTCATTGCATCGCGGTGTTCTTTGCGATTACGTTTGTAAGGCTCATAATAGTCTTTACGCCAACTGCGTCCTTCTAAACAAAACACAACATGATCTGCGTCAAAGTCTTTCCATGCTTTCTTTACACTGTTAAGTGTAATGTGTAGTGCCATACCGACTTTAGTATCGATGTCGCCACGCACAACATGACGAGCACGAAAGAATGTGTTAAGTGTGTCTACTAGTACATAGGTTGCCATTAAAAAGCCTCTTCATATCCTTCATTACTAATAGCATTATAATACAATTCTGTGCCTTTGTCAAGATCTGTTTCAATTGTTTGGTCAAATTTATAATCTTTATAACAATCAATAGTTACACGGTTATGTTTACGACTTACAGCAAATGCCATCGAATCTTTGTTTTTTGTTATAATCATATTCTTTGCAACTAGTTTAGCCATTGTCAACCTCAAATAAATCATTGTCTAGTTCTGCTTTACGTTGTGCTCTTTTGTTTGCCCAGCCTTCACGCATTTTGTTACGCTTTGCAAGTTCTTCTGGACTAGGATCGATTGGAATAGGATCATCTTTTGGAGTAATTTGATCTAGTGTGGGTAAAAATGCATCATATGCATTTTTGTTTAATTCAAAGCCGATAAAGTTTCTACCATAACGTAATGCAGTACGTGCAGTTGTAAAGCCGCCACAGAACGGATCCATTACAGTTTCTTCTCTGTTACTACTGTATAAAACAAATTTTTCAATAAAGTCTTCACTCAATTGATTTTTGTTTTTTATTTGACCTGGCTTGTAATCACGTGGCATATCTTGTACAGTTAATCTATCATGATAACTGTCTTTTTGATCTGAGTAATATACGTTTGTATTAAATGTACGTTTTTGTTTACCTCTATTTGGCTTTTGCCAAAACAACACATGATAGTGACTGCTTACCCATTTCTTTTTAGTGCTTACACCAAATGAATACTTTGCAATTATATGATTAATTTCTTGTAAGTCTGTTGCGTGTAGTGCGTTCAATACATGGTGTAGGTTAGTATATCCGCTTACAATATAAATGCTACCACCTGGTCGTAAACATCTAGCACACTCTGAAATCCACTCTTTGCTGAATGTATCGTATGTTTCTAATGGAACTTCTACATAACCTGGAACTACATTGCTTTCATCTCTGTGATAAACAACATCAAGTTTATCTCCTTCGATGCCATAAGGAGGATCAGTGAATATCAAATCCACTGATCCATCTGCTACATGTTCACGCATACCAGAAATACAATCCTGGTTGTAAACTTTATAAGTCATTAATAGTCCTTTGTGTCTACTAATTTGTCACCTTCTAGTGCATGTCTATCTTTAATCTGCGGAACTGCACCTAGTATTTTCCACGGACGTTCGTCGCCTACTTTGCTTAGTGTCATTCCAATCTTTTCAAAAATCGACGTAGTTATCATATTATACGACAACTTGTATAAAGATTCAAGTGTTTTTTCGAAGTTTCTTACACCATCTCTTGCTTTTTTAGGATTGTATGAATTTGTAAACAATATAATTTCAACTGGGTCAAATTTTTTATTACATGCATCTAAAATATGAGAAAATGTTCGTAACGGGTATGTATCGTTATCTACACTTACAAGAATTCTGCTTTTATTGTTTATATCAAATCCACTACTTTTACACCAGTCTTCCCAGCCTTTGCGATTTTGTGTTCTAACAAGTCCTAAATCTTGTCCTGCTTCATATCCTGAAATAATATTATTGATGATTTTTGTAATGTTTCCGCTCTTGTTATTAAAAAACTTTTCAATATCTACATCGTTATATAACCACCATTCGATTTCTTCTGAGATAGGTTTTAATTCTCCCAATCTACAAAGCTCAATTCCTGCTGTCTCAAAGTCTTTTCTAAGTGTAGGAACTGCCGGAGGGTGCTCGTTAGCAATAAGTCCGTTAGTAACATAGTTACGTTCACTATCGTCTTCGTAATCATATACTGCTACTGGGAGCCATTTTTCTTCGTTGCGTTTTGCTGCAATTACACGACCTCTACCGTCTCTAAACTTGCCATCTGTGCCATAACATGGCGGTGCATACTTTGTTGAAAAGCCGTGGTAGAAAAAACTAGCCTGAATACTTTCGATACGCTCCTCTGTATTCTGCTCTTGTCTAATCGACATATTCCAAAGATCTGGATTGGTTTCGTCGACTGTATCTAAATCTAAAAATGTAAAATGTTGGAACTCAGCATTTTTTTGCTGACGGATATGTTCAAATCCGTATTCTCTTAAATTAATTGTTCCGTGATTGTTGAATCCTGTCACCGTTGAGGTGCCTGCGATTTCTGGTGTCGCCATAGTATATCTCCTTCATTGCTCTATGCGTTTGGGTAAACAGAATTTGCCTAAGCGTTTACTGTCTACATAACTATTTATCATTTTGCAATTAACTATCAAATACTTTCGATTAATGCTCTTTGCATTGCACGTTTTTGATCTTTATAAGAAACTTCTACTAGATTATTAGGTTTAATCTTAGAAAAAACAAATTCTACTGCACTAAATGGAATATGTGCTTCAATGCCATCTGGCACTGCAACTAGATATTGTTTTATGTCTTTACCGCTAATAATTGCAATACTATCTTGTTGCCCTAGTAGGTAAAAATCTGCAGGATTTTCAATCTCTACACCTTTGTTCTTACCTAAACTGTTTTTAAGTTTTACTTTGATAAATGCTTTTTCTTTGCCTGTTTTTGTAAACAGACCATTTGCCATATATTTAAATTCTAAATCTAAACCTGTTTTAACATCATGATGATCTCTACCAATATCGTCTACCCATTGTAGACGTCCTTGTGTATAAACTTCTAGAGATTGTTCAATAATGTCTGCTTTATCAAATCGATCCTTACGATCATTAAGTTGATCGCCTACACTTGCTATTAGTTTAGCATATCGATTAGATTGTATTACTTCGCTAAGTACTTTCGCATAAGTTTGTGTGTTCATTGTTGTGCCTCTATTGCATTATTAACTATTATAATATAACACACGAACACCCAAATGTCAATCTTTTAAAAAACCAAATTCAGGATAAAGATCTAAGAATTTTGTTGCTCTTGTACTGTCAAAATAATCCAACATGTATCTAAAATAATCACGTTGTTTATCTGATAAAGTTTTTTGTGGCTCCGTTTTAATCCAATCTAACCAGTTGTAGTCGTCTATTAGGTTTAAAGTTTTTAACTCTGGTAAGAAAGTTTCAATTTTTTTTACAATTTCAATTCTGTAATCAATGGGTGAGTTGGCAAAATGTAATGGCTCTGGCCAATCTAAAAATGTTGTATTAAAAGGAAACTTATTTTGTTTAATAAAGTCAAGCAAATTTGGCAAATCTTTTAGATTTAGCAATTGTATTGTAGGCTCTAAGGTAATTTGAAAATTCTCATATTGGTCGCATATTTTTTTAGATCTTAAAATCTTGCTTTCCAATGCAGACCAAGAACTAGGGTATCGAACATATTCTAAAACTTTTCCAGTAGCATCCAAACTTATTGATAAGTTTACATGCTTAAACTTTGTAAGGTATTTTTCTATCCATGATTCTTTGATAATTGTGCCATTTGAAATTATGTGTACCTTTATATGACCGCTTTCTTTTCTATTCACTAATTCTTCTATCAAAGATGTAAATCCCTTCATCACAAACGGCTCGCCGCCGACTGCCATAATCTCTTGAGTTCTTTTTGCATTTTCAAGTATATGGTCAACAAATCGCTGGTTGAAATTATTAGATGATGTAGAAAGAACTTCTAGGTCTTTACTATTGGTATAAGGATTGCTTTTGCCGAATTTATTATATTCTAGCATGTTCTTTGCAATTTGATTGCTCAATGTAGGGTTACACATCACGCACTGCAAGTTACATTCGTTGCTCATTCTCAAATCAAAACTCAGAGGACTAGGAACAACTGTATGGGCATTTTTATAATAATAATCGGCTAATGATTTCCATTTATGATTTTCATACTGTCGGTTTGAAATGATTCCCTGTTCTTCACTTTCAATACAACTTTTACAGATATTTTTAGGGATGATTCTTTGATTGAATTTGTGTCTTAATTTTTGTAAAGTCTTGCTGTTCCATACTTCATCGACATCCTTGCCTAGAATATTAATATCGTCTGAATCTAATTGTTTTGCATAACAACAGGCTTTCATATGCCCTGTTGTTGTCACAAACATTTTAACAAAAGGATGGACACAAAAATTTTTGTATAAATCTTCTATTTCATTCGTCATGCACTATTATGATACTTCACTTCTTCTTTTATCTATAGGTACAACATTAATATAACCTGCACCTCTATCTGTGTCTAAACCTTCATCTACAAGCATATTGTAAACAATATCTTTAAACCATCTATCAACAATTTCTTCTTCAGGATCAGCATCTGTTCCATAACCTGCTTCTAAAAGTTGTTGAATAAAATATTCATTCCAATCTAGTTCAAAAAATCCGTTACGAATATTTTCTTCGTTTACTTGTACATCTAAAACACTTACCCATGGCTGTTTTCTTTTTGTTGCATATTCTTTTGGATCTTTCTTTTTTAGAAACTCAAGTTTTTCTTCCTCAAACTTTGCCTTTTCTTCTTCGGCTTTTTTGTCTCTAACAAGTTTATTCCACCATCCCATTATAAGTGTTTCCTTAGTTTGTTATATTGTTCTTCAGTGTATATCCCACTAGCATACTTACTAGTTTCCTTATGTTCCCCAGGCATTTCCGAATAGGCTAATGTGGAGTCTCGGAGTGAACCTCCAGCCTCGTTCCATACAGAGCTTCGCCACCTCTTGTACCGTGATGTTGTACCCTTCCGAGCGACCGCCAAGCGGCATAAGATAGACAGGGCATTCCACACCCGCTGCACGATATTCACTAACTGCTCTACTAACTTCATCAACATCATCCATATCAGCAACAACAAATTTAAGATAAACAGAACTGCTGTCACAACGAGCGTAATCCCGCAGGACATCAGGTTTGATAGCTGACTCCCAAGTTTCTCCGCTGACGGAAAGTTTAGGAGAACAACTAAATGTCCATTCAATTCTGTCATTATTGTTGATGTAATCGAACAAATCATCATGTAAAAATTGTGTAGTGTTTGTTTCAAACGTGACATTTTTTAAATCTTTCATTTTCGGATGTTCAAACAACTCTACGTAGAGTCGTTGCCATGCAAGTAATGGTTCACCACCTGTCATAATCAAATGAATATCTTGTCCATTGTCTTGTGTCCATTTGCCTTCTGGCAATAAACTAATCAAATGATCTACAACTTCGTCTACTTCTGCAAGTTTGTTAAAGTGTTTAAACTCTGGATAGATACTAGCATATGTATCACAGCCTGTGTGAATAATAGGTAAATCTTCAAATTTTTCTGTAGTTTTGTGTACGCCTGCGTCAAGTAGTGCCTTTACTTCTGGATTGTACCGATTGCCTTCTGCGTGTTGCTCCCAACGATCTTTGTCCTTAGGTAATCCAAAATTCATACAACGAAAGTTGCAACCAAATGTACGTAAAAATACGCTAGGTACTCCTACGTATTTACCCTCACCTTGTACACTATAAAATGCTTCACTGTAACGTAATTTCATGTGTCTGTTCCTTTATATAATTTGCAATATTTGTACCAAACTCTTTATGCACTCTGTAACCTGGATGACGTTTGTCTTTTGCCAAATCACTGCCTTCTTTGTTTCGAATTGTATCAATGTCTTCTACTGGAATAAAATTTATGTTATTCCATTTTTCCTGTTGGAAGATCCATGGTTTTACATTAGCATGGTAATTAATTATATTATGCTCGTCAAAGTAAGATTTCGCTACTCTCATGTATAAGTTAGTTGTCCAATTAGAATCATAATCTGTGTAAAGATTTTTAAAATATGACTTACTTGCTTTATTGTTTTTCATTTCCCACGGTTTAATTGAAATTGCAGGTGTTGATAATTCTTCAGTAAGTATTGCATGTCTCTGATGAAATGTCCATAAACAAATAACTGTATCACCTTTTTGGTATTCAAATGTCAACAAGTCGTTAAGTATTTCTTTATTTGAATAACCACTCATTCCTTTGTTAATACATTCTAAATTTAATAATTTAGAAACAACAGAAGGCCAAGCAAGTTTACTCGGCTCTTCATTGTGCGGCCATATATCTTTTAAGTTATCGCCGTATGTCAAACTACAACCAAATGCAATTAACCTTGCCATTCTGCTTTTGCCTTGATAAATCTTTCTGCTAGATCGTATTTAGGTTGCAGATTAACAATGAATGTATTGTAGTAAGGTTGTGTAAAAGAATAATTAATTTCAAACATTAGCAAGCAAATTCCTGTTGTAGTTTAATATTATCAAAAAACTCTTTCTTAGTTGCAGGATCATCTTTAAAACTACCTCTTAGCACAGTTGTTTGTGTAAGAGAACTGTGTGCCATAATACCTCGATTCTCGCAGCAACCGTGTGTTGCTTGTATGTACACGCCTAAGTGTTCAGCACCAGTTGCTTTACCAATTTCACGTGCAATATCATTTGCAAGTTCTTCTTGCAATGTACCACGTCTAGCACACCATTGTGCAATACGTGTGTATTTAGAAAGACCAATTAATTTTTCAGCAGCAATAATACCAATGTATGCAGTGCCAACAACAGGCTGGTGATGATGCGAACACATTGATTTTAATTCTGAACGTACAACAAGCATTCCTGAATACCTTTCTTCTGAATCATTTGGAAATGCTGTAGCACTTGGAATAGGATCATATCGTCCTGCCATAATTTCATTAAAGTACATCTTAGCAAGACGCCTTGCAGTACCTTGTGAATTAGGATCGTTATGTCGATCGATTAGTAGTGCATCTAGTACACCTTCAAATGCTACTGTAGCATCTTCAATAAGTTCTTCTTTGTCGCCTGCTTGTAGGACTTCTGAAATGTTGTCGCCAGCCCAATAGCGAATGCCTGCATCTTGCAAGCGGGCTGTAATTTGTTTTGATTTGCTCATTTATTTCTCCGAGTTATAGACGGGGATGTCTATTAATTTAATATACCATGTATTTAGGTTTTTGTCAAGATATTTCTTCAATATCTGTTACATCACTAAAAGGAACTACACGTTTGATAAATTGTTTTTCAGCATCTTTAATTTCGTACAGTTCTTTTTTGCTATCTTGTGATACTAAAAGACCTTCTCTTTCTAGTTCGACATATGCCTTAACTGGAAGATCTGCCATGCTATACATTCCACCAAGTCTGCCAAATTTGTCTACAGGCCATTCTGCTTTATACTTGCATCTATATTCTTTATATTCAGTACTCACTTACATTCTCCCATGGATAAACTAACCAAACGTCTTCTTCTGCTTTATTAATTTCGTGTGCATAATAACGCACTAATCCGCAGTCACTTGCTAAATTTTCAGTTAAAGTTGCAAAACGAACGTTTTCGTCCCAAACTCTGCTCCATCGATCATGATCAGGTAAACAACCACTAGTCCAGTCATTTACAATCCAGTTAAAGGTTTTTCCGGTATCATTAATATCGTCTACAATAAGAATATTACTTTTGTTTTCAATAGTAATAATATCAACACCTGCACTTGCTTGAATGTCTTGGTTATGGGTTTGAAGTTTCATATCTTCATATCCAAATGCATCTTCTGCCATCCAACAGTTGCTTTCGTTTCCGTAACCTTCATTGTCATCACGCAAACTAACCTTTAGTGCTTCGCAACGAATACCAGTCATGTTAGAAATAATAGTTGCAGGAATGTTACCACCTCGTGTAATACCTACAATGTAATCAGGACGCCAATTATCTTTATACATCTGCATGACAATACTTGCACACATCTTTTCTACGTCTTGCCACGAATAATAATGTTTCTTAATCATTCTTTTTCCACTCATCCATTTCAGTTTTTATATCAGTTATTTGTTCGTTTGCAATACCTGCTGCCATTGATTGAACTTGTTCTAGTAAGTGCTTACAAGTAGATTCGTCATATTGTTTATAACTGATTTCTGCAAATTCGTTACGCACTCTATGTGCTTGTATGCATAAATCTTTCATTGCATTGATACGTCTTATCCATTCTTCAATTGTATGTTGCATTAAAATGGTACCTCTATTTTTGGTTCGTGATTACCTTTATAGTCTTGATGAACCATTTTGTAAACTGATTCAAAGTTTTTAAAAGCTTTTTTTAAGCCAGGATAATGTTGACACATATCTTTTATTTTATCTAATGAAGGCATATGGTCTTCAAACTCTACAGGTTCAGTTAATGTGATACTGAGATCATCCGTTGAAATCCAATCATCAATCCCTGTAGTGATTGTGCTTGTGGTTATATTGTTAGTGTCTATAGTTGTTGTTGCGATATCACTTATGCTAACTGAATAAGTGTGGTCTGTACTTACACTAAAAATATAATCATCATCATTGCCCATCTGCAATATTCCTGTATAGTTTTGTTCCGTCAAAAAATTCTTTGTTAAGTTTAGTGCGCTGTTTTTCTAAACTTATAAGATAGTCATCGTAGTTTTCCATATAGTCAACAATCTTGGCAGCAATATCTCCTCTATGTTTTCTATATGCACTATAATCTTCAGTCCATTGGCTAGGATATTTAAATTCAGGCAATGCCATTTCTGAATAACTTAATCTATCAGGCACCATAGGAATAGCATCTACTAGAGCGCCTTCGTACCAACTAATACCTAGTGTTTCTTGTAAGTTAGCACTAAACACAAGTTTTGCTTCTCCTAACAAGTTGTGATATTCATTTTTAGTAAGTGTTTGCTCTTGACATACAACAAATTCATATTGCGGAAGTTGCTGTTTCAAATCATGGAATATATCAACTTGTTTTTCAGGAGCAATACGATGCGGGAAAAGAATAAGATCACGCTTCTCCATACCTTTGTATTGATCTAAACTACTACGTAAATATTCCATAGGCCAGCCTACACGATGTGTTTTATCTGGATCAATGTCTAAACTTTGTGAAAATAATTCAATATGAAAATTACTCGCAAAAAAGTTATCATCGTAACATTCATACATTGCCTGTTCTGCATGACGTACCCAAGGTTTGTCTCCAATCAACCTGCCAAGAAAGTCATGAGGGTCATAACTACCAGCATGCCAAAGCCCGCCGATGCTAACATCAACGTCCAAGAGTTCTGCCATATAACGTAACTGAATAACAGTAGGGTTCCAAGCATCGGTATATAAGAAATAATCTCCATTTTGAATTTGCCCTTTACAAAACATTTCGCCTATGATTTCAAGTTGTTTTGATTTGTAAACGTTAGTTCCGCCAAAATTGAGAAATGCCCCAGGCGTTGTTGCCTGAGGCGTCTCTCCACCACTAATGACTTTTACATTTTCGTTTGTAGATCGTTGTAGTTGCTTAGGAAGAAAGTCTTTCCATTGCTTTGTGTAGCGTGTATCAACTGCTTCAATATCTACAATATAAATTGTCATTAGTTTCTCCGATTGTTAAAACTTCGACTTGCGTTACGTGACTTAGCACGTAAATAATTTTGATGTTTAATATAAGACTGCCAAATAGGCGAATCCTTTTTATATAAATCAGCCTCGTTAAAGACCTTTCCTTCGAAACGACAGTAGTCGCGGAATTTATCCAAATCATTAAACACTTTATTGTAAGCGTCACGATTGAATGTAATAGTCATTTACCTTAATCCTTTTTTCTATGGGTAAACAATTTGACAGCCATTTTCGTTGTCTTCAGCGACACTAATCTCTACAAATCGGCCGGGATACTTTGCAGAAATTTCTTTGTACAAGTCATCTGCAATCATCTCACATGACTTGTGGTTAAGTTGTAGTACTGCTGTAGAACTATCTACTTCAGCATACAACCGTTCCATCCAGCGTTTAAACTGAATGAACTCAATATCGCGATCGTTATGAAATACTTCAATACGAACACGAAAGTGAAAGATATGACGATGTGGAATACCGAGGAATGAAACATCATCCCAATCGCCAGTTGCTAGTTTAGGATCAGTATCTGCACCTGGGTACATATGTACACCTTCTTTTGAAAAGGTTACCCAAATACTACGTTTTGCATTTTCTAAACTATTTGCCAATTTATTATCTTCCTGTCGCATTTTCCAAAGCATCCAATCATAATAGCGCTCGGGTTCTTTGTTGTTACTCATTTACTATAGTACCATTTTCGATAGTTGTCAACTCAATAATTTCATCTGATGCATAATTAGACCAGTCAGTAAATTTTTTCCTATCCATTAAGTCGTGTAAACTATGACACCAAACACCTGGATTAGTTGCTTTAAAATCTTTATCATCAATTTTTAACATGGTGTTATAATTCCATAGTTTGATATATGGAATAGGAACTCTTAGTTGCGGAATAAAATTTTCGTATTCTGCTAAACCACTTTCTAGAAATGCTTCTGCAAGTGCAATAGGAATATCTAAACTGCAATAATAACCTTCATTTAGACAATCCTTGATCATTGATTCCCACCATTCCCAGTCTTCTGCTGTGTCAGGATTAAAACTATGATTGGCACCAAAAAACAAATGCTTAATTTTATTCAAATTAGCAATTCCTTTGATTTCTTCTAAAGGTTGTTTGCCTGTAATGAACAAAGTTTTTAAACCAAATGCAGGTGTACGTTCTACTTCGTTACCAATGAAGTAAATAGCATCATCTGCTGAACCTGTAGAATAATCTCTATTCATTAATATTGGGCCTCCCATTCATTGCCGCCGTTGCCATATTGAATAACTTCTACTTTTTTAACACGATCATATCTAAAACTTCTAAAACCGTTTGATTCAATCGCCCATACAACAACATTTTTTTCGTGTTTTTGTGTTGTGTCTTTCTTTGGATCTGGAAAGAAAGACGGCATAAGAGTACAAGGCATTACTCTTTCAGTGCCGTCTAATTTGTTAAAAGTTACTTCAACTACTTCTTTTTCTAATAGCGCAACTAATTCATCTTTAGTAGGTATACCCTTTAGGGCTGCTACTGTTTCTTCAACCTTTGCCATTTTTTACCTTATACATTTCGTTCCAAATGTCCCAACGTTTTTTGTTGTATTCATTAATTTCTTCATTAGTATAATTGTTTTTATGCATACTGTCAATGATTTTTTCAATTTCTTCTAGGGCCATTTGTAATGCTTCTAATCTAATTTCATTCTCTGAACGCAATTATATTCTCCAGCCTATGAATTTCATCTTTATACCAAAGTTTTTTTGTTTTTAATTTTCTAATTTCGTCATCTACAACATACGATTTTTCAAGTTCAATAATTTCTTCATCTAGTTTTCTATGTTTTCTTTTCAGTTCAACTAAATGTTCTTTATGTCCCATCATTATAGTTCCTCAAATAGATTGTTGAATTGCGTTTGTGCATTTACAATACGCTTTCCTGTATTGCCTCTAGTACCTATAATACTGTCCCAATATTTAGAAAATTCTAAAATGAGAGCTTCGGCTTTTTGTCTGTTATCGGTTTCAAAAATTGCATCAACAATATCTCTAAACGCAATTCTATCAAACTTTTCTTGTATTAACATATTAGGAATAATACCTGCATCATATTGGCGGTTTGCTTCCTGCACTGCGTTAATGTGCATCCATACATTATGACCCATCATAACAGCATATGAAAAACTGTCCCATGAGGTCTTGCCTTCTTTGCCTATTTTATTTAGATCACCCGGACCATAGATACAAATATCTTTGGCTTGTAATCCTGTTGTTATTGGTGAATCTAAGAAACTAGGGTGTTTTCCTTCTCTTACAAATGCTTGACTAAACGGAGTAGTATCGTTTGCTAGTGCTTTATCGTCAATACTTGGCACCATTCGATATACCCATTTACTTCTGTCTTCTGTTTCCAGTTCACAGTAGATTTGTCCATTAGCAGTTGCAAGGAAAGGACTAGCACAATCAAATGTGATAGTAAAGTTTTCGTTATGATATTTGCGCACTGCTCGTTGAATGTCTGTTAGTAGTGTAGCCCACTCAAGTTTTGAAGTTCCTAAGAAGTGCATAAAATCATGTTTGCCCTTTTCAAGCAATCCGTCAAAACGTAGTGAAACAACACGTTTAAGAGCAAGGTGTACATCGCACATATTTTGTCCACCCATTGACCATCCGTTAAAATGATCTTCATATTTTTTTGGATCACAGTAGTCTTTCATTTGATCGTACCAGTCATCTGCATCTGCATGATTTTCGCCTTGTAGTACGTTCAAAAACTTACAGGCACCTGTACGATGCTTCATCCAATAATCATTATTAATACGTGTTGCTTTAACTGCTTCTGCATATGTACTAATGCCTGTTGCTTTTGCACCTGCAGGTGAACGTGCAACCCAGGCTGGAATATCAAGTATCATACCGTAATCCATATAAGCATCCATCCACTTTAACACACCATCACGTTTTTTGTGTGCTTTTGGACAGTTTGGATCTTTCCAGTCACCTTCCCAAACACCCTTACCAATCTGGAAGCCACCTGAGTCACCAAGTAGCCAAGTGTTTGCTCTATCTCTGTTACGCACCATATCTTCCTTAGGTGCATGTTTTGTAGTATCTAAGTCAGCATGTCCTGCTGAGTACAATGTCCACTTATATTGAAACTGTCCTTGATCTTTATTTAGATAGTTAAGACTTTCAACGCCATTATTTAAATTGCTTGGTATTCTAGCAGGATCAACATAGTTTTCAAAACGCTGTTTGCCCACGTAAGTAGCATAAAAGCCACTCAACGCAGGCAGAAAAACAGCATAGTCATTTTGTGTTGCAGTTAAATTTGTATTCATTATTTACTTTGTGCTGGCAGGATATAGTCATACTTGGCCATACCACTGTCTACTGTAATCATCATAGCACCTTGATCTGTGATGCTAATTTTCTTATCGCCATCTAGTCCTAAAATAGAAATAGTTTGCGCAACTGGCCATGCCCAAGTGTGTTGCAAGGTTCCACCTACATCGTGTTGGAATGTAAACTTACCTGCGTGTGTATTCAAGTCACCGAAGTAAAAGTTTAGATTTCCATCTTCTGTTTTGACCTGGAATACTGGTTCTTCTGAATGAGCACCAGCCATTAGTTTCATACGTGCAATTGCTGCAACACTTGGAGTAAATTCTACATCCCATGTGCTACCTTTGAATTTAACACTTTTTAATTTTTCTTCGATAATTGCTTTATTCATAAAGCGATAGTCGTTTTGGAAGTCGCCAACTTCATTTTCAAAATGAATATGTGTTGGAATAGTTTCTCCATTGCGTTCTTCTTGTACCACATCAATTTTTGCTTTGTCCTGGTATTCTGGGTTCTTCAAATGATATGCAAGTTTATTTAAATCTGGCATACCAAATGTACCTACAAATTCCGACACAGGCGAATGAGTTGTTGCACTAAGTACAACACTTCTATCTTCTGCCATACTTTCGATACTAGTCTCTTGTTCTGCAACAACTTTTAATGTTGTAATAAAACCGAGACTATGTGTGTGCGACACAACATCTTGTAAGATATCTTTCATACTGTTTCTCCATTGTTAAATTCTATTATATTGCCTAATCTGCTGTTTGTCAATAGTTTTTCTACTGAGTATTTAGGTTTAAAGCCTAGTGTTTTAATTTTTTCCATATTTGCACAAGTCCATTGTCTTTCGTTTGGGGTATTTAGACGGATGGGCAAATCTTTTACAAAGTCACGGATACGAAAAGGATGTCCTGTACCTATATCAATTTCTCCTTTATACTTGCTATTCATACATAATTCTATTGCATCGCATAAATCTTCAATATGTATAAAATCTCTGTAATGGTTTGTAACATATTCAAGTTCTCCATCTAGATACTTTTGCATAAACATACCTTTTCGAGGATTATCAGAATAAACTGTATGGAATCTCATACATAGCGTATTGGAATAACATGATGCTGCTTCTTCTACGATATACTTGCTTGCTGCATATGGATTTAGATGTGGCTCATATGCTGAACTTGAACTTGCAATCAACATACGTGTGTTTGGATAGCGTTCTAAAAGTCTTTTGGTGACTTCTACATTATGAAGCCAATAACCTGCAGGATCCTTCATTGATTCACGAACACCACTTTTTCCTGCTAGGTGTATAATTAAATCAAATTCTTCTTTTAGGTCACAAGTTGTTAGATCTTGGCTGTTGTTAAGTTTGTCTCTATCCCAACCGTCCTTAAGATCAAACCCTACAACACTATGTTTTTTTGTAAGTCTTTTTAGTAAATGACTCCCAATAAAGCCTCTATGGCCTGTTAACATAACTTTCATTTAAGATCTCCATTGTATCCTTCCAGTCTTTGACATGATAGGATTTACCATTGCCTCTCTTGGCAATCGCAGTTGATAATGGTTCGTCATTACCACCAGGTTCTTGTTTATCGCCAAAAAAGATTAGTTTGTCATGGTCGTTAAAATCATTAATAATTTGTGATTTGTCACAACCTGTAGGATAGATATCAATACCTGTTTCTCCTCCTACTTTTGCTGTTATGTTTTCAAATTCTGTGTTAATTTGATAAGCAATACTTTCACGTTCTCTACTTTCGAGATCGTGTTTAATATATAATTTACGTTCGCCTAGTGTGCAGTTACGTCCAACTATACTAAAGTTAACACAACCTGGACGCACTTCGATGTGGTTACCTGTGCGTAAAGGAAAATTACTTGCTTGTAGCCAACCATGCATTAGATCCATAAGTTCTTTTGGTGCCGTCCAGTCATTGGTTTTTACATTAACACCGTGACTCCAAACATCGTTTCCAGAACAATTATAAACAACTTTTGCTGTACAAAACAAAACATTACCAATTTGTTCAACTGTTTTATCTTTGTCACTACCTGTAATCAAATATACATCATTAGTTGTTACAAAATCAAAAAAGAATTTGTTGAACTCAGGATCGATAGTTTGTCTACTTGGAGTTAGTGTTCCGTCGACATCAAAAATAAACTTATTCATTTATGCATACCGCCTTTTCTCCTTCTGTAAACAATGCTTCAAGAACTGCTGCATTAATGCTGCATTGTTTTTCTGTAGGATAATCGTTAAATCTTGTAACCTTGTATTCATCAATATCTACAAGTGAACTAATTATCAACAGTGTCCACATCGTCTTTTTCCTCTCTAGTTATAAAGTGTACTTTTACAATACCCTTCTTTTCTTTTTTGATATAAAATTCTAATCCATTTTCTATAAAAATTTTTCTAAGTTCATCACATGTTGGATCAGTATTTCGTATCATCCTTGCTGTGCCTTGTGCTGTGCTTCGCTTGCTGCTTTGGCTAGTTTACTAAAACGATCTGCTGTTTGTCGCAAATCTTCTTCCATTCTTTCGTCACGAGTTCCAAAACTTCTTGCCATGTTGTTTAGCAAGATAATCATATCTTCATCTGTAAGTGGTTTTCTTCCTTCAGGTAGTGGCATTTCTTTCCCTTTCGCATACTCGTTTTCTTAAATCGCTGCTTGAGAAGCGGTGATCTCTTTTATTGAAATGTAGCTGGATACCCCGCTTCTTGCAAATATCCTTGCCAGTAAAATCCTTTTCACGATACTCTTCACCTAGTATTCTAACATCAATATGATACATTGTCAAGATATCTTCTAAGTCTTGTTCAGTTGCATAAGGAATTATTTCATTTACATAACTAACTCCTTTGAGTTGTGTATAACGTTCCACTATTGTTTGTACAGGTGGATTCTTTTCTGGCCTATCTACACTGGGATCCATTTGTAATCCGCATATAAGATAGTCACACTGTTCTTTTGCTTCACGTAGCATTTGTATATGCCCGGCGTGAAGTAAATCGAAGGTCGATGCGGTAAATCCTACTTTCATTCGTACCAATGCCTCCTCTTTCTATCAAAACCCATTTCTTCATCATACCTTTTTATTGCACCATTTATTATTGTCCATTTTACCCAACTTTCCCAACAGTGATCATTATTCCTAAATATTGTATTAATAATATACACTAGATTTATTTTATTGTCACGTTTTCTTTGCCAGTTCCTTGCACTAAATGTTTGATTAATTCTGCCTCCAAGTATAACATTTATGAAAATACTAAATGCTATAAAAAGTCTTCTAAGATATTTCTTCATTGCTCCCTATTAGTTTATCCTTGTTATTTTCTAACATATTGTCTTTAATGTCATAAACCTGCTCATGTTTAATCAAGTTAATTATAGTGTTAGTTAGATCAACTTCTCTACGTAAGTATCCAATCTTGGTTTGTAATTTTTGGAGTTCTTCTAGATAATATTCTAGTTCTTTTTCTTTGCGTAACTTTTGTTCTATAAAGTCTGTAATAAGAATAAGTTTTGATTCTTCACTCATTGATTAAATCACTCCATTTGCTAAGTTTAATTCTTTTTTCGTTAACTCTAACGCCTAATTCTCGATTTGTAAGATAACCGTTTTCAACTAAAAGTTCAATCATACAAAGAACATCGCCTGCTTCCTCTACTAATTTGTCATGCCATTCTTCATTGATGTCTTTTTTATCATTGTATTTTCTAATTATTTTCATACAAACTTGGGTAAGTTCACCACATTCTTCACTGGTGATAATCATTAGTTGTTGTAGTTCATTTATAGGACTTTTCATGCTATACTCCAAATTCAAACAAACTGTTAAATGTAGTGTGCTGTTTTGTATCTTCTAGTGGATAGTTCAACACACCAATCAAGTTATCTAGTTTGTTGTCAATAATAGTTTCTGCCATTGCTGCATCATCAAATGGTAGTTCCTTAAACCATTCTGGAATACGTAGTTCATCTGTAGGATATGCTACTGAAGTAAACCCTAATGGATTTTGCTTTAATTTACAAACAATAACTTTCATGCCATCTACAATCTCTTGCGAATACTTGTCGCCGTTCATGCGTTTTAGCGTATTCCAATTGATGCTTGCTCTAACGTGCCCTGGCATATTGGCCTTGCCTTGGCGTTCTTCAAGACGCTGATAGTGTCCAATCTTGTTTGCACGTTTTGGTGTGCCTTTTTCCCAACCTGGACGTTGTGAAAATTCTTTTCTGAACGTAGTAATACGATCTAGGATTTCTTTTTCTGGTTTGTCTTGTAGCACCATAAGAAGAATTTCACTTAAGAACTCTTGCATAAACACTGGAGTATCTGATCTACGCAAGTCCAAGCCCATTGCTTTTACTTTACCTGGTTTGCCATCTACATCTGAACGGAAACCTTCTACATCATACACTAGTGCCGCATAACGCTTCTTTGTAATATACAATCCGCTTTCTGCAACAATTTCTCTACCTGCGGCAATAACATCTGAACGACTCTTTGGACAATGAAATGCCTTTAGCATAAATTCTTGGAACGTAGCATTTGCTGCTTCTGCTACTTGATCATATAATGTAATTACATTGTCTTTACTCCAAGGAATATTACCTGCTTCGATTTCTTTACGTAATGTCGGATATGCACTAAAGTACACAGAGTCTGTGTCACCATAGATAACACTTTCTCCTACGTGATCGTATTTGCCTGTGATAACTTTGTTTACTTCTGCACTCATGTGCTTAACAATAGTACGACCTGTGAGTGTAGTTGATTGACCGATACGCTTATCAAAAAATCTACAACCTGGATTCAAAATAGCACCATACAAACTGTTCAAGTTAATTTTTTTAACAAGTTGCCTTTTATCCCAGTATTCAATTTCCGCATCATTTTTAGCGTCTTTTGCTTTCTTAAGCATCTTTTGCATGTCTTTACGCTCTGCATACCAACGCTTTAGGATACCTGGAATAACGCCTTCAAATTCTGTAGTAAAAATAGTACCATTAGAACTTAACATCCAAGGCATATTTGAATCAAAAACAAGTTTATGTATTTCAGCAGCACTCAATACATCCGAACGACCATCTTCCCAATCAACTGTTAGTGCAACATCTTTACGTTGATCCATAACTGCTTCGTATTCTTCTGTGCTGAAACGTCCTTCCCAACTACCTGCAAATGACTTTTTCTTTAGCCCCATATCTTCAGTAACACGAGCTTCAGAAATTTCAGGACGTATTTGTCCTATAATAGTTTCTGGAGCCATATTCAACGCACGAATCACTGATGGATATAGCGAGTTCAAGTCCATTGAGCCAATCCATTTGTGAACACCTTTTTTAGGAAATGCAACATAAGCACCTGCGGCTTGTGTGCTTTCTGTATCATCACGCTTTGGACGATTTGGCACACGTAAGTCTCTATTATGTGCTTCATTGATAATACCTTGCTCTGTTACAGCAACAGCACCCATTGTTGTTTGTAGAAGCACCGTATTCTCATGTGCAATTGAATTGCTTAAATCAATAAAACGTAATTTCTTATCTAGTTTGTCAAGTAGTGCAACGTCTTGTCTGTTATATTCAATAAATGTTTCAAAGTCTTGATTGTACAATTGATCAAGTGTACCTTCATAAACAGTTTTGTTTTCGCCTACTTCAATTTCACCGATCGCATCTAGTCGATATGTATGACGTTCTTCATATGTGTATTTTCGATATAGTTCCAAACTATCTAAATGTACACGACCTACAAAGTCATATGTTTCTGACGTTTTACCAAATTTTTCGTATTCACGCTTCTTGGGCAACTGTCCCCATAAACAAAAACGTCTTGTATCATCGTTACTGAGTACACGTTTAATTCTATTAACAGTATAAGGAACATCATAACCTTCCGAGTTCCAACCACTTTGCACATCTGCATCTTCAATTAAGTCTAAGAACGTCTGTAACATTTGTCTTTCACCATCGCCGTTCTTATCATTAGTGAAAAGTATTACTTCGTCTCCCCAACGTTCTTTACACATAGCAACAGCATCTTCGTGTTTCATGCCCTTTGGCGGAACAGCAAGTGTAATTAACGCACTGTTTAGCCATTGTAAACATACAGTAATAGCAGTAATTGGCATAAACGGATCTTCAACTGGAGCAAAGCCTCGTTCTGGATCAAAGTCTGTCTCGATATCCCAAAACGCAATGTTTAGTTTGGGTGCATCTTGGTTAAGATAGTTTTCACTTAAACATTGAAAGATGGGATTAATGTCGCTTTCGAATAAGTTTTTGCCTTTGTTAATAGCAACTTCTTTTCTAAAGTCTTTTGTATTCTTACACACAATACGTGTGAGAGGATCACCATACACACTTTTGTATTTGCCTCTAGGATCTTCATAATAAAATGTATATTTTGCTTGATATTCGTGGAAATGTCGCTTTCCATCTTTGCGTTCTACAACACGAATGATATCTTGATCACGGTCAAAGAATGCATCTACATAACTCATTTATTCTCCTTCGTTGTTTCTGGCCAACGGACCTTCTACATGCTCGTAATGTGAGCGACTCATTATTATATATTACAGCAAGAATAATTGCACCATTGCTATTGAGTTCATAACAACAAACCATGCACACAATACTATTGCAAACGCTGCTTTCCTAATGACTGTACTTACTACACCTAATATACTTCCAATTAGATACATCGGAATAAAAATTTCTGTTGCAGGATCTAACACTGTAAATGTTAGTACAGCACTTGCAGAAATTAAAATTAAGGTTTCCGCCATTTCGCAATAAAATGCTAGTGGAGAAAGTCTATAACTTTCTTTACAGAAATCAATTATAGACTTAATCATTTGTCCTTACCAACAGTTACAACAAGTGTTTCGAGGTCTTCAAACTCGTCTTGGTGCCTATCCCAATCTCCTTTTTGTGCAACTTTAATAGCCTTGTTGATCAAACTTGGCTTAATGTTAAGTTCTTCTGCTACTGCTTTTATTGTGTCTTTTAAACCTGCTTGTAGGTCCTCAATTTCTTGAAGCACAGTTACACCTTCATTGACTAGGCGTTCTAGTTTTTGCTTTTCTTCAGCACCATATACTCGATCACTCATAAGACTTCTCCTTTATTTGTATTATACAACTTATAAGAAAAAAGTCAAGAAGTAATTACCACTTTAAGGCTGTTCTTTTTTTGATATCTTTTTGAGCACGGATGGCATTCATAATACGAATGATTTTGCTTTTCTTTTCACCTGGGCGATGATAGTTATTCTTCATTATCCAAGT
>Ga0099849_1000370_pt1 | contig 20519 bp, 15 predicted proteins | sample CB_VirMetaG_4_FD_78177 | JGI IMG/M metagenome (GOLD analysis project Ga0099849, IMG submission 78177) | Freshwater to marine saline gradient viral communities from Chesapeake Bay - CB_1508_1M Viral MetaG | ecosystem: Environmental > Aquatic > Marine > Coastal | place: USA: Chesapeake Bay... | reverse complement strand
TGCCGACTAGAGTTACAGGAACTGCGGGCTTGTATGCGCTTCATGTGTGAGCGCGTCGAGCCTCGCGCCCGCCGGCTGCCGAATGACATGATGCCGTACTTCGATCTGCCGCCAGCCTCGCCGCCGCGTGACCGGATCATCACGCCAGACGAATGGGATCGGTATTACGACTTTGCGCTGAACCAGAACTACAACGGGCAGGGTGTTCGCTGGTCGAACAGACGGCATCGCATCCAGACGTTCATCCTGCTGGCCGGTGAGACTGCGCAGCGCAAGACAGCAATCACGACACTCAGCTACGATCAGGTGCATTGGGATCACGGCAAGTACGGCATGATTAACTTCCTGCCAGCCGGTGCCACACAGACAAACAAGCGCCGGCCTTGGGTGCCGATGACCCAGCTGCTGCGCTCAGTGCTTGAACAGGCTTACGAACAGCGGGCCAATAACCTGGTGCTGGATAAGGTGACTGACGTAAAGAGCGGGCTGGATCGGGTGAACCAACAGCTTGGCATCGAGGGCGTCACGCCACACACTTTTCGCCACACTTGGGCCACGAATCAGATCATGGCCGGCAAGGATATCAAAAAAGTTGCGGAGTTTATGGGCGACACAGAGAAAACTGTGCGCGAAAACTACGAACATCTGGCCCCAAATTACCTTGAAGACTTCGTTTGATTTTGCGCTGAAACACAGCGCATTTTGCGTCGTACAGCGCAATTTGCGCTGTAGAGTGTCCAACATTGTCCAACACTGTCCACTCAAATTGTAAGGCACAGATTAGGATTTGGTGTAGGACAAGGCTTTCAACAAACGGAAAGCTGGTGCGGCCGATATAACTAGCCGACACAGATTTATGCAATGAAAACAAGTTGAGTAGGGCGAATCTACAAATGCTTTTGCGCTGTTTTTTGCGCTTCAGTAGATCAGCACCGTGTCTGGATCGATCAGCTTGGGTACGCAATAAGCTGTCACGCGATCACGCTTATCCATCAGATAGGAGTACGAGTAGTTGCCGTACCGCTGCGCAGTGTAGGCGGCGAACCGATTACACTCGGTCACGGAGTAGAAATACATATCTCCGCTAATGAGTTTCCTCGGTTCGCCAAGGTAAACCAACAGTAGAAACACATGCACCATATCAGTAGGTGCGGCCACCCTTGCCCTTCTTCTTGCCCGGCATGTCACACTCCTTGTGGGTTTGGTTTTTTCTTCTGGTAGCCCATCGCAGACGCCATTGTGGATCTGCCTTTCTTGGGCCGGCTCTTACCACGCAGCGCCTTGAAGTCGGCACCCGTGATCTGGTCACGCGGCTGCGCAGCAGCAGCGATCTTCTTTTGCTTGGCCGTCAGCATCACGCATACCCCATAGCTTTGGCGGTGCGCTTCGCCTTGTTCTTTTTGCTGTTCGGAAAGCCAGCTTGCATGTTCTTGTAGTTCTTGTCCGAGATCGTGCTGTTCTTTTTAGAGCGGCTAGTGCCAGCACGTTTCCGCTTATTGATGTTTTCGTAGAGGCTCATGCCATATTACACCGCCACCTTTTTAGTGCAGCGCCTTTCCTCGTCAGTTTGCCATCCTTGCTCGTTGGGCCTTGCATGCCCGACATCCTTGCGCAAAACGACTTCTTCCTCGACTTCGCTTCGCCCGTTGGATTCCTTTGCGTCACTGGCGCTTTCAGATTGCTGCCAGTTGCACGGTTGTACTTCTCGCGGCCCTTCGCAGTCAGGCCGGCACCTTGGCTAGTGGGCCGCTTCTCGCCTCGACCGACCGACAGGTTTGGTGCTCGATTTCCCATCATTTATCCCCTATTCGCTTCGTCGGAGCGCGACCCCGCTGCCCAGGCTCATAGCGTTGGCCGTGGAAAAACTCTGTGATCGTGTTTATGAGTTCGTTCTTAAAGGTCGTGCTCGATACATACATCGCTGCACCAGTAGCCGGCAAAGCCGTGGCTTGCGTCAGCGGTGCTATTGCAAGAGCAAGGCTAATAAGCGGCTGGATCGTCAGGTTGTAAGCACCTCGGTATGCCTTGAACTCACTAGACACTGTGTTAGGGCTGTTGGCGCTGCTAAATGCTTGCGCAATATCTTGGACGTTCTGCACCACATAACCGCCCGTGCCGAGGAAGTAGTTGGACAAGTCACGCTGATACTTGAGGCCGGTGAACGCCTGATAAACCGGATCAAAGGCACCCGTCAGGCCAGATCGAGCAAAGGCCAGCGGAATCAGATAGTCCGTTGCGAACTTGACGGGATCCTCCTCGTTTTCTTCCCACTCCCGATCCCATCGATCTTGATTGAATATGTACTCGCGGGCTGTGGATACGACAGCATGGGCAGCGAACAGGCTCATTAGAGGTACAGCCGAGTTTAGGAACGACCAAGTTGCAGCATCACCGATTGCGCCGGCCTTGCCTTTGCCCATGTCACGGCTAATGTTGTACTCGCGCTTGAACTTACGCCCTACCGCCTTTAGCACCTTGTCTTGGAACGAGTAGATGAAGCTCATAATCCCGTAGAAGATGCGGCCAATGCCTTGTTCAGCCCATCGAGGCCGGTCGGCAGTCCGCGGATCTTGAATAGTTTGATCTACAAAACGCATGACCGAGACAGCTAGTTGCAGCCCCATGTCAGTGTACTTGCCTTCCGCGTCCATGATGGCCGCTGCTTCTGGCAACGCAGCAGTCTTGACCTTTTCCTTGCCAAAGATGCCCCTTTTTGTATTGGAGTAGTCCAGTACAAAGTCGATGAACTGCTCCATATTGCCCTGCGAGACGCCGAGATCCTTGAGCACCAGCTTTGCTCTAGCCACGTTGCGCTCACTGCTTGGGTTACGGATCTCGTAGGCTTGTTCGAGGATGAACTGGAATCCAACCTTCGATGCCGAGCGGCGCTGCGCGTTGGTAATGCCAGACAGTTTGATCTTGGCGAAAAACTTGGAAAGCATACGGGTCAGCGCAGGATCGCCAGAAAACTCACCGCCAATCCTGCTGGTGATGATGTCTCCCACTTCGGGGTCATCGATGATGCCGAGCAGCCGGGCAAACTGATGGCGCAGTCGAATATCTTCAGCCGCATTTTTCGACAGTTTCCGCAAGCCAGGAAACTCTTGGAACGTCTGCCCTAAAGAATGTATGCCCTTTGCAACGCTGCCAGTTGTCATGGCCACGGTCACTGGCTCTGCAATAGACGCAATAGGCGCTCTAACAAGAAGCGTAAGAGACAGCGCAGCCGACAGCTTGTTTGTTGTTTTGGTCAACAGACTTGGCATGAAGTCATCCATGTGACGGCCAAGGATATTGTTTACGGTTGTCTTAACCTCTTGTGCCTCTATCGCTGTGATCGGGCTTGGCGTTTCGGTGTTTTCTAGCCGCTTCAAAAGGTAGTCCAAGTAGTCCGTATACTTTGCCTTGTTTGCAATCTCTGGCAGCAGATGTTTGCCAAAGCGACGGCTGTACTCAGCTTTGCGTACCGCTGCCAAGATGTAGTTGGTCAGCGCTTCAACCGGATCGTTAATGTAAAACTGATCCATGATTTCGTCGGCTTGTGCCGGCAGCTTCCGCTTCTTGCTGAATATGGCTTGCGGCGATGCGTCTGAAACAGTACCCATCCGGCTTTGCTGAATGTTTTGCCGCCAGTTGAAAGCGCTAAACTCTGCAAACTTTGAGCGCATGGCGCTGTGGAAGATGGCAAAGTCGTCGGCAGCCGCGGCTACAGCTTCATCGAGTTCCGCTTGCGCAGCATCGATGGCTTCATCTTTTACAGAGTCCGGCTTGGCTTTCTTGGCTTTCTGCAAAGCCCGCAGCTGCGCCCTAGCATCAGTTACCCGCTTCCAGACCGGCCCTTTGATAAACTCGATGTACTCTTGTTCTGTGCCAAGCGTCTCATTCTTGCCCGTGATTTCGTTTTCTACTTCGCGGCCAAGCCGTTGATCCCTAATAAACTGGATGGTCTTCAGCATGTAGTCGAGGCTGTCAGCCTCAAGCGGCCCTAGCGCTTCATCGAAAACGATCTCGTAGACCTTGGATGCGTCTTCCATAAACTTTTGCGGGTTGGCAGCAATCTGGTCGTGATCGAGGACGCGCTGAACATAGCCGCTTGGCGCATAACCAATGTCTAGGCCGGAGTCCCGCAGATAGTCATACATCTGGTTGTAGATGGCGCGGAAGTCGCCGGCAGCCTTCACCACTTTGTCTGGCGCAGATCCAAGATCGTCCTGGCTAGTTAGTATCATGTGCAGCTGCTTGGTTTCGAGTTCGTTGAAACCCGCAACATCGTGCTTGTTAAGGACGTTTTTCAAGCGATCAGAGAACACGCGCACTTGTCGCGCTTGCGCCTCAAGCAAGTTGCCGCCTTCCCGTGTGGGCTGAAACTTGCCGCCAGTGTGCGTCCCAAGGTTCTCGAAAATGATACGCAATGAGCGATTGTTGGGGTATCTGCGCATAATCGACTTCAGCTGGCCCTGCTTCTGGAAGAACAGAGGTGCCGCTACAGCGTCTTCAATGAGGTAGAACGGCAGCGCAACGCCGCTGTGCATTTGCTTGTACTGGCTTATGTTCTGCTTTTGCTTCTGTCGGAAGGTTATGAAGTTGCGCACTTCGCGCTTTTGGTCTGCGATAATCCCGCGTTTTTCATTCTCCGGCACATTGTGCATCTCGCGGATGTCAGTAACAAAGTCGTTGCCAATCTCTTTGGCCGCCTCGCCTTGACCCAGCACAGTTTCCCTTGCAATCGCATCCATCAGATTGCGATACGCGCCAAAGATCTCGACGCGCTCTTGATCTTTGGGGAATGTCAGAGCCAGCCGCGAGTCCATGATCTTGGCCACATCAGCCATAGTGCGTGGATTCGCCAGCTGGTCACGGCTAACGCCTAGCTGTTCAAGCGTCATCTCATACGCTTCGCGGCTCTTGCCGATGAAACCCGTCTGCAAGCCCGCGTTTGTGACTTGCGTGATGGCGAAAGCCTCGAAAGCCCTAGCTGCCATCTCTGCCGGCATCGTCCAATACTTCACACCAGACTGCGAGACTTGCGCAAAAAACTCAGCGTCCTTGCGCATTTGCGTTTTGCCGATCTTCTGGCTTTTGCCAATGCTGCCGATGATGTTCTGCTTTTGCTTTTGCAGCCTTTGATACGCTTTGTTCTCCGACAACGGCTTGCCGGCCTTCGCAGCCTTGGCCTCGATCTCTGCCATCTGACGGTCAATCGATTGCAGCTGCGCCGCTTCCGATGCCTTGTCCTTAAATAATGCCCGCATCAGCGCAAAGTAGCTGTCCTGTACAGACGTTGGGGCGTCGGGGCCGAAAGCCTCTGTGCCGTGTTTGCGGACGGCCTCAGAGGCCAAAGGCAAGCTGGTCTGCTCGCCGCTGCCGTACTTATCCAAAAGATAATGATCGAGGGCATGGAACCATTCATGCGCAAAACTGTTGCTGCGCTGCGGCATAGCTATCGTCTTAGCGCCGGGGTAGTACACGCCGTATGCGCCAATGTTCTTCGCCAGTATGAAACTAAGCGTTCCCTCAAGGCCAAACGCTTTCTCAGGCAAACCTATATTTGCGGCCAAGTTGGTCAGGTTGTGATAGCCGACCAGCAGTTGATCGACAGCCTCTTTGGAGTTTGCGTTCTCGATCTTGACTACCGACTTGAAGCCAAACTTGTTGACGAACATATCGGACAGCACTGCAAACTGCCGCTCGATAGGCATGTTGATGGCACGGTTAGGGTCTAGTCCAGCGTCCGCAAAGGCTTGCAGCTGCAAGGCTGATCCTTTGCGCATCGCTTCTTTATCAACGAGTGTACCTGGCTTCTGTGTTCGCTGGCTGTCGAGTTCCGATATTGGGAGTACGGTATTCTCCGCTGCGCCCACAGCTTCTTCACCAGCCACTTCGGTTCTGATCGTTCCTGTAGCTTCATCGGTTAGCTTTGGTTCTTGGCGGGCGGTTTTTTGCCTAGCGCCTTCGCGGCTTCGCGTAGGTGTGGCGCGTTGTGTTTGTTGGCCGCTCTCATCAAGGCGGCGGCTAGGGCGCTGCTCGGCGTCTGCGAGGAGGTCGCCTTGTCCTTCTGTGCCATCTGCTTTTCTCCGTGCCAGTTCGATTACATCGCGTGGCGTTGTGTTGTCCTCAAAGAAACCGCCCTGCTTCTTTTGCGCAGCTTCTTCTGTGTAGTATTTGAGCACATCAGCCATAATGCGCTGCGACTTGGCGCGGGTCAGTTCTTCATTGTAAAACGCCCGTATCAACGCCTCGACATCAGGATCTATCTGGTTAAAGGCGTCCTGCTGCGCAAAGAAATCACGCGGCTTGACGCCCCTATTGCGTAGATCGCTGATCTTCCTAGCAGCCTCAGTGACTTTCGATGATATGTCAAACTGGCTAGGCACCTCGCCGGCTGCGATATCCGACTTTAGCTTGGCAAAGCTGGGGGCCGCATCGAGCATGGCGTTAGATATGGCTTTAATGTTGTCGTCTGTGCTGTCCAGCATAATGGCCAGCGCATCGGTATCTTCGTATGCCGACGCCAGAATGGCGTTCTGCATACGCTGCACACCCTCTTTGGTCAGCTGCCCGTCGCGGCTCATTTGGTTTTGCTCTGTCGGCGCGACTACACCGCGCATGAATTGCTGCACAAAGCCTTGGTTTTCTATCGAGGTCATCGAGCCACCTTGGAACAGGTTGACCATCTCGATGTCCATCGCCTTTGCATCCCGCTGCGCACGTTCTGTTGCCGACATAGTGGCAATCGCGCTGCGGTTAGACTTGTCTGCCAGATCGACCAGTTCCTGATATGTCATGTCCTGATCGATCATCGATACCAGCACAGGCATTTCATAACCCAAGCCGCCAGGATTGTCGGCACGGTTTAGATAGGTTTCGACTTCAGCGCGGTACGCTGCTGCTTTTTCGGGAAACTGTTCATAGGCTTGCCGGATCGAGGCAACACGGCCATTGCCCGATATGATTGTGCCGTCACGCGCCATTATTGGAGCGCCTACGTCAGTTGTGTTGTTTGGCATCAACATTCCTGGCACTAGGTTTGCGGCCCGACGTTGTATCTCTACGGCGCTTTCATCGAGGGATCTGTCACGCGGCTGCAAGTCGCCCTGCGCTGATTTAAGGTCTGCCATGTCAACGATGCGAACAGAAACCGCGATGCGTGTTTCACCATCCGGCGTCGTAACGCTTGAAACTCTTTTGCCCTTGTCGCTTTGGTCAGTCTTTAACGCAAACGGCAACGGCGGCTTGGCTTGCGGGTTGTCTGGTTCAGCGGCTGGCGCAGGGGCTGGTTCGGCTGCCGGCGCGGGTTCTGGTTCCGGCTCGGCGGCAAGGCGTCCTAGAACAGTTGCGGGATCCGGTGTCGGCTCTGGCTCGACAGCTGCTGCCGGCGCGGGTTCGGCTGGCTCGACAGCGGGTGCCGCTACCGGCTCTGGTGTGGGGTCGGCTGCCGGCACGGGCGCTGCTGGGGAAACAGGCTCCGTGGCAGGGATGGCAGCCGAAACTGGTTCATTTGCGATTTCCAGCATCGATACAGATTGACCGTCTGGGACAAGTGCCATCTGCGCGTTGTCGGCAGATTGCAGCTGAAGCGCTGCAAGCTGCGCGGTTCTCACATCAGTTTCTGTCAGCAGGGGGTCTGGCTGTAGGGCTGTTGCGACTTCTGCGCCTGTCTGCACACCGCCGCGCAGCGGGCCACCCATGACGCCGCCAGCTGCAAGCGCTTCCCAAAGCCTCTTGCCCACTTCGCCTTCAAGAAAATCTTTGCCCGCAATACTTTCAAGGCCGATGCCGATGCCCTCTTGCCCAGCTTCGGTTAAGCCTTCTGCCGTCATGCCGGACAGCACCGCTGATCCAATCCTTGTGCCGTAGTTCTTGGATATAAACTCAGCAAAATACTTGCCGCCCAGCTTGCCAACAAGTTCCTTTGGCATACCTTTGACAATCAGGCCCAAACCAATGTTTTCGAGGAATCCAGCTATCAGGCCACCACCGCTGGCAAGGGCAAGGCGCTTGTCTTCGGACAAGCCCTCAATTTCCTTCAATGCCTCGTTGTACTCACCGGCCATAAGCACTGGCGACATCCAGCCGCCAGTAGCAAGGGCCACAAGCATTGGTTCACCGGATGATGCGATTGTGGTTTTGCCCCATGTTAGGAAATCGCCAAAGTTGTTGATTTCGTCTGTAGTCATTGGCTTGAAGCCAAGCGACTCCGCTTGCGCCAAAAGCCTTTCGCTGCGGTTTCTGTTGGCAGCTTCAGATGCTTGGCTGGCAAGTGTATTAGCGTCTTCCGGCAGCGGGTCTAGGCCAAGGACATTGCGAATAGGATTGACAACAGGCAGGGACGCATTTTGCGTTGACTGCAAGAATCTGGACAAGCCTGTATCGCGCAGCCGGCCTTCAAGGTCAGCGGCATAGCCCAGCACTGATCCCCTCGACCGCAGCCCGCCATACTCGAAAGCAGTTCCAAAGCTGCGGTCTGGCGTGTACAGCCCAAGGTCAGCCTTGAGTTGCGTTGGCCCAGGTTGTGCGTTTGCTTCTGCGACAAGCCGGTCTTGCACCGCTTGTGTCGGGTCAACGGGCGCTGGATTGAACACACTGACAGGGTTCACGCCGTCCTGCCCCAGCTGCACCGGAGGATCGAACCTCGATGTGTCGTTTCGGCCTGACGGGCTTGGCGTGTTTGCCAGTACGTCATCAACCCTAGCCGCAAACTCGTTGTTTCTTGCTATCTGCGCGTCAATGTCAAATGGCTCGTCGGCAGCAACCGGCGGCTCTGGCGCGACACGGGCGTTGTTCCTGCCGCCAGACGCGACAGGAACCACAGGGTCTACCGGCGGCGCTGCCTCTGCCGGCGAGGGAGGAACACCAGCTGGATCAGCTGCTGCCGCCGGTAGATCGTCAAGTTCCTGCAAGATGCCAAGCATTGAGTTGCTTGCAGCAGGATTTGGTGCGGATTGTTGGCTCCCGTCTTGCTCTCGCAAGATATCCAGCATCGATGTCATTACTTCACCGTTTGGCTAACAATGGCTGCTGCTTCTGCCGGCTCATAACCAAGGCGCTCCAACATAATGGTGGCCACCTCTTGTCTCTTGTTTAGAGGCAGCGCCTTAATCTGATCGTCGTATGACTTTTCGCCTGTAGTGCCGTTCATTTCTTCAATTAGAAACACCGGCACTTGCACTTTGATGTCGTTGCCACCAATTTGCCCGATGCCTGGCACCACTTGCTCGATTGTCTGGAAACCTTTGCGCAGCTGCTTGGAAATGTAATCGACGCCGCGTGGGATATTCTTTTTTGTTCCCATCGCCGTTTCAGAATCGATTACCAGCTTGCCCCTAACGGCTCTCGTAACACTGTCCGGCAGTTTGAAATCGTTGTTCGTAAATGCTGTATCGACTGCATCCCGCAACGCATTGTTATCAGAAGCCGTCAAACTGAAATCAGTGCTGCTCGATGTAGTGCTGCTTGCCTTGGGCTGGCCCTTTAGCGTGTATATCACCTTCTTCTCGCCGGGTTTTTCTGGGTCATCCACGACCAGCTGCACCGTCTGACCTTCATTGGCCTTCACGGTGATTGGGTCAGCATCTACTGTCTTTGTGGAAATGACTTTGCCATCGGTGCCAATAGTAACAACGGTCTGACCGGGGCTTGCAACAATCGATTTAGGTGGCTTGTCGTTTGACCCTCTGACTTCTTTGTAGCCATTTGGGGAACCGGCGTCCTCGACCATTGCTACTTGGCCTTCAGTCAATTTGATAATTTGTGGCCCGTCAGCAACGGATGCAATTTCGCTGCCGTCAGCGTTAAATGCCGTTTCACCCGGCTTCAGAATGACCGGTTTGTCTGGTGACGTTGGGCCAGCTGCTTCGCCAATACGATTGCCGTCCTTATCAAACGCGATTTCATTAAGGCCAAGAATGATCGGCTTAGACCGCTTTGTAGTTTCTGAAGCGTCAGTGGCGTAACGACGGTCTTGAGATTCAAGCACGTTCTTTTGCGATCTTGATTGGAAGTTCAAATCATCGTCACGCCTTGCTGTTGCATTGTCAGTCTGCAACTCGGTCATTGCAAAGCCGGGGTTCTGATACTGGCCGCCTTGCGGGGCCATCAACAATGCGCCGCGCTGCGCTTGGTTGTTGTCGCCGCTCAGTATCATGCTTTCAGCAAGCCGGCTGCTGCCAGCGCCGCCAAGCGTATTAAGGGCAGATGCAACTTGATTAGCGGTAGATGTGCCGTCGCCAAACAGAGTGCGGGCAATGTTACCCAAATCTGTCATTAGAGCGTTACCGTCCATGTTGACCTGATCGGGGCCGAAAGCAGGAACAGACATTTGTGGCCCGCCAGGCAGGACAGGCTGAATAAGATTGCCGTTGTTTACGTCATAACCAAGAGACTGCGCTATGCTTCTGCGCATAATGTCGCCGCCAGAGGCCGCCTCAATGGCATCGAGGTTGCCTCGCGTCCCTCTATTCGCAAGTTCCTGCCCTGCCGTCTGCGCATTTCGATAATTGGCTAGAGCAATCGCGGCATCATCCTGCGCGTCGCCAATCATGGCATTTGCAAGACTGCTGCCGATCCGCTGTAGGTCATTGCTGAAGTTGTATGCGTTGCTCTTGATTGCCATCGCTCTATCCTTTGTAGAGGCCGTAGCTTGTTCCTACGTTGCCAGCCATTTGCAGCAAATCGCCCATCGGGCTGTCGGCTGCCCGCTTTGCCGCCCTTAGATCCGCGTTCAGCACGTTTGCGTTGCCCTGCATCATGTTGCCCATCATGCCGACAGTGTTTGCGCTATCGGCCATTTGCGGGTTGATGCGGTTTGCCAAGAAGTCGCCAAAGCCTTGCAGATTCGCAAGCGCAGCGCCTTGCTTTTGGTTGAACGCATTGGCCAGTGCCGCCTCTGCGTTCATCGCTTCGCCAATCACAGCTGGTGCGCCAGATGAAATCGGCAGTGTACGTTGAGGGATGGTGGTCGCTGTATTAAACAAATTGGCCAAACGCTCGGTTTCTGCGCCCATGCCAGCATCGAAAGCACTGCGCTCAAAGTTGCTGCCTGTCTTGTTCACAGCATCGCGGCCTTCTGTCTCCAAAGCCACATTGCTCTGGTTGAACCGATCTTCCGCAGACTGCCCCAGCCTGTCAGCCCTGTTGGCCGCTTGGTTTTTAAGGTATGTCCCGCCAAGTGTTGACGCGACACCGATTGCTAGTGCTGGGTTACACATTACGATACCACCTTCAATGAACTGCCCTGATAGGGCGACCTAATCCCGGTTGCCTGTCGGCCCGCCGCAACGCTCTCAGCGTTCTGCGGTGTGCCAGTTGCTGAAACTGCTGCAACATTGGTTGCTGGCCGTGAACTAGCCGCAACCTTGTCAAAGCCCTCAAAGAAATTCAGATCACCTTTGGCCGCTGGCTGCTTTAGCCTGTCTACGTCACCGCTGAAGTCAAAAGCGTTAATGGCTTCTGTCTGCGCGTTGACATCTGCTGCTGTCGTTGCACCGCCAACAAGGCCGGCCAGCTGGTCGCCCAGCTTCTTCTGCTTTGCCGCCACTTCGTTGCGCCGGGCATCACTGTATGCAGTAGCGCCCTGCGTGATCCGGTTGCGCTCTCTGTCTCTAGCCGAATCCAGGCCGCTGATCGCAGCATTGACATCAGCCTGTGACAGCAAGCCTTTTGCCTTAAAGCCTTCGTAGATCCCGCGCAGACTGTCATCGTAGCTTTGCGACAACAGCGGGTTCTGATACTCGCTGTAGCTGCTGCCAAGATCGTCATAAAAGTCGTCGCTAAACGCGCCAAATGCAGCTGCCAGCTGGTTCTGCTTGTTCGCAAGCGCGTTGGCTCGATTGGCCCTAGCCGCAGCTAGTTCAGCGCGTTGCTGGGCAAACGGATCAACGGCTGGCTGGCTAGATCCTCCCCCACCGCCGTCAGGGTCAACATAACGCTGCGTAACCGTGCCATCGAGGTTGTAGAAGTTTTGTAGAACCTTGCCTTGATTAGCATTAGGGTTGTATCTGGAGTCGCCTGTGTAAACTTGCGGCCTCTCACCTGTCAGAGCTTCGATGGCACCCGTCATCACAGATGGGAAAACGGGGTCGCCCATAAAGCCGACTTGCTGCCCCTTCTCGTTAAGCACCGGAGTTCGCACTTTGCCGTTCACAGTGTAAGGCTGCGCTGCGACCGGGCCAGCAATGTAGTCTGGCAAGGTCGGGCTGCGGTAATCGTTGTCTCTGTCGTTTCCACTTGGATCGCCGCCCATAGCTACCTCCTAATGCACTGTCACGCCGGACGAGATATGTCCGATGCGGTTGCCCTTCAGTGTGCGTTTGAAAAATGCCTTGCGGCACTGGCCCTGATAATGAATCTCAAACCATTTCTTTGTGCTGCGCACCATTTCACCAACACCGCCATAGGGCGCCACCATGTCAATGATCCACAGCTGACCGTCGTTTGGCCCTGTGATCCAATCTTCCGGCTGCAAGGCCCGGCTGCCATCGAGGTAGCCCTTCTCTGCTTCTGGCGTCAGAAACGTCCAAGTCATAAAGCCAACAAGCTCTTCAGTCTCTGCATCAAAATAACAACGCGCCCGCTCGAAATGCACAGCTGGTGCAATCAAGCGGTCAATGTCTGCTGGCGAGTACGTCTTGTGAAACTCGCTGTTAGCCATCAAGCCAACAATCTCGCCTACAACAAAGTCATCAAATGCGGTGTTCAGTATCATCAAGTGACCACCTTCCCGCTGCTCTTGGTGTTGAACAATCCGCTGTCGTAACGGTTTGCACTGCGCCGCTCTAAGTCAGCTTGTGTGGACAGCCCTTCAGCTGCACCGGCAAACAGGTTCACCAGCGGATCGAACACCGGGATTTCGTTGAGCGACCTTGCCCGCTGCGCTGCATTGGCAGCTACCAGCGTTGGGTTGGCGATGTTCATGTTCTGGCTGCGCAGATCAGACTTTGCTGATTCTACCTGTGACCTAGCCGTGTTGGCATACTCGTTGGCCTTGCTGCCAATCTGCCGCTCGTACTCACCCTTTTTCTTCATAAGGTCTGCACGACGCCGAGCACCCGCAGATGAGTTCAACAAATTGCTGTCAGCCAGCGCCAATGTCAGCTGCTTAAAGGCATCTTCGTACTGATCTGTTACTGTTGGCTTGGCAAAGTCGAGATATGCCTGACGGCGATTGTCGTAGAACGCATCGTCAAAGCCCTTAAACTGGTCGGTGATTTTTGCGTCGCCAGTTCTAATACGCGCCTGACGTTCTTCTTCGACTCTACGGCGCTCTGCTGCGCCGCCATCACCTCTGCTGCCACCTAAACACATTAGCTTACCACTCCTGGCTTATGCCACTTCACTGTGCCGGGCTGCGATTGAGGCGGTCTTACATACGCAAAATTTACAAAGTCCTCGCCGTTCTTTCCGTAGCCCTTGATTACGCTTTCTTCTTCCAAGCCTAAAAACTTCAGCCAATTATGGACGCTTGAATATCCAGCTATTGACTGCGCCTCTACTCGGTGAGCACCGGCATTATCTAATATTGGTATTATACTCTTTATGATGAGCCTTGTCAGGGAAAGGTGGATTTTGTTGAATTGGTCGGTCGCAATCAGTCCCATGTTCCAAACGCCATGACGCAGCGGCATGTAAGTAAACGCTGCGATTCCACCTTCTTCTTTCGTGCCGCAAATGATCGTTGTCTCTGACTTTGACCAAGCGCGGGCAATCTCCTCTGCCAACTCATGCCGGCTCTCAGCAAAACTTAGCGCTGAACACTCCTCGAAATCACGCTCCCGCATGTTCAAGGCAATGTCATACAACGCACCAATGGATGCCGGATGGTACATCATCCTTGTTCAGCCCCCTGATAATGCAATGCGATGTTGCCTAGCCGTGCCTCACCAGCTGCTGTGCAAGTGATCTTTGGTGCGATGTGCGTCGAGTAGCCGGTCATCGTTGCTCGACCAAGGCCAAAGGTTGTGCGCGTTACAGTCGCGATTTCCTGTATGACTGATATATCAGTCGGATCTGTTGCAACGCTGATGTTCCATTGGTTTGTGCAAGTCACATCGATGCCAGTAAAGTCTTTGCTGTCAGCTGGCTTGCCGGCATCGAGGAACGGCATCTGCACTTCCACAGCGCTGCTGTCATATGTATCGCCATTCGCACCGCCCAGACTGTAAAGATTGTCGCCGCTGCGGCATAGCACCTGGTCGCCGTCATACGCCCAGCCGTCTATCGCAAAGCCCGGTTCGTATGTAGACCATGCCGACACTTTGCTCGATGGGAAATAGCTGAAGACAAATACCGTGTTTCCGATTGCAAGAAGATACCTTCCTGTGCGCGGGTCAAGGATTCCCTGCGCTTCTGTTCCGTTGTCTTCATTGCTTCGGATAGACTTGATAACAGTCTCGTCAATAGGGTTGCCGATATCGCCAACAAACGCGGCATTTGAAGAATCTCGCGCTCTAAGGCTGCGGACGCCCGACACACTAAGATAGAAAACATCGTTGTCTCCAAACTCGACAACAGATTGTGGCGCGATTGTGCCGGTGTTGTTCAACACCTGTATCTGTTGGTTGAGGTTTTCATCAGAACTGACAAACCAGATTTGGATGGCCTGTTTCGCAAACACGGCGATGTTGTCAAAGTAGTTGGCCATAGCTTGCAGATCTTCTGATCCAGAAGCGTTGTTAGACAAGTTGATGAAGCCCGCACCAACAGCCCCGTCATTCCATTCAGTCGGATCATTCACGCCGCTAAAGTGCAGCAAGCTGTCTGACAGTGCGTACATCTTCGTTTTAGCTGGACGGATAAAGCCACCGGGGGTGTAGCCGTTGATGTTGTTCGATGTCGCGCCACCATCCAGATAGTTCTGTGATGTAGGGCTGAACGCAGTTGTCACATTGCCAGCAACAGACACAACGATGGCGTAGTTGTTAAACGATGCGCCAGATTCACGCGAAATGATGTTCACAAACGCACCAGTGGCTGTGGCCTCATACTCAGGCGCTGACGCAAAATCGTTGATGGCGTCTGCGATCAACTCAGCCGTATTGGTGTTCGATGTAGCCCACGGTATCTGTGAGCCGATGATGCTGACGCCATTGACCGTGATGTCAGTGACCGCGTTGTCTACACCGCCAGACATATTAGTCACGCTGCCTACCGTGGCAGCGCCGTCCACCTGTACAGCTACAGCAAAGCCATTGACCGATATACCCACGGTCGCCGCGGTAATCGTAACAACCGCACCAGCTGCGGACGCAGTGTAGTTTGGTGTGCTAGTGTTGCTGTTGATGGCGTTGGCAATGTTGGTCGCTGTAGTCGAGTTATTGCCTGTGTGGGCTACGGCTGTCGTTATCAGATCGACATTGTTTACGGTGACGGTACGGATGTTGTCGCCGGGGTTCGCTGTGCCGCCTGTAACAGTAAATGATCCGGTTGCCGCTGTGCCGCCAGCCGTACCGCCAGTGATCTGGATTTTGGCCCGCGCTCTGCCGTCAAACCAATCGGTGATACGCACACCATCGTAGTAATGGAAAATGCGGCCATCCGCGAATTGCGCCGCTGCATAGACTTTGCCGTTGAAGAAGTCAGTGTCGAGGATCTTGGTCAGCGCTGTGCCGCTGGGGTGTTGCAGCCGGACATAGTTCACGTTTGCGGGAGTGCCAGCTGCAAACGTGACACTGGACGCTGCTTGGTCGCCAAAAACGTAAATCTGACCGTTTGCAGCGGCCAGACCTTTTGTGTTCGACGGCAGCGTAGCAAGGGACACAAACGCTGGGCGCTTTTCGATTTCACCGCCCCGCGTAATGTGAGCGTTCTTCAAAGTAACAAGGGTGCCAGGCGTTGCCGTCACATTAGATCGCCTAGTGTCTAGGCCACCTCTGAAATCTTCGACCAGAATGTACGGCATGTCAGCTGCCTGTTGTTGCTATCAGTGGTGGCCCTTTCGGACGGTACATGCCTTCTGGCTCACCGCCGCCGATTACAAATGTTTCGGTCTTTGCTAACCGCGCCTTCAGTCTTGAGTAGTGTGCCTGTGCCTGTGCCAGCTTGTTTTGAGCGTCGCCCTGCTTTTGCCGAGCAAGCATCTCAGCTGCCGAGTACAGGATAATAAGCTGGTCATCGAGGTCAGCTGTGTCTGTCTCTTGGATCAGCCCGCCGAGGTTGCGGATCCCGTGAAACCGCAACATGCCCTGCTTGGTGGCTGTGTCGCTGTTCTCTGACGGGATGGGCCAGACTTCGATCTGGTTGCTCTCATGGGCATCAAACCGCTGAATGGGGTATGACCGCACATCCCTATCGCTGTCATGCTGGTTGTACTGCGCAGCACCTACGCCGTACTCCACCTTCTCCCAATAGTCGCCATGCTTAAATTCGACACGCTCGATACGCTCAAACACTATGTCGCTGGGCAGATTGTAGTACCGCTGCCCGTCAGAGATGGCGATGTCGCGCTGCACACGCAGAAACGGCCATGCGTAGTCATCCCACAGCCGCCTCTGGTTTCGTTGAATGACGTTGACCAGCACATCCCTAGTAGACTTGCCAAGCGACGGCTCAAGCGAATGGCCGATCTCAGATCGCAAGTCGTTAATAAGTATCGCTAGGGTTGTACCTCTGGCCATGCGCTCACTCCTCTACAAACGCCTCATTCGCGTCAGTTGTTGGGTCGTCCGCAACAAAGTGGCCCGCCTCCGTGCGAGCACGTTTCTTGGTGGCGGCTTTCTTGGCAGCCTTCTTGGGCTTGGCCTTGTTCTGTGTAAGCCAGACCTGATCCATGTAGCTGTCTTCGATCTTCGCAGCAGCAAGAGAAGCCGGCACATCGCCGTACTTGCCAAAAACCTGTTCCACAGTCGCATCATCGTAAATCTCCCCCAGACGATTCCGTTCCGCGTCGCCGTCATGGTCGAAAGCGCCGGTAGGTCGAATGTTGGTGACAGCGTGATCGCCGTGGATTTGCCGCAGCAGAACAATCTCTGCTGGGGTAACGAATTCTTTGACGATGACATGCGAGATGTCACCTCCGATAGCCAAACACGCGGTATGGTGTTCCATTCTGTCCTCTCCTTAGTGAAAGGCGCGGCAGCACTAGGCCACCGCGCCTCCGAGTTAGGCGATCTCGTAAACGCCGTGGCAGTTAAGCTGCGACGAACACAAGACTGCGGTTGTGGTGATAGCGCGATACATGACGTACTGCGTAGCCGGACGGGCTGGCGCATGACGCTTCATCTTCTCACCGTCCATGTAGTGCAGATACAGCTTGGACGGGTCGATGATGTAACAACGCTTCGACGGGGTTTTGCCCGTAATGGTCAGGTCGTCGAGGGTCGGGTCATACTGGAATACCATTCCATTGTATGTGATCTCGCCCATCGAGATGTCCTGATTGCGGGCAAAGCCAGTGTTGCTGTAGTTACCGTTCCGGCGCAGTTCGTCTGCAAGACGATCAAGGAACGCGGAACCACAGAGCGCAAGGCTAGGCTTGCCACCAAAACGCTTCAGCTGACGCATTTCGGTGTGTAGCGTTTCAATCAGTTCCTGACCAGTTGCGGTGGTGCTGATTGCCACGTTGGCGCGGTTTCTCCACCAAGTATTCGACACGGTGGACAGGCCACCAACAGTCGAACCAGTGGCCGCTGGGTTGTCGAGAATGATCGAGCGAATACCCGCAAGTGCAGCTGCGCTGCCAGAACCATCGCCATACAGCAGATCGTTCATGCCACGCGAGTAGCCTTCCATCATGTCATCGAGTTTGTCTTCAAGCAGATTCGCCAGCACAGTGGCGTCACGGCCACTATGGTTGGAAGTGCTTGCGCTGTTCAGCGAGTCCGTGACGCTGATGCCGTCCTTTTTCAGTTCGGTCAGGGTCAGCGAAATACCAGCATGGTGTTCTTTCCATGCGTAGTTGACGCGCTGAATGTTCGCCGGGTTGGCATACGACACAGTATCGTTATGCGTGTAACCAGCAACAGTGGTGGTGTATGTACCCTTCACTGCAAGCGAAACATTCTCTTTACCGCCAGGAAACGTCTTTGCAGATTTGTCCATAGCAGCGAGAAGCGGTTTGTCTTGAAGTGAATTGGCATACACCGTGCCACGATCGATGTAGTAATCGAGCGCGGCGTTGGCGATGTTCGCCAGTTCGGCAGATGAAAATGCCATTTTGCTTACTCCAAATTAGGTGGAGCCTTGTGCCATAGCGTTTCGTACTGCTTCCAACAGACTGTTTGGCTCTGGCGTAGGTGTTCCACCAAGTTTTCCACCCGATGCCGTCTTCATTGGTTTTCTGGTAACAGTCCGCTGTTTGAACCTGTCATTCACCGTCTTGTAAGCCTCGTTAGCCATCGCTATCGCTGCTTCGGCGGTGTCTGGCCGGCCACGTTCTGCAACCAATACCCTCACACGGTCATCGATCTCATCTTGCTTGAGATCAAAGTCAGGATCCTGTTGACGGGTTTGCATTTCCCAAGATGTGACAGTCTGCGCTAGACCTTCCAGATGCTGTGCGCTTTGCGCTTGCACCTGTTGCTCTTGTACGCGCTCATTCGTCTGTCGCAGCCTGTTGGCTTCAGCCCTTGCCCTAGCGAGTTCCTTGCCGGCGTCCTCATCCATGTAGCCGTCATCAACCCGTTCACGAATGTCGTCAGGCATAGTGTCGCCAGTAAGTTGCCGCAAAGTCTCCATGTACGGAGTCAGTGCTTCCAGCGCCCGCTGCGGATCGTTTTTCATCAACGCCATAATCTGCAAGCCGGTAGAGGCTTCCTCGGAATTGATGTTGTTCTCCGCTAGGTAGCTGGTGATCTGCTGGTACTGCCTATGCCCTTCCTTAAATTCGTTCTTCTGGCTGATGACTTTCTGGAATCGGTCATACGGAACCGGCCCTCGGTCGGCCACTTCACCATCGTCATCCTCATCGTCAGAGGCCGCTAATGGTTCGGCTTCTTCCTCGTCAAAGTCACCTTCTTCAACCTCAACGGATTGCGACTCCGCTTCCTCGGTTTCTTCACCCTCAATCGCGCTTTGCACGACCGACAGCAAATCCTCCTCGGTTTCGCTATCTGCGCTAGACGTTGGCGCTTCCTGCTCTGTTTCCAGACCAAGTTCGTCTTGTGTTTCGGAGTCAGTGGACGTTTCCAACTCCTTCGGGTCATCGACCATATTTGCGTCCCTTCTTCATTAGTTTAGCTTTGTTGGTCGTAATCTTCAACAAAACCTCATTGATTATTGCCCATAGGTGGGAGTGACCCACTCGTACCGGCATTTAACATAGGTGCGTTAGACGCCCCTCCCGATGACGGCCCGGCCAAAGCCGGATCGCCGGTTCCCGGCCCCTGTGCCTGATTCATAGCCACAACGGATGGAATCTTCTCAACGATTGCCTGTGTGATATCCAGCTTGTCATCAAGCCGCTTCAACAGTTCCTTCGCCAGCCAGCTTGGATCGATGCCGGGGATTTGCAGCAGGAACGGCATGATCCGCTCGATGTTCTGCAACTCGGCAGCGCGGTTCGGCTTGCCTGTAGATCCCGCCTCGATCTCAAGGAACACTTCTTCCATGATCTCTTCGCGTGTCATCTCAGGCCATGCAGCACCTGGGCCAACAATCTTCTTCACCTCATCGACCGACATCTCATGCAGCATCACCTGACCAGCTGCGCGGGCAATCTCAGACATGAAGCTGTCCAGATCATCGACGTTAGCGCCCAAGCTGGACATCCTCGATGATTCAGCAATGCTCGTCTCAGTAGCCGTAGCCTTCGACAGACCGCCAAAGTTGGCTTCCTGTGCGCCTACCACCAGCTGCACATCGTCAAAGATCGTTTTGACTTCGTACAGGTTCGGGTCAATGCCGATCTGCGCTACTGGCTGGATGACATCGTTGACCTTCTGGCCAGACGCCAAGGCTTGCAGTTCGATGACCGCGTTGGCCGGGTGCGTGGCCAGCTTTGCCTTATCTTCTTCTTCCAACATGCCAGCCGGCGCTGCGTACTTAGGACGGTTGGCCCGGCGGTGCTCTCGCAGACCTTGGCGGGCGCGGTTGTACTCGTTCTGCATCGGCATCAACAGCTTGATGTCAGACGGCGGGTACAGCACATCCTTGTGCTCTACCTCGTTAAACACCAGCGGGAAGATCGGGTAGAACGCCTCGACCTTTACATCGGGTGCCATCGGCTCCCGCAGGAAGTCGTCGTAGCCGTCCGCAAGGCAATACTGCAAACCGCTCTTGCGGTCATAGTATTCGTAAACCAGCACCAGACCTTCTTTATGCTGCTTGTTTACATCGATTTCATCACGGGCTGACCGGGTGTAGTTGTCACCCTCGCCCATCAAACGGCCCTTCACATCGTAGCTGCTGTACTTGTCCTTGATGTCTACGCCGTAGATCTCCTGCACATCGTCAGGGGTCAGGTACATCTCATGCGCAATCCAGTTCGCACCAACAAAGCCGCGCAGCTGGCGGCACATCGGATCGATGATGACAGCGTTGCTCTCAGGGAAGTCGAACAGCAGACCTTCGCGCACGATCATCATCGG
>Ga0099849_1000369_pt1 | contig 20592 bp, 21 predicted proteins | sample CB_VirMetaG_4_FD_78177 | JGI IMG/M metagenome (GOLD analysis project Ga0099849, IMG submission 78177) | Freshwater to marine saline gradient viral communities from Chesapeake Bay - CB_1508_1M Viral MetaG | ecosystem: Environmental > Aquatic > Marine > Coastal | place: USA: Chesapeake Bay... | reverse complement strand
TTCTCGTGAAGACCTGTTTGAAGTTTTCATTCAGCCCATTCAGTGGGGACAAACATCTTGGGCTTCCGAGATGGATGAAGAGCGCGTCTGGATTGACCAGACTATTGAGAAGACAATTGGTTACATTCAACAGGGAGGTCAGTTCGACATTTCTCTACAAGTAACCATTCCAAATGAATTTCAGAAGCTTGCTCCAGTGAACATCGGATACACTGCTGGTATCGAGACCACAAAGGTCGCCCATCAGTGGATTCAGAAAGCAAACGAGATGGACAAGATCATCGTTGTCTCTGGTCATTCCAAGCAAGTGTTCGAGAGCACAGAGTATCAGGCAGTAAATCAGCAGAATGGTGAGCAGGTAACTCTACGAAACCAGACCCCCGTAGAAGCAGTCGGATATCCAGTCAAGACTTTTGAGACTCTACCAGAGTTAGGTCTAGACTTACCTACTTCATTCAACTTCCTTACTGTTGCTCAGTTCGGACCAAGAAAGAACCTCCACAACACTATCAAGTGGTTTATTGAAGAGTTCCGTAATGAAGATGTCGGGCTTGTTGTAAAGTCTAACATCGCAAAGAATTGCTTAATGGATCGTAACCGCCTGCAAACAGATCTTACTAAATTCCTCCGTCAACAGGGAGAGAGACAGTGCAAAGTGTTCCTCCTACACGGCGACATGACTGATGCCGAAATGCACTCCTTGTATCAACATCCACAAATCAATGCATTTGTCTCTCTCCCGCACGGCGAAGGATTTGGTCTTCCACTTTTTGAGGCTGCTTACTCAGGTCTTCCTGTGGTGGCTACAGGTTGGTCAGGGCAGTTGGATTTTCTTGTTGATAGCGAAGGTCAAGAACAATTTTACAACGTCGCCTTCGACCTACAGCCAGTCCAGAAAGAGGTTCATTGGGAAGGAGTCATAGTTTCTGATTCCATGTGGGCTTATCCTCGTGAGAGTTCTGCGAAGGAACAGATGCGTACTTGTTTTGAGAATAACACAAAGCGCGAAGACTATGCCCAACAACTACATGAGCGTTTTTCTCAGCATGTGATGTATGAGCAGTTTGTGAATGAGATCATCGGAAGATCCAAGTTGCAGCCAGAGCCTGTGACTGGAATTAGCTTCTGTATTCCCACGAATGGTTCACGACCAGAAAAAACAAACCTAACTATCAAATCAATTCAGAAAGAGATGGGCGATTTCCCCCATGAGATCATCATTGCTGGAGATGTCTCCGAATTCAGAGACAATTGTGGAGTTACCCTAGTCGATAAGAGCAATGAAGCACATTCCAGAAAGGTAGCGGCTCTCAGAAATGCAGCAGCAGATAACTCCAGATTTGAGACTATTGTTTGGTGTGATGACGACATTATTATTGGTAGCGGGTGGCTGCAAAATACATTAGAATTTTCCAGTAACAGTGGCTGGAATGTTTTAGGAAATAAAATATTAAATCCTGATGGAACACGACATTGGGATAGGGCAACATTAAACCCACACCTTATGGTCAATTACGCGCACCCAGAGTACGATAAAAAACTATACCAAACTTCTGGATTTTTATTGATTAGAAAAAAGGTTTTCAATAGAATCAGGTGGGATGAGCAATGTTTAATTCGTGGAGATCAAGAAGGAAAAATAAGCGAAGATGTTAAGTTTAGTCTAGATTTGATTAAAAATGGATTTAATCTATCATTTAATCAAAATTCTGAAGTTTGGCACAACGACAATACCTATACTGAATTTAACAACCAGACAGTTAAAAAAGAAATAATAACAGAAAAACTTAACATAGATTTTTTCCCTCCAGTTTGTAGAAGATTCAAGGATATTTCTGAAAATGAATAAATTTATAATAATTGTCCCTTTTTACAATGTGGAAAGCTGGATCTTAAATAATCTTAACAGTATTTTAGAACAAACTTATAAAAATTATGAAGTTTACTACACAGATGATATGTCAACAGATAATTCTTATGAAATTTTATCTGAAGAGGCACCGAAACAAATAAATATACATAAAAATACTAAAAAAGCTTTAGCATTAAAAAACATTTATGATTCAATTGTAAGAGCAAACCCAAACGACGAAGATATAATTGTCACTCTAGACGGAGATGATTGGTTTGCTAGAAAAGATACATTAGAACTATTAAACAATTACTATTCCGATGATACACTTATGACATATGGAACCTATATTGATTATCCAACAGGTAGGATTCCTCATAATGTTTTTAAATATTCTGATGATATAATCAATAATTGTCTATATCGACAATCTCCATGGCAAGCATCACACTTAAGGACATTTAAGTATAAACTGTGGAAACAAATTGATGTTGAAGACTTAAAAGACTCAAATGGTAATTTTTATGAAATGGCATGGGATTTAGCATTTATGTTCCCAATGCTTGAGATGGCTGGTCATAGAGCAAAATATGTAAAAGAAAAGGTTTATTGCTATAATGTAACAAACCCAATTAACGATCATAAGGTTGATCATGCAAAGCAACTTAGATTAGACAGAGAAATCCGCAGAAGAAGAAAATACCCACCTTTTGAATCTGTGTCCAAACAAAAAAAAACAGGCTCCCAAGACCCTTTAAAATTTTTCAATTTCAATCGTTTTGATATTGCAGCCAAAACATTTTATGTGAGAAACAAACTAAAAAACACTAAATCTAAATTTTATGAAGAAATGTATACTGGTCACTTAAAAGTTTGGAATAATTTTCAAGAAAAGTTTCCACCAAAAGCTACAAAAGAAGACTTTTTGCAATCATTTAATTCCCTGATTGACAGCATACAAAAGGACAATTTTGATTCCTCATATGGAAAAATTCCTACTTTTAATGATTCTGCAATTAACGGATCTCATAGACTAGCAACTTGTATTTCATTAAATCGCCTTGTTGAAACAGAACCCGCCGCTTTGTCAGAGGGGCAGCATATATGTGATTATAAATATTTTAAAAATAAAACAAATTTTGTTAGTTCTGGTTTGCCTGATCTGTACGCTGATGAGATGGCATTGGAGTTTTGTCGAAATAAAGATAATTTATTCACCATAACTTTGTTTCCATCACACGATTACTCAGCCCATCATTTGATTGAAGCTATTTCTCAAAATTATGGAATAATTTATAGCAAAGAAGTTGAATTGACTGAGTTAGGTAAATTTAATTATATACACAATTTGTATTATGGAGAATCTTGGATTGGGTCAAAAGAAAGTAATTTCCCCGGAGTGAAAGAGAAGTCTAGCCTTTGTTTCACTAAGGGGAATAAAATAACAGTTTTGTTAATTGAAGAAGACAATATAAACAATTTGATCAATTTGAAATCAAGACTTAGGGAGCTTTGTAAAGTTGGAAAGCACTCAATCCACATAAATGACACTCAGAAAGAAACTTGGAGAATTGCATCCTCTGTTTATAACGCAAACAGCATTCATAACTTAAATAATAAAAAGATATCACCAGTTGGTAACTTTGATTCTTACTATAGAAAATACAAAGAGTTTATTGATAAAACATCAAATTCAGAAGATTATTGTGCAGATGCTAGTGCTGTGTTGAGTGCCTATGGTCTTCGGGATTGTAGAGATTTAGATTTTCTACATCTATCTGATTGTCCCTCAATAGATCATAAAATAGATTGCCATAATCATGAGGCAGCATATTATAATGTCCCAAAGGATGAAATAATATATAACCCAAAGTATCATTTTTATTTTTTTGGAATTAAATTTGCCGCTTTGCAAGTTATAAAAGACATGAAAGTTAAAAGAAACGAACCAAAAGACAAAATAGATGTTAAATTAATAGATGGTGTTTTATGAAAGTTTTAGTTTATTGTGGTCTCAATAGGGGTGATGGATTTGAACGTTTGATCAATAGTGGGAAATATGATATTCACTATGGATTTGAAGCAAACCCAGAACTTTTTAAAGAACTAGAGGTTAGATTTACACAAGAGAATGTTAAATTGTATAATTATCTTTTATCAGATACGGATGATGATGAGGTGGATTTTTATATTCAAGATGCCAATCAGGGGCAAAATTATTATGCCTCAAGTATTGGAAAAATCACAGAAGAGTACCTTTCAAGCACCTCAAATAAAATTGATGTAACAAAGGTTTATAAACTAAAAACTGTGAATTTGTTAAATTTTTTGAGGAAAGAAGGAATAGAAGAGATAGAATTTTTATTAACTGACCTTGAGGGATCAGACCTCAAAATTTTAAAAACTCTAAAACCTATGATAGATGCCAAACAAATAAAAATGATTCAATCCGAAGTGGAGCCCGATGATAAGGAACAAAAATATAGCCACTTGGATAACAAACTCTCCGGATTTAAAGATTTGCTGCAAAGTCGCTATATGATTGACTGGTGTGATGAACAAGGGTTGATAAAGAAATGGTTTAGTGTTGACTTTAGGTGGAGACTAATTTAATGAAAAAAGTCATATTTTTAAATAATTGGGATGAATCTCCTGAAAAATTATTACAAAGGTATTCACTTCAAACCCCAAACAATAGTGGTGTCTGGGGTCAAGTAAAGGGAGTTACGTCTTTTGATGATGCTGATTATTATGTTATCATGGATGGTGTATCCCAATCACTGATAAATAAAATTGATTGGTCAAGAACCATATTTTTTCAAAGAGAACCAGATTCTATTCGACCCCATTTTATGAACCACCAGTTCCCTGATAATATATTTTTCAATGGAACCTACGAACATTTTTATAATGTCCCGACATGGTGGATTAATATTCCTTTTAACGAATTATCAAAAATGAGATATCCAAAAAAAAGTAAAAAAATAAGTTCTGTGACAAGTGGGAAAGCAAATTCTGTAAATTATAGCAATAGGTTACGTTTTTTATGTGATTTTGCACAAAAATATCCGAACATAGATGTATATGGTAGAGGCATCTCCCATTACGTCAACGAGTGCTGGAAAGGCGAATTAAATTATAATGGAAATTGCAAATTTAAAGGATTAGTTGATTATGAATATTCTATAGTATTGGAAAATACAATGTTACGCAATTCTTGGACAGAGAAGCCGTCTGATTCAATTTTATCTTGGTCGTTTCCCATATATTCTGGTGCAACTAATTTCTCAGAATTCTTTCCAGAAGAATCTTTTTATAATTTAGATGTTGAAAATTATAACATAGATGATATAATTGATTTTATCAACAACCCTCTTACAGAAATTCAAATAGAAGCTCTAGAGGAATCCAGAAACTTACTGCTCCACAAATGGAATTTGTGGCCAACTCTCAGCAGGATAATACATGACCAATAAAATAATCAATGTCCCGTTTTATATTTCTACAAACAATAAACATTTAGATTGTCTTAGAGTGTTTGTAGATACATTTAACTATTTTTGTCCTAATCAAGAATTAAAAATTTTGGGTTACGACAGTCCATCTTACACATTACCAAAAAATTGTAACTTTATCTCAATGGGAAAACAAGGTGACGTGTCTGAGTGGTCCACAGACTTAAGGAGATATTTTATCAACTCGGGTGAAGACTATTTTATATATGGAACAGAGGATACTTTTTTATTTAAAAAACCACAGATTGATTTTATAAACTATCTAATAGAATTTATAAAATCCTCTGACAATGTTGGAAGAGTAAACCTTGTCGATGGAACAGAGGGTGATAACTGTTCACTAGTAAATAGTATTCATTATAGTGTAGAGGCTATTAGTGCTTTTTATGGTAATGAATGGGGTCCTTGGAAGTTATACCGACAAACACGCTCTAGCAACTATAGTCTCACAACTCAGTTTTCAATTTGGAATAAAAAGTTTTTCTTAAAATATTTGATTGATGGGCTTTCTCCTTGGGATTTTGAAAGACAATCTTTCAAGGCTACAAAGGATGAAAAATATAGAGTTTATATGGTTGATGAAAACTTTCCAATCAGCAAAAAAGAGGGATATAGTCTTGGCACTTGGACAAATAAAGAATTTTGGATGCCATTTCTGAGTGTAAAGACAAAGCAAGAAATATTTGGAAAAACAAATTGAATTACGCAGAATTTTTAAAAAACAAAAGAGTAGCCATCGTTGGACCATCAAAATCTTCAATTGGTTCTGACTTGGGTTCTGTGGTTGATTCATATGATGTGGTTGTAAGACTTCTCCCATCCAGCGGCAATATACAAGAAACTATAGATAAAAACTATAAAGATGTGGGCTCAAAGACTGATATTTTATATAGCAATTTTGATCAACTCCTATTAACCTCAGAAAATATATCAAACTTTAAGTCTCAAGGAGTTAGGTTTGTTAATTGTACTCGACCCATATCTGAGTTAGGGACGATATGGCTACACAGTAAAAATTTATTTGATAAAATGGGTATGTCATATTGCCCTGTTAAGCCTGAGAAATATTACAACTGGTCCTCTACAATAAAATGTAGCCCACACAAAGGGTTTTGTACAATTTTAGATATTATGTCATACGAAGTCAAAGAGATTTATGTAATTGGGTTTAGTTTTTATAAAGACGCTGCAACTTCTGATTGGGCTAATCTCAATGGTTGGGGATATAAAAAATACCTTCAAGATGTTGAACAGGTTGAAAGAGATGCTGAAAAAGTTGTTGAATACTATGATAAAGAAAAAACTTATATCAATATTAATGAATGGACCCAAGAGTCTGTTCATAACAATGAAAAAGAGTTTTTATTTTTTAAGCATGAAATTTTAAATAAAGATAAAAGAGTAAAGATTGCAGAGTCTTTAGAACATTTTTTTGTAAAGGAGGGTAAATGAAAATAAATATAGTGATACCGGCAAAAGGTAATAGCACTAGAATTAAAGCGAAAAACATGATAAAGTTAAATGGAAAGTCTCTCGTTTATCTTGCTTGTGAAAAAGTTTTAAAATGTAAAAATATAGACAACGTATATTTAGACACCGATAGCCAAGAAATTTTGAGCGACGTTAGTGAACTAATACACAAAGGGCTGAAGATAATTAATAGATCTCCATTATTGGCTAACAATGATATTGGAGCGAACGAGATGATGATTTATGCACTTCATAGCGTAGAGGAATGCGATCTATTATTACAAACGTTTTGTACATCACCACTTTTATCCAGCGAGACAATTGATGATTGTATAGAAAAATTTTTATCTAATGGTAATGAGCAGTTTGATAGTTTTTTTACTGTTGTAAATATGCAGGAATATCTTTGGAAAGACAACAAGCCAATTAATTTTTGCAAAGAGCGCCTCCCGAATAGTTTTGAACTTGAAAAAATACAAGTAGAAACTCATGGTTTGTATGGAATTAGACCCGCCTCGTTGCTTGAAAACAAGACTCGCGTAGGTATTAACCCAATGCTTATTGAAATCTCAAAACTTGAGTCATTTGATATTAACGATAATGAAGATATAGAAATTTTAGAGAGGTTGTATGTTTAGTAATGATATTTACATGGGCATTGTCTATGACAGTATGAGGATTTTAGGTAGAAATTATAACGATTTTTATATAAATATTAGCCCCAAAGCGGGTTATACTTCAATAATTCAAGGACCGTGTTTTACGACATATGGAGAAGTAGTGAATGTTTCTCAATCTGAGTATGAAGTCTTAGACAATATTCGTCTTCAATTTTATAGAAAACATCATTTCATGAATAAACCAATAGTTCTTTTACAGGCAAATGACACAAAGGTTGCCCACAGTGGAGATATAACTTCCTTAATTTATAAAAAATTAGGTGCTTCGGGTTTCATCACTGATGGCAATGTTCGAGACATGGATATAATAGACAAGATGAAGTTTCCTGTTTTTTGCAAGGGGCAAAACCCGATTGATGCCTTGGGCTACTGGGCACTAACAAAGTATCAAACTGAAATAGAGATTATGGGTGTCAAAATTAAACCAGATGATTATTGTTTTGCTAGTAAAGATGGAGTAATTGTGGTTCCCAATAATTTAATTAAGCAATTCAAACCAATTGCCGCTGAGCAGCTTGAAAGAGAAAATAATATAAGATTTTTAATAAATAATAAAGAAATAGATTTTGAAGAAATTGTAAAGGAGATGGGAAGATGGTAGTTTCAAAGCCAATAATGGTTGCAGAATTAAGCATAAATCATTTAGGAATGGTCAAGATAGCTCAAAAAATGATTGACGCAGCAATCGCTGGTGGGGCAGATTTGGTTAAATTGAAATATAAAAATGTTAAGAAATACTATAAAAATGACGGCAAAAAATGGCGAAATTTTAATTTTAAGACATACAGAGGTTCTTTAGAATTAAGTAAAGAGGACTTTGCACATTTGGCAAATTATTGCAATAACAGATCAATTAAATGGTTTTGCACTGTCCACGATCAAGAGGGGCTTGATTTTATAAAGTCTTTTGATCCTCCTTATTACAAAGTTGCATCCATGGATGCTGATAAGCACGCTCTTGTGGAAAACGTAATGAAATTGTGTGCGGAAGAGTCAAAGCCTATAATAATTAGCCTTGGAGGAAAATCAGATTTATTTGTAGAGTCTTTGGTTCAAAAAATAAATAAATATAAGCTAAAAGCATATCTTTTACACACTGTTTCGATTTATCCGACTCCTGATGGTAAATCAAACATTGCCTATATTTCACATTTAAAAAACAAGTTTGCAAATGAAAAAATCAGCATTGGGTATTCTGGTCACGAAGTAGGGTATGCCCCATCTATTCTAGCAGCTTTGCAAGGAGCTAAAATGATAGAAAGACATTTCTCTCTATCTATGGACTGGAAGATACATCATATCGGCTGTTCTTTGACTCCCGAAAAATATAAACAGATGAATGATATTATTGATAAACTTTTAATTGAAAAGAAGCTTGAATTTAACGAGTTTCAAGAAGAAGAGCTAGAATTTTTAAAAGAGATGAAGTACAGATGATTTATATTATTAGGCATGGACAAACGGCTTGGAATTTACAAAAAAGAAAACAAGGTCAAAGAGACTCTCCGTTAACTTATAAGGGAATTCAGCAGGCAATAGCAGTATCTGAGTTTATAAACAACAATATTGTTGGTGTTGAAGATTATAAATTTATTATCTCACCCCAATGGAGATGTCAACAATATAGTAGTATAATTTGTGACTTAGTTGGGAAACAATTTTCAGATTGTATAATGGAAGAAAATTTAAGAGAACACTCATTTGGGTCTTGGGAAGGCAAGACCGAAGATGAAATTGAAATACAATTTCCAAAATTTTTAGAAAGAAGATACAAGCCAGAAAATTATTGGAATTTTATTGTTCCAATGGGAGAGAGTTATGAACTTTTAAGCAATAGGGTGTTGAAAGTCGTCGAGAAATATAAAAATCAAAAAATAATTTTTATTTGTCACGAAATGGTATCAAAGGTTATGAGAGGACACCTTTTAAAAATGACAAATAAAGCTACTTTACAATTGAATCATCCTCAAGACACCATCTATCATGTTTATGACAACAAACTACACACCTTGAAAATAAAATGAAAAAAATCTATTCAAAAATTGAACCAGACAGGCTCTTACATATTGTAAACAAACTAACTGATACAATAGGAAGGATTGATATTGTCCCTTCTGATAATTTTATTCAATGCTCTCTTCTGAGAATGGAAAAAGATAAAACTTTTCCTCCTCACAAGCATATAATAAAAGATAGACACTATAAAGAACAAATTGCTCAAGAATCTTGGATAGTTGTAAAGGGTCGAGTAAAATGCATTTTATACGATATTGATGATACAATAATAGCAACTCCTATTTTAGAAGCGGGCGATGCTAGCTTTACTTTATACGGAGGACATACATATGAAATTTTAGAAGATGATACAGTCGTCTATGAATACAAAACAGGTCCATATGAAGGTCAAAAACTAGACAAGGAATTTATATAATGATCCAAAAAAAAGATTTAAAGGTTTGTAAAAAAGAGATTATAATTAATCAAGAAACTATTTCACAAAATGGAGAAGATATTTTTATTAGAGAAATCCTAAATACAATTGGTATCAAAAAAGGAATAATAGTGGATGTCGGCTCTTGGGATGGCTGGCATCTATCAAATGTAGCGTTACTTCTTAGAGATGGTTTTGGCGGTGTTTTAATTGAGGGTGATAAATCTAAAATCAATAAATCAAAAGAAAGATGGAAAGATCGAAATGATATTTATCACTTTGAACAGTTTGTGGATTTAGAAGAAAACTCTTTAAATTTGATTTTAGATAGTGTGTCAATACCACACAATTTTGAAGTTTTAAATATAGATATTGATAGTTTTGATTTTTGGATATGGAAAAGCATAAAGTATAAACCAAAAATTGTATGTATTGAATATAATGGACACAGAGTCGATTATGACGTAACAATTCCATATAATTTAAATTGGCAATACAATAGTAATTCAGATAACTATGGAGCTTCTCCAAAATCATTGTTTCGTCTAGGCAAACACAAAGGATATGATTTGGTATCTATTTCAAAGCATAATTTGATATTTTGTGATGTAGAGTATTCTCATATGTTTGAAACTTTTAGTAAAATTTCTCCTTCTTGGATAAAAAATACGTTTGACGTAAGACCTTGGGGACATAGAAAAAAGATGCCCGATAATCATTTTGTTTTTAACCCGGAGGTAAAATGAGTTTTGATATTATAGAAGAGTTTGAAAAACAAATCGCAAAGTTTTTTGGTGCCCCCTTCGCCGTCGCCGTTGATTGTTGCACTCATGGTTTAGAATTATGCTTGAGACAGCAAAACATAAACCACTATACAGTTCCTAAAAGAACTTATATTTCAGTTCCATTTCTTGCTAATAAATTAGGAATTACTTTTGATTGGAAAGAAGAGGACTGGCAGCATTATTATTATCTTGGTGGAACAAACATTATTGATGCGGCTGTTTTATGGAAAGAAAATTCTTATATTCCAAACACATTTATGTGTGTAAGCTTTCAATATAGAAAACATTTAAGTTTAGGCAGGGGAGGAATTATCTTAACAGATAATGAAAAGTCTGCTATATTATTGAAAAAGATGTCATACGATGGTCGTTTGCCCAATATCCCTTGGAGAGAACAAAATATTGATACTATCGGTTATCACTATTACATGACACCAGAGATCGCAAAACTTGGTTTAGAAAAATTACCCGACGCGATAAAAACAAAGCCAAAACAATGGTCAATAAATGATTGGCCAGATTTAACAAACATGGAGATTTTTAAATGATAAAAAGGGCGTTAATAACCGGCATAGCCGGTCAGGACGGAAGCTACTTAACAGAGTTGTTAACCTCTAAAGGATACGAAGTGCATGGTATTGTGCGTAGACACTCTGTTGCAGAAAATCAAAACTTTAGATTAGAAAAATTAAGTGAATTACAAAATGTTCATACTCACTACGGTGATTTGCTTGACTACCCTTCTTTGGTAAGAATTGTCTCTGAAGTACAGCCAGATGAAATTTACAATCTTGGTGCTATGAGCCATGTCCGTGTAAGTTTTGATATGCCTTCGTTCACTATCCAAACAAACGCTCTTGGCGTTCTCCATATGCTGGAGGTTTACAGAACAATCTGCCCAGATGCTAAATTTTATCAAGCAAGCTCATCAGAGATGTTTGGAAACTCTGTGGATGAGGATGGTACTCAGCGCTTAACAACGCCCATGAATCCTGTTAGTCCTTATGGATGCTCCAAGGTTATGGGATATAACTTGGTCCGCCATTATCGTCATGCTTACAAGCTACATGCCTGTAACGGTATTTTGTTCAATCATGAATCACCACGCCGAGGGTCTAATTTTGTGACCAATAAAGTTGTTAAAGGCGCTGTTTCTATCAAGAAAGGTCTTCAAGATAAACTAGAGCTTGGAAATATGGACTCTTATCGAGACTGGGGACATTCAAAGGATTATGTCAGGGCAATGCATATGATCATAAACCATCATATACCCGATGAATTTATCGTTGCCACTGGAGAAACACACTCTGTCAGAGACCTTTGCGAAAAGGTTTTTGCCAAACTAGACATGAATTACGAAGATTACATTGTACAGAACCCCAAGTACATGCGTCCCGAGGAGCTTAAGTATCTTCGTGGCGATTCTTCAAAAGCCAGAGAAGTTCTGAGATGGCAGCCAGAATACACTTTTGATTCAATGCTAGATGAAATGATTGATAGATGGGAAAGAGAACTTTGAATTTTGCAGTAGGAAGTTATGTAAATTGGCATGAAGATTACGCTGATGGAATTTCTGGTAAAGACTGGGGTGATGGCATTATAATAGAAAAAACAACCCACGATGCTTTTGGGAATTGCGAATACTTTATGTTTAAAGTTTATAGAACAAAGCATAAAGACTTTTATTGGTTTGAAAAAAGACAACTCAGATTAAAGGAGATAAAATGAGTAACGGAACACTTAAACTATCAAATCAGGCAGTAGGTGCCCTAATGATGGCTCTTCAGGAGTCACTACTAAACGAGTTGGACATCGTTCCAATCATTAAGGGCTTTGAGTTACAGACAGGCGATGAAGGTCTTGTAGTAACCAACCCACCAACTGTCCGCGTCAGCAACAGCAAGCCGATTACCGAGCAAGACTTGCTCAACATGGCGGGCGACTAATTGCCGCGTTATCGATACAAATGTGAAAGCTGCGAGGGAGACTTCGTGGCTTTTCACTCGTTCTCTGAACAAAAGGAGTCTTGCGACCTCTGTGGACACGAGAGCGTCACAAAAATGGTGGGTAAGCCTGTGGTCCTTAACAAAAAATCTACAAATTCTAGGACCACTGGAGACCTCACAAATGAATATATTGAAGCCAATCGTGAGCTTCTAGCTGAGATGAAAGAGGAAGCAAGCAATGGACTTTATGAGTAGACTTGAAATGGTGCTATCGCTTATCTTGTTGGTATCACTTGGTATCAACGTAATTCTATTTGTGTATTCTCGCAACGTAGCACAAAAGCTTGTCATGATCTCTGCCGAGATTGATGACATGAGAGCAGCCGCAGCAAGCTTTGCAAAGCATGTGAAGGCTGTGTATGAACTTGAGATGTTCTACGGTGACCAGACGCTGCAAGCGCTGATGGATCACGCTCGCTCATTCCGAGAATACATGGAAGAATTTGATATTATATACATACCAGATGAAGAAGAAGAAAATGAAAAGACCCAGCAAATCGAAGAAATCTAATCATTATTTTACCAAAGACCACGAAAAGGCAATCATTGAGTATTGTTCTACAGACTGTAATAGGAAAAAGACTGAAATCTATGTGACAATGCTCCAGCCTGCATTTAGCGAGATGGTAGACAAGATTGTATTCACATACAAGTTCACGACTCTTCCAAACATTGATGTCTTGAGAGAAGAGTGTAAGGTTTGGCTTATGACAATTCTTGACAAGTTTCAGCCAGATAAAGGACACAAAGCTTTCTCTTACTTTTCTGTGATTACAAAGAATTGGTTCATACATAAGGTCAAGAAACAAAAGCGAAAGAATCAACGAGAGGTTGATTTTGATGCAGCACCAAAAAAGTTTGAGCAAGAGTACCTCGCTACTGAACAAACTTGGGTTACAGATCAATTGGAAAGGGAGTTTTGGAAGTCTTTCTACGAAGACATAAAGACTTGGGAATTCAATGACATGCGCGAGAACGATGAGCGCGTATACAAGGCAATCATCGTTCTATTCGAGAGCAAAGACGAAATAGAAATTTTTAACAAGAAAGCTATTTACCTTTACCTGCGAGAGATAACTGGTCTCAATACAAAGCAGGTTGTCAACTCTTTGAATAAGTTCAGAGAGCACTACCAAGATTTTAGATCTGATTGGGAAAACGGCAAGATATGAATGATGAATTTGACGATTTGATGGACGAAGCAATTGAGAACATTCGCAAAGACCGAAAGGTTGCGCAAGAGTTCTTGAACGAGTTGGCAAATCAGATCGCTCAAAACGCAGAAAACAATCGAGCACTTTCCCCTGTAGCCGCAAAGCACATTGAAACAATGCAGCGCTCTAACGAGCAATTGGTGAAGGTTCTCGCCCTCAAACAAAAAGAGAGAACGAAGGAAGTTGGTCTGTCTGATGAAGATAAAGCTAGTCTCTTTGATATGATTCAGGGAGAAGCCTGATGAGCCTTAGAGACATTATTGATTTTTCCACTTTCACCGATCCAAGTACAGCGTTCGATCTTTATTCTAATTCTATTAGGCGTTCCTTTTCTTATGATTCTTATGGCAATAAAACAAAATTCCGAGCAGTTGTCTTGACTAACCCAATACCGGTTAGTCCAAGTGATTTACAATACTTCACAGGAACACCTGAAAACAAGACTTCCAAAAAGTTTGATCGCTATGTTTATAGAGCTAGAATTCTTGGGGCTAACTCTCCTCATGAATTTCTTCCTAATCCATGTGATGCAACATACGCCATTGATCCAGAAAACGCATTGAAGGTAATAGAAATGCACACTCTCTTTATCTCTGATGTTGAATTTGGAACCGGCGAGAGCCTTCCAAGAATCAATACCGTTGTCGAGGTTGAATTAGAAAAAAATACTTTTGGCTATAATTTACAATATGGTAAGCACATAAAAGTAAGTTACAATGATGATAAGCCCAGCACATCCACTAGCGTATCTTGTGATTCTATAAAAAGCATAATGGATAGTGCTGCTGGCGTTACCTCACTCGGCGGAACTTCTGGTCCCGGTGGTAAAGTTGTAGAATTAGCAAATTCTTTACCAGTAATAAAAGAAGATGAAGGCACGATTGTTGGTAGTGATTTAACTGCCCTAACAGCTATTGTAGAAACAGAATTAGCACTTTGGAATGGTAAAGAAGAACAAAGTGCCGACATGTACGAAACTCTGAAAAAATATTGGGACAACTTAGGAAAGACCGACTGGACACCTACTGGAGTTCCATGGTCGGCTGCATTTATATCTTGGGTTGTCGGACAAGCTGATTCAAGTTTTCCAAAAGAACAAGGTCATTATTTTTATGCTGCAAACTCAAAAGAAGGGAAGGGCGGCTGGTCAGCGTGGTCTGTAAGTAGTGGCAAAATTCGTGCTCAAGTTGGCGATATTCTTATTAGAGCAAGAACCGGACCCCGCGCTGGACCAACATCAGCCCACGGTGATGTTGTGTATAAAATTTCTGGTAATCAAGCTATGTTGGCTGGTGGTAACATAGGTGGTAAAACCGACGCCAATGGCGATGGTATTCCGGGTACACAAACCGCAAAAGTAGCAAAAAAATTAACAATCGATTCAGATGGCAATTACAGTAGCTACTCTACTTACACTATAATTTTAAAAAAGAATGGTAAAGTAGAAAAAACAAAGAGTTCATAATGGCAGTAAAACTATCAGACAAAGGCTCTTCAACAGAGCAAAGAATAAAAGAAAATAAACCAGTCAATTCCACACCATCCGATAGTGGTATTATGCACTCAGATAACTGGATTGATGAGGTTGGGGCACAATACAAAAATGCTGCCAATGAAAAGATTATATCTAAAAATGGCGCATTCTTAGTTCTTGGAACTGATAGACCTACTTCTGCAGCCTCTGGCTATGGAGCAAAAGGATCTGGAAGGGCAGCAACAATAGACTTGGTTGTTGGTCGCATGTCTTCCGCTAGAGGCGGCAAGGGAGTGAAAGATGGAACCTATGTGGATAACAACTTTGCTTCAGATGCTGCACGAATTTACATCAGCCAACAAACAGACATAGATACCAACTTTGGTATTGTTGAGGGCTCTGTTGGTAATCCTCGCGCTCGTAGTGCGGTTGGTATTAAAGCAGATGGTGTGCGTATATTTGGTAGAGAAGGTGTTAAAATTGTAACTGGTAAAGGAAATAACTGGAAAGGATTTGGTCTAAAAGGGGAAACTAACTCGCTAGGAGGCAAAGTCTCCCAACCCGCACCCGGTATCGAGTTGATAGCAGGTAACAATACAGAGCCACGAAAAGTATATGGTGGTTTTCTAAATGCTAGAGAAGTGATTGAGACTTTGCAGCCTGTTGCTATGGGATATAATACTCGTGATGCTTTTAGAGAATTAAGTAATATGTTAGATGATATACTCGGCGCTCTAGTTAATTTTGCTTTGATACAGACAACAGTTAATACTACTACTGCTGCTGCATTTGCGTCTAGCGGGGTTTATCCAGCACATGGTGCAGCTTCTGGGGTAATCGGAACAGCAAACACAGTTGGTATGCCTACGCAGGTATTGAACCCACTTTATCATGCAAGATTGAATAAAACATTTGATTTTGAATTTAACTATTTATATCCATTTGGATACAAGTATATTTGTAGTAGAAGTGTAAAGACGACCTAAATAATACAGAGTTTGTAATGGCAGAATCAAAATTTTTAAAATACCAAGATCGTAATCGAGACTTTCTAATAGATGTTTGTGAGGTAGATCTAGGACCCCCCGAAGAGCAGGTTTGTAAGGACTGTGTTCCAAATCCCAAGGCTCTTGTTCCAAACTGGAAAACAAGTCCTGCGCTTGAGCCATTTTTAAATGAAAAGATTTGTCAATACCAGATTGCAATAACTACACCTGAGACAACCACAGGTGGTGATGCTACTACAACAGAGCAAGAAGCAGAAGCAAACTTGCAAGCCTTCTACGCACAATATGCTAATGAAGTCTACGAGGCATTTCTAGACTTTTATGATAAAGGTGTAACAGAAGAAAATAAAAAAGTATTATCTGAAAATGTTGATTTCAAAGATTACTACTTAGAAGCTCGTCCTAACTCTCACTTACAGCTTCTATATTCTTTCCCCTTTGAAATTTTATCAATGCTAGATGAGGAAGAGGGAGACGAAGATGAAGAACCCGAAGCCGAAGATGTGGTTGTTGAGTATATCGCAACCGAAATGACTACGAACATGATTCGTATTAGAAAAAGTCTGAACTTGTATTCTCGTTATGAAAAGGTATATAAGTTTACGGACGGGGGCTCCCTTGTCTTTCTTGAGACCGGTGGTTTGTTCAATTTAGAAAACTATGGAGATGTAGGTTTATTACCCGGTTCTTCCGTAACAAGCAAACTAATCCCACAACTTGATGACTTCTTAAATAACAAAGGCTTTAACATAGCAGGTACAGGTGGCTTTGGGGGAATATTTGAAGATAAAGTCACCAAAATTGAATTTACTTTCACGGGAAAATACAAGCTCAAAAAGTTGAGAGTCTATAGCGAGACTTGTGGTGATAAGCCCAAAGTATTCAACAGGAAAAAATTAAGTTCATTAAACAGAAAGTCTGCTTGGAAAGATCCAACAGCAGTTGCGTATTTTGCTCAAATGAGAAAAATGGAAAGAGACCTGACGGCTCGTGTTCCAAAGCCTTGGCTTGAATTCATCAAAGAATATACATATCCTGCGGTTGATTCTGTTATAAACGCAGGTTATTCAAATACAGATCCAGAAAAAACAGCGGTTTCTTGTATAGCAGACAATCTTGCTGCTGAAGGTAAGCAACTAGGGCAAGATATTCTAGACGATGTTTTTGGTATCGGTGATGCAGTTGCTGCTCAGTTTCACAAAATGTTGTGCAATGAAGACTATAAAGAAATGCTTGGTCAGAAAGTCAAGCTTGGTCAATTGCCAAGTTCTGTTCTTGAGGTAACAAACCAAGGCAGAACTATCGATCAGGTAGATGCAGACAAGTTTGTTCCAAATGGAAAAGATGATGATGCCACGACAAACATTGGGGCGTTTGCAATCGAACAGGCGTTCAAAGAACTAGACGAAAATGATCAAGTTTTTGCTAATTTTTGTGCTTTGATTCTTAATGGCTTTTCAACTGGTGGAGGCGCTGCAAGGCAACTTGATTTGTTGTGGTCCAATGGTCTTGACAAAATAAGAATCTGTGGACTCTTTGATCTTATGCTTGACGCAATTCAATGTTTGTTCAAGGGTCTCACTCTTGAAGAGGCTTTGGCTAGTATGCTTCAAGCTGCTCTCCGTGCAATGTCAATTGAAAACTTTGGTGACTTATTTATTGGATTACCACCAGATAAGCAACAAGAATTAGATGCGCTTGTGCAGAGAAAATTAGAGCAGGGAGACATCTTACCACCAGACTCTCAGCTACAAAGAGTTTCTGATCAAGCAGCCGAAGGTGAAAATGCAAGAGTCGATGTTGATGAAGACGTAACCTTATTCCCTAAGCCTAGCCTTAGTAACTTTAAAAAGCCTTGGGAAAACCCTGACTTAATTAATGAACAAAACCAAGAGATGATGCGCGAAGGCTCGTATGAAAGCATGTCGCCTACTGGCATTCCATCTGCGAGTTCTAGAAAATCTGATGTAGGAGATGCCACAGTCAAGGCTCAGATGCAGAGCGTGGGTTCTCAGTTAAACCCAGCACTCATCATGGACGCCTACATAGCTGCTCTTCTAGAGGTTTACAGTGAGAATCTACTAGACTTACTTGATCTATTGAACAAATTCCCCGGCGCTCAAGTAATCGCAAAGATAATTGCTTTGATAGATTGCCCAATTCCTCCTATTTTTGATCCAAGCCTAATGGACTTCCTAAAAGACATTGAGCTTCCCTTCTGTAGAAACAACTATCACATTGGTCTTCCGAGAATAGAGAATCCATTTGCTTACTTGCCAAAATTAAAAGACATCTTCTACATTCTCTTCTTGATTATCAAGATAGAGTTGCAAAAACTTATTGTAAAGATTATTATAAAACTAATAGTCAAATTGTGTGAGCTTATTGGCAATGCCATTTGTAAGGCACTTGAGACTGTTGGAGACATTGCTGCTGCACTACCAGACATAGCCACAGGCAGATCTACATTCAAAGATGTTATTCGTGAATCCATCTGTGGACCCGACGCCCCTGATGAAAAAATCGATGATACCATAACCGACATGTTCCAAAAAATGGGCAATGGCGGTGCAGCATTTGCAGATAGAGAAGCAGTAATGGCTTTTGCTGAAGACATGTCTGCCGCTACTACTCGCAAAGAGATTTCAGATGCAGTAACCGGCAACCCATCAGAGACTTTCTTGTCTGTTATTGAAGGCTTGGTCCAGTTTGAGTATCCACAGTTTGCAGATGCGTTTAACAACAGAGAGAACATTTCTAGCTTCTTTAACAATGTCGGTAACCTTATGCCCGCAGACGCAAAGCAAGCCGTGAAGGACTTTGCTAGAGGTCTTGACGATGATGACCAGCTTCCTGCAAACCCCACACTTTGTGCTACGCCGCAACAGATTGAAGATTTCTGTTCAGTTCGTTCTGGTTTACTTGAAGGTCGTGCATCTCCAGAGCAGATCAAGAGGCTCTGTGATAGTGCGAGAAACAGCTTTAAAGATGACATTGAAGACTTAGCAACAATCTTGAACGACGGTATACCAGCGTATCTTGAAAATAACTTGCCTCCCATCATTTCAGACCCCGGTTGTGACAATGGGTTGGCACCATTTGAGCCAGAAGCAATAGCCAAGGCAACAACTAATTCTCTCGATGGCAACATGGAAGCACTTAAGATTGCCTACACTTACGACATGATTGGTAACGGACCCGGAGAGAGAAACTGGGGCTTTATGAACATGGTTCTCTCTGACACAATGGGTAAGCCGTATACTGCACACGTTAGAAAAGAGTTCAACTCCGGCGGCATCTTTAGTGATAAGAAGTATGTTAACTTTTATGTTTCTTCTAGTGGTGAGTCTGAAACTGAAACTCCAACATATGCCAAATTAGAAAAGCAGAGAGGAGCATTTCCAAATTATGTAGCAGATTATTTAATGGAAGAAATGCCAACCCAGTTCATGGCTGCAAGTTTTGATTCTAACAATGAGCCAAGAGACAATCAAATCAAAACTAAAAACTTTGAAAAATTGGGATTTGATGGACTCTTCGGTAATGTAAATCTCTTATCTCTTCCTGACATGGGCTACAATGTGGGCATGAGTGTAGAATTTGATGATTCTTCCCCCGGAGGCGGAAAGGTGAAATTCAACAGGAGAGCCCGTAAAGACAAACATGACATTGAATTAAAATTTAGAGACAATGCTAAAGGAACAGACAGCGATTTTTCTTATGGGTTTGATTTAAAGCTCTTCTTGTCAGATATTGTAAAAGTAGATGGAGAATACGTCAACAGACCAGATGACAATGCCAGAATAGTTATCAAAACTGTAATAAACACAGGTGCGAAAGTTGACGCAACAGAAGCGGCGACACAAAACGAGCCTGAGACAACCGATCAGGGTGAAGAGATAATACAAGATTGGAGAAGTTACGAATTTTTATCAACTGATAATGGTCTTGAAGGAATTGATGTAACAGAATACGAAAGATTCTCAGAGACAGCACAAAAAGCAAAAAACCATATTCCACAGGTCTATCTGTTGCAAGACATTATTGAAAAAGCAGGTGGTACACCACCCAGACCATCAGAAATCAAAGATCTACACGACAGTATTATGAACAGGATTTTTGAAAAGTTTTCTGAAGAAGTATACAACAACGAAGATG
>Ga0099849_1000368_pt1 | contig 20626 bp, 26 predicted proteins | sample CB_VirMetaG_4_FD_78177 | JGI IMG/M metagenome (GOLD analysis project Ga0099849, IMG submission 78177) | Freshwater to marine saline gradient viral communities from Chesapeake Bay - CB_1508_1M Viral MetaG | ecosystem: Environmental > Aquatic > Marine > Coastal | place: USA: Chesapeake Bay... | reverse complement strand
TAAACGCTTTCTTGAAGGCAACAGAACTAATGGAAGTTGATCCGTTGGAGCTGGATAGATTCTTCCACGAGGGATTCTATCAGCCGATGGGTAGCGTAAAAGACAACTTGGATTCACTTGAAATGTTTTTGAACAATGGACTGGAGACAAGCTGAAGTAGAAGCACTACGAAACAAGTTAGAGTGGTACGGCTTATTCGTAGAGTATGTAGCAAAGAGTGACCACGATATGTATAACAAGGCATATAATTATGCCAACAAAGACAATTAAATTATGTTAAATAAACTATTAAAAACAAGAAAGTTTCTTGACGAAAACCCAAAAACATCACTTAAGTTACTAATTCAATCAACTGGATTAACTCAAGAGGAGTTTGACTTTCTGATCAACAACAATATCATAGAGAGACGAGGCAAAACCAAAGGGACACGTTTCTACTGGGTAGGTCGTAAGCCAGATTACACTATGGTGCAAGATTTCCTTACAAACGGAGACTTTATTGAGACTCAATCTATGTTAGACTTGGTTGTAGATAAGTACGACCTAAGCGTGAGAGTGAATGATAACGTAACGCTTCGCCTTATCAGTGATAGGAGTGCATCGTTGCGTAGGGACAACGGAGAAGAGGTTGTATTCAACGATCCAGTACGACTTAAAGACGTATTATCCTTAATATCATAATGGTAGCTCTGCGTTCTGCTTTGGTTACGGCAACCATATATCATGCCGTGCCAGAGCAGACCAATGCAGACTACTTAACAACAGCATCACTTAAGAAGATAAACAAAGACAATCCTCAAGGACATAGATGGATCGCTGTGTCAAGAGACTTGGAGAAGTTAGGTTTTGTCTTCGGTACATATGTGTGCGTTGAGGGTGCTGGAGAAATGGATGGAATATGGCGTGTCGAAGATAGAATGAACAAGCGTTGGACCAACAGAATTGACTTTCTTGTCAATGAAGAAATGACTGGAGGTAAGTGGGAAAACGTAAAAATATACATAGAATCGACACAATAATTAAAAATCGACATCAAATCGACATCGGGTAACTAACTGATAACCAACTATTTAACTATACTGGTGTCGATAATGTCGATTTTTTTACTAATTACAAAAAATAAAATGGAAATAAAATATAAGGGAGTACATAGAAAAAGAATAGCAGGGAGAGATTACTTTACTTGTACGTTTGGTCACGATGGAACTACGTATAGATTTGGTCTATATAACACTCCAAAGGAGGCTGCTAAGGCGCATGACTTATTCGTGATTAAGAATAAAATAAAAAGAGAGACAAACTTTTTTAAGAAAAAGCTTGCATAATTGTTAATAATCAAATACATTTGTAATATGAGCAGAACAAAGCAACTACTGGACAATATGTTTGAGGCACATTTCGATGCCCAACTACGATACCAAGAAATGATTCACGAATTTAATAAAAACCTTTACGATGGCTACATTGGAACAGATCTGGATACAAGCGAGAAGTAAAGCTGGATCCGTGTTTATAGACACGGAAGAGTACGAGTCTTCTATATATAAAGGAATAAAGGTCGTTAAGGATGAGTCTGGAGTAAGGATATACTCAACTGAGACTGAGTTCTACAAGGACATAACTGACGAATTCGTAATGGATAGTTTTGTTATCGGTGTGAATGAGTACCTTAAAAAGAAATACCTAAGAACACTCGATCAGATTGAAAGAGCTATTAAGAAAAACTTAAATGGCAGTAAAAATCACAAAAAATTCTCTTACCTAAAAGCAATGAGAGAAAACGTAATAACTAAATACAATGAAATCAATACTTAAAAAACTTCAGGACGACAAGCATTACTATGGTGCTTATGGTCGTAAGTACTTATCTAACAGTAACATAGGAGTACTATTAACTAATCCAAGAGATTTTGGTAAACCTCAACAAGAGAGTTTACCTATGGTGCAAGGTAGATACTTTCATGTATCTATTCTTGAGCCGCACAAGAAATCTCAGTTCCAGATCGTCGATGCATCAAGTAGAAATACAAAGATATATAAGGATCAGGCTGGATCTGACCTTAAACTTCTATCGAAAGAAGCTACTCAGCTTGACTTAGCTATTGAGGCTATGAAGAATAATGAGGAGTTATCTTCTGAGATATATTCTGATGGCGCTCAGTACGAGGTCCCAATGATCGGCAACTTCTTCGGTGTAGAATTCAAGGGCAAGGCTGACATTGTCACTAAAGACAAGATTATTGATATTAAAACGGCAACAAGCATCGACTCATTTAGAAAGAAAGCATCCATGTATAACTATGACAGCCAGGCGTTTATCTATACTTCAATGTTTGGACTACCTTTCGAGTTCTTCGTTATAGACAAGGACACACTACAGATGAAGCGATTTGCATGTAGCGATGAGTTCCTTGAGAGAGGTATGAATAAGGTAGAGAGAGCCGTCAATGTATGGAAGCGTTTCTTTGGACCAGATGCAACCGATGACGTGGAACAATACGTCATGAGTGAAACATTATAGCCCAAGCGGTCAGGGCAAGATGACCGTGATTTAAATCCTTTTAACTATGGCAAGAATAAGCCACAACACAGAGAAGAGCACTAGCTCTAACCCAACGTCCAAGTATTTGGACTGGAAGTCAAATGACAAATCCTTTAGTTTCTATGATAAAGAAGCTGGGGAGAACGTCAAAGTAGGTCTACCACTAAAGTTTGTTTTTCTACAGCACTATCACACAGTGAAAGGCTGGAACGACGCAAGCCAAAGCGGTATCTATTCTAACGAGGTGTACTACATTGGTAGTGAGCCTATGACTGTACGAGCCTTTAAGGGCGGTACTATCGCAGAGGGTATCTATAAAGATATCAAGCAAGATATTACTAACGCTGGAGGTAAGTATCACAGATCTGTCTACGTAATGCTGGAAGACGGAACAATCGCAAACCTTTCATTTAAAGGCGCAGTTGTTCGTGAGTGGTCCGACTTTATGGAGGCTAACAAAAACCTCGTAGACAATCAGTGGATTGAGGTTAATTCAGCTAAGGATCAGAAGAAGGGTAGTATTAAGTACAGCACACCAGAGTTTACTTTGGGTGCTAACTTGAATGCCAAAGATTCTGCTCAAGCCGATTCTGTAGCGTCTGAACTCAAAAACTATCTTGATGCTTACTTCAACAAAGAAGAAGCTCAAGAGCCAGAGGAAGTAGAGTTAGACTTTTAGTTAAACTGAGAGCATGGGGAGGTAATCCTCCCCTAACCTCTCATTAAAATCCAATGAAAATGAAATTAGAATATCTTATAGGGATTGTATCAAATGTCACTGGCTTAGATATAACTTCTAAGTGTAGAGATAGTGAGCACGTTAATGCGAGAGCAATATATTATGATATTGCTTACAATAAACTTAGACTTGGATCACTTACCTCTATTGGAAAGTCTGTGAATAGAGATCACGCTACTGTTTTACATTCTATAAACAATGTATTTCCTCACCTTAAACGCTACTATAGGCAGTCTTATGGTCAGTACAAGGAGGTTTTGGATAGACTTGTTATAGATGAGAATTTTGATGCAAGCAAAACCACGGAAGAAAGACTTGAGGATATAACTGATAAATATAACGAGCTATTGGCTAAGTACGAAGAGCTCGTGAACAGTCTTGATGCGGATCAAGAGGACGAAAGGCATCAGATAATTAAGTCTATAAGAAGACTACCGAGCGAAAAACTCACAACACTCAAGATAAGACTTGATGCTATTTTAAGAATGATATGAAGATTACGATATTTAAAAACATAAGGGAGATATACACTCCATTCCATAGGGATGTATCCTTTGTTCTTGAGCGTGTTCGTGACGGCAAACATAAGGATCTTATATCTTCCATAAGAAAAGAGAAAGACAAGACTAAGCGTAATGATCTTAAAAAAGAATTGCCAGCGATATGTTTTTCTGGTACATTCAGTAAAAGATCGGATGATGCGATACTTGAACACAGTGGATTGATATGTTTGGACTTTGATGGTTATGAGGATAAACAATCCATGTTGTCCGATAAGGATCTTATATCTTCAGACCCACACGTTATGTCTGCGTTTATCAGCCCCAGTGGTAATGGCCTAAAGGTTATAATAAAGATACCAGCTGACATCGAAAACCATAAGCGGTACTTCGATGCTCTTGGCGAGCATTTCAGTTCAGATAAGTTTGACATATCCACTAAAAACGTGAGTCGTGTTTGTTATGAGTCTTATGATCCAGATATTTATATTAATATGGATTCTGAAGTTTGGAATAAGATGGCTGACTATGACTACAGACCAGTTGATAGACTCAAGGATAGGCCAACTATTCCTATCACAGATGACAATAAGATTATAGAGATACTCATTAAGTGGTGGACCAAGAAGTACCCAATGGTTGAAGGTCAGAGAAATAACAATGCCTTCATACTTGCGGCTGCTTTGAATGAATACGGAATTAACAAGTCTTTGGCTGAGTATGTGTTAAACAGCTATGCCTCTAATGGGTTTTCTCATACTGAGATAAAAACAACTATAGACTCCGCATATAGAGATGTAATGGCTCATGGCACTAAGTATTACGAGGACGATGCCAGGATGTCTAAGATACGCCAAAAGATAAACAGAGGCGAGTCTGCTGACTCTATTAAGGAATCAGTAGCTGATGTAGATGATTCTATTGTTAAGGCTGTCGTAAGTGATCTTGAGAAAGACTCTTCTATCAAGAGGTTCTGGCTGAAGTCAGAGCGTGGTGCTATTAGTATTGTACACTACTTGTTTAAAGAGTTCTTGCAACACAGAGGGTTTTACAAGTTTGCCCCACATGATTCAAAGAAGTATATGTTTGTTAAGGTTACCAACAACCTCATCGAGCGTGCTTCTGAGGAGGAGATAAAGGATTTCGTTCTTGGATATCTAGAAAAGTTTGATGACCTATCTATCTACAACTTCTTCGCAGACAAAACACGGTATTTCAAGGAGGATTTTTTATCTCTACTCGATACGGTTGATGTTCACTTTGTTCAGGATGAGCAGGACTTTTCATTTATATACTTTAGAAACTGCGCCCTAAAGGTTTGTGTAGATGATCTTGTAATGGTTGACTATGTAGACTTAGATGGATATGTTTGGAAGGATCAGGTGATTGATAGAGATTTTGAGTTTTGTGAGATCACAGATTGTGATTTCCAAAAGTTTATAAGAAACATATCTGGAGATGACGACAACAGGGTTGAGTCTCTTGAGTCTGCAATAGGGTTCTTGATGAGTGGCTACAAAGATCCAGGATTCTGTCCGTCTGTAATACTTAATGACGAGGTTATCAGTGATAACCCAATGGGAGGTACAGGTAAGGGATTGTTTGTTCAGGGTGTTAGTATGATGAAGAAGGTGGCTATGATTGACGGCAAGGCGTTTTCTTTCGACAAACCATTTGCATACCAGACTATAAACACTGATACTCAGGTTATATCTTTCGATGATGTGAAAAAAGGCTTTGATTTTGAAAGACTTTTCTCCGCCATCACTGAGGGTATTACCATTGAGAAGAAAAACAAAGACGCTATCAGAATACCATTTAGGTTTTCTCCTAAGATTGTGATTACTACAAACTACACAATCCGTGGTAGAGGTAATTCATTTATGAGGCGTAAGTTTGAGGTGGAGTTGAAACAATTCTATACCAAAGAGTTTACACCAGTAGATGAATTTGGCAAGAGATTGTTTGACGAGTGGGACGAGGACGAGTGGTGTGCATTCGACAACTATATGGTTAGCAACCTAAAAAGATACCTGTCTACAGGATTAGTTCAATCGGTGTCTTCGAATACAGCAATAAAAAGACTAGCGGCTGACACGTGCCATGAGTTTATTGAATGGGTTGGCCTTGTTGAAGGCACTAAGGTTTGCGACTTAGTTGTAGTTGATGCTAGGATATTTAAGGATGAGTTGTATATGGATTTCATAAACGACAATCCAGACTTCGCTCCTAACGGTAAGAGGACCATATCTAGAACAGCTTTCTATAAGTGGTTAAATTACTATGGGGATTACAGAAGTGATATCCAGATAGAAGAAGGTCGATCAAAACAGGGTAGATGGATAATTTTCAAAACCGATAATTATGAAAAGAAAAAAGAACAACAAGAACTCATCCCAGGGCTTGAATTTTGATGACTTCAAATGGTGTGTTGAAAATGATTTTCAGGTATATATAGTTCCTCTATCTGAGAAAGAGAATGTTGTCGACGTGGATACTGGTGAGATTGTTGAGGAGTATTATAAGGCCAACGGACTGTTTAAGATAGCAGTCCGTAGAGGCGGAATAACTACAGAGGGTAAAGACTGGGCTATAATAAAAGGAAGAAGATTCAACAGTAAGGAAACCCTAAGTGGACTTACTTTCAGCAGTCAGATCGATGCAGAGAATCATTTGAATTATACTTATAAATATCTAAGAAACAAATATGGAAGAGATTGATGTAGCACTAAACACTTATAGAGTCATTATTCTAAATGAGGATCCATATTCTATGGTTGGAAGTGGCGAAGGCGTTGGTTTTTTCTTAGATGTTTCCGATTGGCCATATATAGATTACCAGCCAAGAATAGATGCAGCTGAATCTGCTCTTGAGATTTTGGCGGAGTATGAGCACTACGAAAAATGTGTTGACCTTCGGGATTATATAAAAGAATTGAAATATGAAATTCAGAGATTATCAAAACAAAATAATTGAACATGCTTGGAATGTTATTAATTTACATCGCTTTGTGTATCTTGCGATGGAAGTACGCACTGGTAAAACGCTTACTAGCCTCGGTCTGGCACAAAGGCTCGGAATAAAGAGGCTTTTGTTTTTGACAAAGAAGAAGGCTATATCTAGCATAGAAGCTGATTATGATTTGCTTTCTCCAGACTATGAGATGACTTGTATAAACTACGAGTCTATACACAAGGTCGAAGGAAATTTCGACATGATAATACTTGACGAGGCTCATACTCTTGGAGCGTTCCCAAAGCCAAGCAAGAGGGCAAAACAGGTTGCATCAATGATAAAAAATTCTTTTGTTTGTTTGTTGTCTGGAACGCCTACACCTGAAAGTTACAGTCAAATGTATCATCAGGTGTATGGCATTCCTAATAATCCATTTAGAAAGTATAGAAATTTCTATAGGTTTTGTGACGATCATGTAAACAAGGTTCAAAGGCAAATAAACGGATTCATGGTTACAGATTATTCTGGAGGAAAGCAGAGTATAAATAATCTCATGAAGCCGTACATGATATCTTATACGCAAAAGCAAGCTGGGTTTGAGTCTGAGATTGAGGAGGAGATCCTAACCGTGAGAGTGAACACTGGAGATATTTGTAAGCAACTAAAAAAGGATTTGGTTGTGGAGATGGATGATGAAGTTATATTGGCAGACACAGGTGTCAAGCTCATGAGTAAGCTTCACCAGATGTATAGCGGAACTGTTAAGTTTGAGTCTGGCAACAGCACTGTTCTTGACACAAGTAAGGCTGATTTTATTAAGTGGAAGTTTGATGGCCAAAAAGTTGGCATATTCTACAAGTTTAAGGCTGAGCTAGATGCACTGAAGCAGGTGTTTGGCGACCATTTGTGTACGGACCTAGATACGTTTGATACCACAGATAAGAATATAGCCTTACAAATAGTATCTGGGCGTGAGGGTATATCCTTACGAAATGCGGAGCACATTGTATTTTATAACATAGACTTTAGCGCTACCAGTTATTGGCAGGCCAGAGACAGGATGACGACTAAAGACAGGAAGTATAACAAGGTGTACTGGATTTTTGCTGAAGGAGGTATAGAAAAGAAGGTTTATAAAGCCGTAATCCAAAAGAAAGACTACACCCTAAAACATTTTAGAAACGATGTTGGCAGATGGTAAAAGAAAAGAGATAGAGTTCAGTAAGTTTTTTAAAAACGTGAATGAGGCTACAAAAGAGCAGGATATTCACGAGCATTGGGATTTTTGCGTGAAGTATGACGTAAAGATGATCAAACGCAGAAAGCGCCATGAAGATTATGATGAAACTATCCATTGGGTTGAACTCAAGAATGTGAACGGAGACAAGGGGTGGTTATATGGTGAGGCTGATTATTTCTCTTTTGAGATATTAGATTACTGGATAGTTGTAAAGCGAGAAGACCTTGCTGAATTTATAGCTAAAAAGTGCGCATCAAAACAGTGGTCCAATAGACCAGCATTGTACAAGCTTTATCAGAGAAATGGCAGAAAAGATGTTATAACTATGGTAAAAACTATAGATTTAATGTATATTTCCGCTGATATTGTCAAAAAAAATGATTAAATTTGCTTTGTATGGAAGAAAAAACGTTAGGAATGATTAAGAAGACTGTTTATATAAACAGGATTCCATGTGACTTTTATCTTCCTCTTATGAACCCTAAATACCTTTCGGAAAAAAATCTTTGGGACACTCATGACGGAGCAGCAGATACAGAAAAAACGTATAGATCAGCTTGAAGCTGAGGGATATTACGTCATTAAGTTAATTAAAACCAATAAGAATGGAATACCAGATATTGTGGCTATACCTCCGAACACACCAGTTGTTTTCTCGGAGGTCAAGACTCCAAAGGGTAAGACTTCAAAGATTCAAGAATATAGATTAAAAGAACTAGAAAAATATGGATTCACAGTGGAAGTTTATAGAGGGAATTAACCTATACAAAATCACAGATGGGGTAGCGATGAGTATTCTTCAGTTTGAGGAGCACACTCAGGATGCGATATTTCATCTGCTGGCTCATGTTCCATATCCTGGTGATGGTGTTTATGATAGTGTTGCTATGGTGGTGGATGACAAGCTGAGGTTGGAGGTAAAGTTCTTGGGTGAGCCAGATCATTCAAACACCATTTATAACGTGCAAGATATAAACGATATAGATGTTTATTTAGATTATATTAATTCAAAAAAAGTAATAAGATGGAATACAGATACGATGATGTCGACAGGATTATAGACTTCACAACTTGGAGTAAAAGAAAGAAGATTGATGAGCTGTTTAGGATAGATAGTTACATGTACACAAATCTTGGTAAGGATTCAACTAAGAAAGAACGTGAGGATGTAAAAAGAAAGTCAAGATACATATATAGAGCTATACAGAAAATAAATCCAACTCTAGCTAAAGACTTGATATATCACATGGATCGTGAATAACTTTTTAATAACTTCATAGTATTATTTCAGTTTCTTTAATACCTTTATGATACTATGAATAACGAACACCAGAGAGTTAGGTTTATAAACGCCACAATGGACATGGTCCACGATCTCTGCGACGACCTCTACGAAGCTCTATTCGACGAGGATTTTGATGCTGTAGAAGAAACTATAGCGAATATACAAGAAATACTACAAGATTTAACGGAAACTTTTAAAAATGAAATCTAACAGAATATTAGTAATAGGAGATCTGCATGAGCCATTTTGTCTTGACGGATACCTGGAGTTCTGTCAGGATACTTTTAAAAAATACAACTGTAACCACGTTGTTTTCATTGGAGATGTGATAGACAATCACTATAGTTCTTATCACGAGACAAATGCAGACGGGATGGGTGGAAGCGATGAATTAAAACTAGCCATATCCAAAATAAATAAATGGTATGAAGCCTTTCCCGTTGCAGATGTCACTATTGGTAATCATGACAGAATAATAATGCGTAAGGCACAGACTTCGTCTATACCGAGTGCATGGATACGTGAGTATAAAGATGTCTTAGGGACTCCAGAATGGAACTTTGTTGATCGTGTTGTTTACGATGACGTTCAATACATACATGGTGAGGGCGGAACCGCTAGAACGAAATGTCGTGCAGATATGATGTCGACAGTTCAGGGCCACTTACATACTCAATGTTACACAGATTGGTATGTGGGTCAAAACTTTAAGATATTTGGAACACAAGTTGGCTGCGGAATAGATCACGATTCATATGCTATGGCATACGCAAAGCGTGGCAAGAAACCAGCTATTGGTTGTGCTGTAGTTATAGACGGAAAAACCTGTATAAATGAATTAATGGAATTATGATAGTAGATGATAAAGTAAATAAAGAGATTGATAAAAAAATATCTAAAGGGATGAAGCCAGGATTCTGGGCGGGTGTTGTTTCGTTTTTGATTGCTAAGATGGCACATCTTCTAATAACATTCACGATAGGCTTGTGGGTTGTTGCTGCAACTGAAGGTAACATAACTAAAGGTTGGTGGGATTTTATAAAGTTTGTTGACTCTCCACTTGTCGGGATAGTGTTTTTAGTTATTGCAACACGATTCATATATTTAAAAATTACAAAATGAGTGATAACTATTGGGAGTCTATGGATCATACTGGCCGAGTTACTTACGACTCGGTATGCTCGACAAGAATTACTTACATTGAAGATGTTCCAAGGAAGAAGATGCCAGTGTACACTGGTGTTATGAAGTATTTCCCAAATGCCCTAAAATATGTTTCTAGGATTAGTCAGGCTGGCAATGATCAGCACCATCCAGAAAAGCCATTGCATTGGGATAAGAGTAAAAGTTTTGATCACACAGATGCACTTGCTAGGCATCTCATAGATCACTCACAAGAGCCCATCGATGATGATGGTATGCTGCACCTTGGGAAAGTTGCTTGGAGAGCTTTAGCTGCACTTGAAATGTATCTTGAAGATGAAGGAAAAGATCTATAGTCAGATACTTAGGGAAAAGCTAAAGGACCGTCCTAACTACGAGCTTATAAGAAGGCTACAACAATTATTAGACGAAGAGTGGTTTAATTTAGAGCAAGATGACTGAACAAGAATTAATTAAGGCTGGGTTCGAAAGAGTTGATGTGTCCTCTGAGGAAAGCGGAGACGAAGAATTTTATTACTATACATACCATTTTGGTAATGGTACGTTTAGTTTAATATCACCAGCTAATAATGAAGTAGATGATGAGTGGTGCGTTGAGATTTTTGAAGATCCTACAATTAAAATATGCCATTCACAAGACCTTAATAATCTTATTGATATTATAAACAGAAAAAGCGATAGATGATATGAAAGTTAGATTAATAAAAAACGCCACGTCCTTTTTCTTGCTTCCAACAATAACCATCACATGGAGTAAGATTTGGTACGGCCACCGTGAAATAGCGTTAGTTTGGCTTTGGTTGCATTTATGTTTAGAGTGGGGATATGAAAATTAGGACAGGTAAATACCATAGTCAATGTGGCTTAGGTGTATGGTACACTTGGGTAAACGGCATTAAGTACCTTGTATTTGACTTTGGATTAATATATATAGAAATAGTATTTAAAGATTATGAAGAGCAAAAAACAAAGTAGAGTAGACGCACTAGAAGTTAAGATCAATAGATTGACTACTATGGTCATTGGTATAATGGAGACCATTAAAAGAATGCCTGACTACGAAGAGGCTATAAACAAATTAAAGCAGGACAATGAGAACCTGCAATAAATGTGGTAAGCAAAAAGGTGATGTCAAGTTTAAGAATCAAAAGAAAAAAACATGCCTAAAGTGTGAGTACCGATTCAAGCAACGAGTACTCAGATATCTTGTAAGCAGGAAAAAACTCACCCCTGCTGAAAGAATAGCTTCAAGGATAGGTTACATGGGAAGTGGATTTCTTATAGCGGCACAATGGACCGTAGAACCTATACTGTACATTATAGGTTTTGTTTGTGTGATAGTTCAGGTTTTCACCAGAAAACAATGGAACTTAGTAGCTCTAAATATAAACGGTCTTGTGGCCTGGATGAAGCACCTTATCTCCTCTTTCTAGTTCTCTTCCTCAACATTTTTTCGTACTCAGATAACTCAGGCTCTTTTTGTTTTAGTTCAGGTACGACACCCTGTGATAAGGACTCTATCTCTTGTTTTCTGAATCCAGCTGATTTCATTTTAGCCTCTATTACGCTAGGAGATACTCCTAGTTTTAATGCGTCTTGATAGTACTTAACGGCCTCAGACATGGCATCTTTATAAGCCTTGTTTGACTTGTCATATGCTGACTGAAGCTGTTCTTCAGTTGCTTTACCTTCCTGGGCCTGATACCAAGTTCTATTATATAAACTCGCAGCATTTCTTGCGCTACCTGGGTCTGATTTACCTATACCTGCGCTAGCTATGTCTCTGAATTTAAAGAATATAGCGTCCTCAACTTTTATCTCTCGTATTTTGTATCCAGAAACCTGACCGATAAATTCGTTTAGCCTACCTTGTTTTTTCTGTTTAACCTCTTGTCCAAGCACTAAGTCCATTAGACTTTTCTTATCTTCTAAAAGTATTCTTTCCCCTGATGTTAATGCTCCAGGGCTTAGTACTTTGTAAAGTTCTTTCATTACAATGTCTGCATTTTGAGAGAATGGCTGATCTTTATCAACCTTACCTCTTATTGTAGATAGTGCATTGAATAAAATATCTGGTTCAACAAATGGGCCGAATACCTCATCTAATGAGTTTATGAAACCATCTATGCTGTCCTCACCAGACATGTATCCTATAAACGCTCTGTCAACTACACCCCACGGATCTGATGCACTAAGGTCTCTGTATTTAATCACTCCGTTTTCGGCGCTCTCTATGACTATAGAGGAGTTTTTTGACCATGGTGGAAGGAATGTTCTGACTGACTTTTCTAGTTCATCGTCTTCGTCACCTATTCCTAGGGATGATAATACAAATGCCTTTAGACCTATTAATGCCATAATGCCCGAAAGTCTTTTCACACCTATGGATCTTGTCTTAGGATTTGCAAGTTCTTTTCTAGCTACATCTAAAGTATTCCACGCTGTTCTAATCGCTTCAATGTGGAATGATATAAATGTTCCAGCCAATGGCACTGCTCTCATTAGTTTTCTAACCTCTGGTAGCCTGTCGTAGTTTGGAAGCGTGTTCTTCACTATTTCGGTAACTGTCTTTTTGACCTCAGCCTTTTGTTTGTCTGTAAGTTGGTCGAATGGTTTTCCAAACAATGCTTTTGAATATCTCGCTTTGTTAGCCTCGTATGCAAGTATCTTGAAGTAATCATCTTCCGCTTGATACCAAGATTCGGGTTTAGATTTTAACTTCGTCCATGTTGGCTTGTTAAATCTTTGCATCATTCTCTTCTCAAAATCTTCCATGCTGTCAACTCGATTCTCTTTGCCAGACATCATGTCTCTAAGGTCTCTGAGGGTTACACTCTGGTTGATTACACCAGCTTCAATATATTCAAGCAATTTATTGTTTAGATCCTCTCTCTTCCCTCCAAACAAGTCATTACCAACAACCTTCGCTGCATTGTAATAATCTCTAGGGTCTATGTGACCATTTGCTAACATGAAGAACATGTTGCCTAAAAAGTTCTTTGCGTGTGTTCCTGGAGATAATATTGTTTTGTTGTACTTAACAAGACCTACAGATTTTAAATAGAAATCAACGGCTGATTGCAGTGGACCTAGATTTACACCTATAACCGAACCACCTTTTAACGCCTCAGCTATCTCAGGGCTTGTATACAAGCCGTTTAAAGGGCTCATCGTCTCTGTGCCTTCTGCTGCGATCTTTGTTCTAAAACCTTTAGTCTTATCATCTTTAAAGAAGAATACGCCCTCTCCTACTTCTTTCATCTTATTCAAGAAGTTCTGTTGTGCGGTGAGCGTAGCGACCTTGTTTACAGATATAATGTAATTCATAGCTGGCGAAGTGTATTCACCCATCAAAGCCCTAAGTTCAGCAGGTATGTCCTTTCTGCCTTTGAGTATACCTAGATTTTTAGAAGCATCATTTGCATTTGATATAAACGCTTTGGCCTGATCTCTGTCTAATAGACTGTCAACCAATGCATCAACATTTTCTTGCAAAACTGTTTCTACAGGTCTGTTCTCTTCTTTGGCCTGCTTTTCGGCAGCTGGCCTCATTTGTTCCTTAAGATAATTCTTTGCCCTGTCAACAACCTCTTGAGACACTTTATCTTTCCAGTTTTTGTTACTATAAACCTCGTATGATCGTGTTAAGTATGATCCAATATTGTTTAAGACATTTTGTTTCGAGGTAGTATAGTTCTTTCTAGCTTCTTCTTCTGTTTCAAATTGCTTTATAAGCTCTTTCTTTTGAGCAGTTGTAAGATCGTCAAACGCAACGTCTGACACAGCGCCACTTTCCAATAAGGATAAAGATAGTGTGTCTATGTGTGTTCGCATTTGGTTTGCAATCTTTTGTATGTTGTCTGGAAGTGCAACATTATCATCGCCCCTCAAGAATGCATCTATGTCAGACATCAAAGATACCTTATCACCTTTATACTTCTTGATTTCTTTTTCAAGCTTGTTCAAGGTGAATTTTGCTTTCTTTGTGTTGGCTTCAATATACCCATTTCTAGATTCCTTAGCAACTTGCATACTTTTAGGAGCGTAAGCTCTTGCTGAGGTTAAGAATTTAAGTATCCTGTCTAAACCTTTTAATGTCTTATTATCTATAACCTTTATACCTTCTTTCTTCTGAGCTTCAAGTCTTACCTTGTCATTGTAGTTTTTTACAGCTCTGTCTGCACCTTCAGGAGACATTCCTCTTTCTTTTAGGTATTCTCTTATTGCAGCATCGCTAATGCCAGCCTCTTTTGCTCTTTGTATAATTTCGTTATTGGTTACTTGCTGTTTTCTAATTATAAACTGCTCTTCTCTAGCAATGTCCTCTGTTTCACTAAGCAGTGTGCTTAGCCTCTCCGCCTCAGTCATTGTTCTTCTGGCTTCTACGTTTCTAGCTTCAACCTCACCAGCAGCTCTTTTGTAAACATCAAAGTCGTCTTTATCAGCAACTCTTTTTAAGTCTTCCATAGTTTTATTTAGCGTTTCAGTGCTAGTAAATGGAAGTCCTAGTATTTCACGGAACTTTCTAAATGGATTTAGCTTTGTGTACTTTGCGTATAAGAAAGCATCTGTAAGACGATCCTTAGCGTCTGTTTGGTTAGTTCCTCTTGCAAAACCTTCTACAGCCTGGACTGCGTGTTGTACTTCATGTAACAATGTGGATATTGCCTCTTTAGAATCAGCGCCAACAAAGTTATAAGGATTCATGACTATCCTTGCATATTGTTCTAGATAACTCCCATAAGCCCTTATATTTGGGTTTGCCTGAAACTCCATATTCGCAGCGTCTGGATATAATTCATATAACTCAGGGAAGTCTAAGACATCCTTTAGCTTGTACATTTTATACAGTTGAAGATCTTCTAATGGTTGAATAAAATCAGCCTCACCGTCGAATATTTCGTAACGCCACTTCTTATCCTTTCCTCTTTCCCATCCAGTAAGAAGTTTAATCTCTTTAGGAGTCTTACCTTCTTTTTCGATCTTAATTGCTTGGTAGTAATTGTCTTTAGCTTCTTGCGAAAGCCTAGCTTTTTTACCTACTATTTGTTTTCTTGGAGAGACACCTTTAACTCCAATACCATAAGGAGCAACAACTTGCGCTTTTTGAGACTCAGTCATTGCATCAGAATATTTCTGCTTAACATCATCTGGCATTAAGTCGTATGCATTTACCTTTTTGTTTGGTACACCAACAACTTCTCCAAGGATATCGTTCTCGTATGTTGAGTGATCGGACTTACCACCAAACGCAGTAGGCTTCAACACTAGCATAACGTCATTCATCTGGAAATCATTTTGTGCGTAGAACCCATCTCTGAGATCATTCAGTTCAATGAACGCATTGTTGTCTTGCAAGAATGTTTTCAGCGGTGTATCTTTCTTTTGTTTAACGCCTTCAATAGCGTTTAAAAGTTTTTTTCTATCTGGGCTTTCAGTCAATGATTCCCAACTATCATGACCTTCAAGAACATCTCTAATAGGTTTAGTAGGCTTAGCATTAAGCGCACCTTCTTTAAACGCATTGTAGTCACCCACTCTATCTTTAAGTATGTTCAAGACACGCTTGTTAAATAGCTTAGATCTTATAGGTGAACCACTCATTATAAAGATGTAGTCAGATTTGTTTATCAACTTAGAAACCTCTGCTTCACCTTTTCCTGTAGCCCATATAGCTTTTTTAGCCCTGTTTTTAGGGTCCAACGCAAAACTTGGTCCAGCGTCTAAGAAGTGTTCTGTGCCAACCTGAGTATCATTATATATACCTCTGCCTAGTTGATCTGCTACCCAGAACCAAACTTTTTGTCCTTTAGAAGAAATCTCATTTACCAACCCATCAATATCTATAATATCTTTTGACGTTACAAATGATAAATCAGCAGGGGTGTCTGAAACTTTAACCTCTCCAGCCACCTGTTTTTTATTTATAGTTGTTGGATCACTAAAGAATGTAGACGCTCCTTCTGATATCGCAGAAACATCGTTCTCTGTAATTGCCTCACCTCTTGCTACTTTACCTGCTATAGTATTGAGTACATCGATAACTTGATCATCGGTGAATGGTTTTAAACCAAACATCTTAGCAAGCCTATCTAACCATCTCTTAATAACGTTCTGCGTTGGATTTGGAAGACTATCATATTCGGATGCTAGTTTACCTACAAGCTCTGCAAGTTTTTCTTCAGACCTAATATTTTGATCGTAATTAGATGCAAACTCGTCTAGGTATGCCTTAAGCTCTGGAGACGCAACCTTTGCCACCGCCTTCATCATAGCATCTGTAAGGCGTTGTGCCTCTGTATCTGTCTTAACCATGTTAAGAAGTATAGCGTGAAATGTTTCGTGTGCTACAGTTCTTACGTTTGCTTTTTCAGGGTTAATATGTATGGTCTTTGTTTGAGGATTGTACTCTCCAGCTGTTTTCTGAGCACGGTTCTGCTCATTAGTTGCCTCTGCATAAGCTTGTTCACTCTCATGCACTACGATTTTCACGTCAGGCGCTACAGCTTTTAATGCCTTTTCAGCATTCTCTACCTGTTTTCTTTGATCAGGTGCTTTGAACATATCTCTCAATTGCTGAACTTCACCTTCTACTTTCGCAGCTTCAGGCGAGAAGTTTTTAGCTAGCTCATATGCCTGATCGTAATTCTCAATACGTTGCCCCTCTCCTTTTGTAGCCTTATATCCAGGGTCATAAACAAAGAATACGTTATCTGGACGATTCTTAAGATTTGTTTTTTCCCATCCTTTAGGCGCAAACTCAGGATTAAATGTCATACGAGCGATAGGTCTGAAGCCATTCTTTATATATATGTCTTCAAGATTTGTTCCTTTACCACTTTCTACATTGATACCAAATGCATCAAAGAATTTACCTCCAGCTTCTATTCGTGCATCTTGAAGCACCTTAGCAGCCTGTGTTCTGTCAGCTCCTGGTTGTTTAAATAAACCACCCATGTAACCGTCTTTCTTGACATAGGCTCCAGCCTTGCCATCTTCGGTCATAAATAATTTCCCACCCTCATCTACAATAGCTTGTGCATCTTCTTGTGTTACAGGTGTAACTTGCAGTTTATCTTCAACACGCTGAGCTATAGCCTCTTGCTGTGAGGCCGCAAATGCTGCTGTGTCGGTAGTTTCTTTTACCTCTTCTGGTTTGTAAGCACGTTCATCTACTTCCGTTTCTTGCTCAGGAGCGACCCGTACTTCTTCTTCCACTTCTTGTACACCCTCGGCTGGTTTAGCATCAGATATATCTCCTGCTTCTTGCTTTTGAATGGCATCGTTAAATTCTTTTAGTGCGTTATCATTTATCTCTTGTCTTACCTGCTTGTAAACCTCAACGTACTTTTGCTGAGGTGTAAGGGTAGGATCTAAATCTTTTGCTATCTCAGTACCTTTCTCCCCAAAAACTCTGTCTACAGCTCCCTCATAATTTATAGACTGCGTAATTTGATTACGTCTGTTGTCTATATACTTCATCTGATCCGTAAACTTCTTGGCTGCATCCTGATCTAGACTCTTTAAATAGTTGTCTATCTTAACATTGGCAACATCGTAGCTGTCATCATTCTCAACTCCAGCTTTCTTTAGCATGGAGTTTCTTACACCAGATAGTGTAAGCATCTCTTTTATGTTGTCAGCACCCATTAGAAGAGCGTCACCCTCCATATTTGTGGTTTGCTCTGCAATACCAGAGATTAAATTGCTAATATTATTATGAATAGCAGTACGTTGTATGTTACTGATATCTGGATCCATTAACATATCCTTAAGAGTTCCAATCTCCTGAGTTAATGAATTTATCTTGTTCTTGTACCTATTGACGTTTGTTTGCGTCATTATAGTGCTATATGCGGTACTTGGCGTGTTCATAGCACCACTTGTAATGATGGATGTAACCGCAACGTCATCTAAAGAGGATAGGTCTATCTGATCGCCTAAAAATGCGTAGTCATTTATTTGAGTTAACAGGTCAATAGACGTTTCTTCTATAATCTCTCCACCAGTTCTCTTACCAAATTCCTTGACAGCTTGTTTTGCAGCCGTATAATTCGACCTCAAGATGTCATCCATGAAATTTGTTGGAGCTTTTAAGTCCTTAAGAACCTTTATGGAGTTGGGTACAGTACCAATAAAACGTGTAACAACACCCTCGACAAGTCCTGTTCCTATTACGGATAGTGTTTTTTCTGTTGATGATATTTTAGAGTCTTCTAAAGCTCTTTCAAGCTCATACTTTTGCATAAGGTATTCATCATCAGATATGATACCTTTAAGACTTTCGAGCTCCTTCAATGCTTTTTCAGCCACTGCTCCAAACTCTTGTCTTGTGGTTAGTTCATCATATTTCTGCCCTGCTGAGGTTAATCCAAACTGTGTTGCAACCAATGTGGATACTGCGGCGTTTGATAAACCGACTGCATTTCCTACACCAGAAGTTCCGATAGCTAATGCTATGTTTGGGGCTTGCTCTGCGAATGTTCTTACACCAAACTCAAACTTAGAACCTTCCGCAATAGCTTCATCGTATGTTCGTTTTGTTTTGTAGAATTTCTCTACTTTTTCACGAGACTCAGCCATCTCATCCCTGATCATCTTCATCTTCACATCGGCTGGAAGTGACGCTGAAGTAGGGGTAAGCCCCACTGGCACTCCAGTAATGTCCTCTACAGCACCCTCTGCTAGTGTTTGTATAATAGCAAACCCCCCTCCTAATTGAGTGAATGCGTTTTTAAGATCAGCCATAGATGTGTCAAATAGGTTGTAGTTTCTATTTGCGGCTTCCATAAATTGATCAACAGTCTCTGACTTTGAGTTTATCTTCTCAAGTTCGTATTTAGACTTTTCAGCAAGTGTTCTGTATGCTGTTGTGGCGTTCTTTATCCTATTCTTTACCTCATCAAGTTCATCAACTGGTTCGCTTGATATAATGTTTTGTAAGACACCATCCTCATTTGTGATAACCTCAAACTGTACACCTGGATTTCTTTCAGAAAGCTCTTGCATCTCTTGGTTAATACCAGATATCATTTTTTGAAGGTCTCCCTTCGCCATTTCTACATTTGTATATATATCAGTCTCTTGATCAGTGAGGTCTTTTTGTACCTGTCTAACTATCTCCTTGACACTCTCTCTATCTGGACGGTCTTCGTAATAGTTTTCTATAGCCAATTTCTTAGCCCTGTCAATTTTTTGTTTTCTTACGGCTATAGTTCCAGCAAGATTGTATTGCTTTATTTTCTCCATAGTAGCTGGATCAGAGCCGAAATACTTCTGTATACCAGCCTCAATATCGTTTCTGTCAAAGCTTGAGGTCATCATCTTGTCTAGCTTGACATTGTATTCGCCGACTTTTTCTCCACCTTCAAGTTCTCTTCTTGCATCCTCTGGTACACTTACACCAGCGGCTTCAAGAGCTTTAAACAATCCTTTGAAGTAATTTTTATCATAAAACCCTGCTTCTGCTGATTCCATAGAGACGTCTATGTCAGTGTTGATGTTCTTGATATCCTCTTCTATTCTTCTAAACTCATCAATCTTTCTCTTACTATTGAGGGCAGAAGCCTCCTCATCAGTCATATTCTGATACAAGAAATTGTTTATGTCTGTAAACTGCTTTGACTGGTCTCCAGAGCCTCTTGTGACTTCAAATTCACCAACAGCATCGCCTTTGGATATTCTAATTATACCTCCCCTTTGTGGATCCTGTACGTATTCGAACTGAAAATCAGGATATTGACTCTTTAGGTTTTGTAGATATGAAGCTTTGTCTGAAGTGTATGCCTCAAGTTGATTTGTAGAAAGCAACGCTCTTCTACTATCGGCAGGAGTCTGTATTAATTTCTTTACCTTTTCAATCTCTTGAGCTCTCTTATCCGTATCGCCTTCAAATCGTGTGCCCTTAAAAAACTGAATAGGCTGTAGGTCAATTTCTGTAACCTCACCAGTGATATTGTCTGTAACTAATAGGGCATCACCTATACCAGTTTCTTCTACACTATACCCTTTTGCGGTAAGTTGTGATTGAAGGTCGGATATAGCCTCCTCTTCATCTTTATCTATGAAGGACTCGTAATCAAACTTGCTTTTTGAAGCATCCGATAAGGTAGGTTGCTTTTCTTCCTTGATAGTAGATTCCGTAGCGCCCTTTTGAGAAGTAGGCTGAAATTCGTCTTTTTTTTTTAAACCTGTTTTTGT
>Ga0099849_1000363_pt1 | contig 20708 bp, 33 predicted proteins | sample CB_VirMetaG_4_FD_78177 | JGI IMG/M metagenome (GOLD analysis project Ga0099849, IMG submission 78177) | Freshwater to marine saline gradient viral communities from Chesapeake Bay - CB_1508_1M Viral MetaG | ecosystem: Environmental > Aquatic > Marine > Coastal | place: USA: Chesapeake Bay... | reverse complement strand
GAAGCACAACCTGAAGCACAACCTGAAGCACAACCTGAAGCACAACCTGAAATACAAACAGAAGAAGAAGTTCAAAACGAATCTGATATTGCTCAATTAAATAAAGCACAAGAAATATCTAGAAGACAAACAAAAATAACATATAAAGGACTGCAAAAAGGTTTTAAAAAATGGTTAAATAACTTACCAGAAATAGAACAACAACCAGAAAATGATTTCAAACAAATTATGAACATATATAAAAAACACAACGATATTATTGCAAGAAACATCAGAGGTAATGTTTATATAAATCATCTATCCGAAGCGATGTTGAAAGGACTTATTGAAGAACTTAGTGCTAAGAAAATTAGTGCTAAAAAAGCTGATGCAAGAACTGACTTAGACCTTACTAGACCAGAAATAGATGCTATTTTAAATAGAGTTTATGAGTCTATTTTTAGTGCGATGGCACAGATGGAAGACATCACATCTAGAAGTTACATCACAGATGCAAACCCAACTGGTAAAATATACAATAAATTTTCTCATAACTATCTAAGAAGGTTTATGCAAGCAGACTTGAACAGTGAGACACAACTTGATAATTTACTTTTAGATGAAAATGGTCGATTCTTTTTAAGACTAGTTAACGCAATAAGAAATATCAACGAAGTTAATGGATATACTGAATTGAAAGCAGCAATAGATGAGTTCGTCAAGTCAACTGATATTAAAAAAGTTAATGTATTGTCATTAAATGAAAACGGAACATTGAGAACAACAGAGAATGTAAAAAAAGAATGGCAAAGAAACACAGAACAGATTAAGAGAACATCTGAGCGTATTGGTTATAAATTATCAACACCTACTATAGTTGGTAAGAAAAGACTTGGAGAATACGCAAAATTACTAGACCCTTATACTTTCTTAGAAATACAATCTTTATTTGATTCTAATGGATGGGGTAATGTCTTGATGAGAAAAATAGAAGAAGGTGTCAAGAGACAAATTGATGTTGATAGAATCTTTGAAGAGATACTACAAGACCAAGTGTTCTTGCGTAAAAATGCTAAAGAACTTAAAAATTTTGATGCTACTAGAAAAGCAATAGAAATAAAAAACTTGGGTAATGAAAAACTAACAATGAGTCAAATTATTACACTAAGAAATTTACTTGTTAGAGAAGTTTTAAGAAATAGAGCTATAGATGCTGGTATTATTCTTGGTGAAAAATCAAATCACTTTGAAAACGGAAATAAAATAAGCGTATTGGCACTTCTAGCTAACAACAAAGATAAAGTAGACAGAGCAAAAAGCCCAAAAATAACAGACCAAATTGAGCTTTTAAACGAGTTAAATACAATTGTTGAAACAAACCCTGTGGCAAAAGAATTAAGCGACAAAATAATGACATTCTTTAGTAGACTTTATCCACTAATAAACGAAAGATACTCTGAAATAAACGGTCAACCTTTACAAAGCGAAGGCTTAGAAATGCAAGAAGCTATAGCTAACGATGAAAGTATTGCTCAAACATTGTTAGAAGGTATGCCAGAAAACATCAACGCAAATATGTTAAACAGAATATACATACCAATTTATGTTGGTGAGTCTGGATATTTTAGAGATAAAAACATAAGCTTGAAGAGTATTCTTGATTTAGGTGTCAACGATGGTTTCACAGAATCTTTAGGTCCATCAAATGCTATTGTAAAAGTAGATAGTATAATCAATGTAATGTACAAATACAAAAAAGAAGCAAGAAACTATTGGGGATTACATCAAGTAATGCAAAGTTGGAATAGTCTAACTAACGAACAATTAGAAATCACTCCAATGCAAAAAGCAGAAGGACAAAAACAAGCAGTAAATATGCAAGAATATATCTCACAACAAGCTATTAGTTATGTTGAAGACTTAATGAGAGATTTGGCAGGTTACAAAGTAGGATTAACCACACCAACTTTACAGTTATTAAGAAGAAACTTTTACCGAGCGGTACTTGCTGGTAACATAAAAGTTATACTTACCCAGTTAACCACAATGTATAATTTAGCTGTTTTGTATGGAGATAATTTTGTAACATTCTTTCCAAAAATGTATAAAAATTTATTTGCACAACTTAGTCCAGAACAAAAAGCAAAAGTACAAGAGTTAAAATTAAGAAACAATATTTACTATGATAGAACATTTGCTCCTACATATGATATTGGAGAAGCACAAACAGAAGGAACAAACCCTTTCAACAAGATTATTAACTTCCTTATGAGTGGTATTGCACTTACAGATACTGCTGTTAATAATGCTTTGTACTTAACATTACTAGAAACACAAAACAAAGAAACAGGAATGAACTATACTGAACAAGAAGCTGATGCTGTTCTTGATAAAGGTATTCTTCGTTCGCAAAGTTCTGCTTTAGATTTAGGTAAAGCTCCTATACTAAGAACACAAAATGAAATACTAAAATCAGTGTTGAAATTTATGGGTGAACCGTTGAAACTTCAATCTCAAATATATTCTTCTTATAAACAACTAGAATTGATTAGAAAATTAAACAAAACGAAAAATGGAAAAACAAATGAGCAAATCATAAAAGAAGAATTATTAGAAAAAGAAGCACAAGCAATCACAAATGTTCAAGAAGAAAGAAGAAAACTTGACAGACTACAAGAAAAAGAAGATAGTGAAAGTTTTGCTACACTTGAAAATGATGAGCAAAAGAAAATTAGAGATGACATAGCAGAACAAAAAGATGTAGTTGCAGAAGCAGAAGCTTTAGCAGAAGATACTACTACTTATGTTAGAACATCAATAGAGTCTATGGCTAAAACTATTGCAAGTAAACCTAAAGCACAAGAAATGATGAGAAGAAGAATTGCTGCATTGATGGGTACAATGATGTATATGGCAGCACTTAACACTATATGGTATGCAATACTAAAAGACTTAGGTAACCTTGATGATAGAGAAGAAGATGAAGAACTACTTGCATACTTAGCAAGAAAGTTTAGCACAAACTTATTTGGCGAGTTCTTTCAATTGTTCCCTTTCGTAAGAGATATTTACGGCTTCATAGAAAACAATTATGACTTTGCTGCTATTGATGAAATCGTATTATTACAAGATACAACTGAACTTGTGTTACAATATACTAGAAAAATGGTTAATGGCGAAGAGATTTCTTTCCCAGAAGCGTTAAGAGACTTCACTGTGTATGGAGGTAGAGCGTTTGGTTTACCTGCTAAAAACTTAGAAAATGTATTTGTTCTTGGTTTAATGACACTTGGAGGAGAAAGTGGAAAAGCTTTCTACTATGACTATAGAAATGTTACTGGTCAAAGAGTCGCTTCAAATAAGGAATTAAAACAAGCAATAGCAGACGGCAACGAAGAAATGATTCAAACCATTGTAGAAAGTAAAATTGCGGCAAGAAATGTTTCAGTATCTAGAGCATCACTTGAAGAGTTTATACGAATCAACCGTTTAGGTATTGATATAAATATACCTGGACTCAAAGATTCTTATACCATTGATGGTGTTGAATATACTATGAATGCAAAACAAAGAAGTGAATTTAGAAGTATCTATAATCAAGCCGATTTAGTTGTTCAAAAGATGATACTATCTCCATTCTATAGAAGATTAGGCGACAAGAAAAAAGCTTCGTTAATACAAAGTATTTACAACTATTATTTAAAACTTGCTAAAACAAAAGTCTTTGATGTAGAACTTGTTCCTGATAATAGAATGTTTAGAAGTTTAAATCAAGCATTTAGATATTTTAGAGATGTTATCGGTGAAAGATTATTTAAAGAACAACAAGAAGAGAGGAGAAAACGAAGATGAGGTTAACAAGACCTATACTATACGGCGTTTACAGAGAAACAGCAAAAACTCTAAAACAAGATAAAAGCACTTATAACTATGAAACATTTATAGAAGTCGTTGTAAACAAACTTATCAAGTTAGGTTTTATACCTGAAGCTGTCAAGAGAACAGACTTCTTTGATGATAGTTATGACCACATATGGGATAAGGCAGCATCGTTTTGGCAGAACTCTATAGCTGGGAGAAACAAACCCTTATAAAAAAAGCGAGATTTATTTCTCGCTCTTTAATGTAATAACAAATAATTCTATTTGTGTCTTACCTGTTAAAAGTCGGTACTCTCCACCGGCTTTTTCTATCTTGTCCTGCCACCATTTTTGCATTGGTGTTTGTTTATAATAAGAACCTTTCTTGATTTCACAGAAGTATATCTTATCAGAAAAGACAAGCCTATCAGGGTATCCTTTCAGACCCCCAGGATTGCCTTTAAAATGGAATATATTTTTTTTATCGAGTAACTTGCCTAAATATCTTTCAAGCTCTTTCTCGGTCATTTTCACTTCCTAAATTTTTTATATCTATCTTATCTAAAAAGTCTTGTTGGTTCACTTCTTTTGTTACAACAACTTTATATACATAATCATCCCAAGTATTTTTAGTCATCAAATACATAATCTTGACATCGTGTTTCTGTCCTTGTCTATAGATACGCTTGTTGCTTTGCAGATAATTCTCTAGACCCCACAACAAACCAAACCATATAATTGTATAACCGCCGTATTGTAAGTTGCCGCCATACTGGAAAGAGTAAGGACTAATCACACCTATCTTTATTTTGCCTTCGTTCCATTTGTTTTTAGAATCAACATCATCTATAGCCTCAGCTCCTTCAAGAGAAAGCAAACGCTGTTTGTCAAACTTATAAGAATAGAATACAAGTATGTTTTCATTTGGATGTTTTTTGCTGTATTGTTTTACCCAGTTTAACTTACCGTTATCAAAAACTTTAAAGTTACCTTCTTTGTCGTTGTAAATACAACCATTAGATAATTGTAAACATTTGTTTATAAGTATTTGTTTAGATAAAACACTAATCTGTTCTTGTTCTAATTGTAGCACATAATCATTTCTAAACTTCTTAAAAAGCTTTTGCTTCTCTGGACTGAACTCTAGATATATTTTCTCTTCAGTCAGTTTAGGTAGCTTGATGTTATCACTGCTTGCAAACACACAGATGTCTTTTATCAAGTCCATAATAATCTTTTTGTTTTGTTTTGTAAGTATCCTTCTATAGTTGAATGTAAGAAAGTAATTATCAAGGAACTTCCAATACGATTTACCTAAACGCTGACCTTTATCTAACAAGAATATCTGAGACCACATATCTTCCCATCCGTTAGGCACTGGTGTGCCACTCAGTAGATAAACACGATGTTTTTCTAGGTCTATCATTTTAGCTAGAGCCTTAAATCGTTTTGCTTTCGCTGATTTAAAACGGCTACTCTCATCAACAATAATCATATCAAACATATTAAAGTGTCCGTATTCTTCTTTCCACCAAGTGACTAGTGCATCACTCATAATTGTAATAGATGGTTTACTTGTTTGTAATTTCTCCATACGCTTTTTTCTCGTTCCACTTAAATCGTGGTAATCAAAGTATCCAAAGTTATCCCACTTCTTTATCTCATCTTGCCACACAGTCAACTTGTTTGCCACACTCGCTGGAGCAATAATTAAAACATTAGATATTTCAAGCTTATCAAAAGCGAGGTGTTCTATCAGAGAAAGCATCAATGCTGTTTTACCCACACCCATATCAAAGAAGATACCATAGTGTCTTCTATCTTTAATTATATCTAGAGCTGACTGTTGCTCGTTGTTTAAAGTTATCTTCATTTGTTTTGTTTTTCTTTATAAAACTTTAGAGGTAAAGTTAGTTCGTTAAACTTTCTTCTAAGTTCTTTCGGAAACTCCTCATCATATAAAGTCATCTTTACAAAATCATAAGTCCACTTCTTTTTATCAAACATAACAGCGATAGTAGAAGCTATGTATGGGTCTTTTGTTGGTTTCACAAATTCCATATAATGATTACGGTTTGAATTGAATTTTAAATACTTATCTTGCATCACAGTAGATGTTTCAATTAACACTCTGTGTATAAGGCGGCGAAGTGTTCTGTTGTTAAAACTTCTTCTTGTTTTTATTTTTTCTCTGTGTAAGCCATTAGGAAGTATTCTTAAAACAATAAGGTCAGAGCGAACTTCAAAAAACTTTTTGTTGTATGTTTGCTTAAAGAAATATTGTAGGTCTTCGTTGTTATCAAACAGATACTTCTTGATATACAAATCTCTTGTTGTAATATTTTTTATAAAATTCTTCACAAGCGTTGTGTTATCAAAAGTAAAAGTTCTTTGTGTCTTTTTTCTTTTATTTATAACATTTAATTTAAACATATCTTTTTTCATACTACCACCATACCTCTTAATATTTTTTCAAAAACATCTACTACTATTGCATTTCCTGCTTGTTTATATAATTGAGTATTACTACAAATCTTTGCTGCCTTTTCAAAATCACTATCACTACAGCCCATCAAACGCCAACACTCTTTAGGAGTAAGTTTTCTCATTCGTATATCTTTTGAAATCATAGGAATATGACCGCCACCACTACCCATAGCACTTGTTAATGTTGGGCTTACCCCATTTGTAGTTCCAATATATGCGTTTTTTTGTTTGCTACCAATTACCAAACCCTCTCCATCTGGTATCTTTATAAAGTTATCCGTTGGTCTACCTCCAGCTCTTGTTGTTATAGCAAAAGCATAGGGGCTATTTATATCGTGTGGCTTAAATCGTTTACCTCTTATATATCCATTCCTATTTTTCATATCACTAAATGTTTTTATTATACTTTCATTTAAAAAATACTTTTCATCTACTTCTTCTTCTAAATAATCTTTTAGTGATTTTTCTAATTTTATTTTGCTCGGAAAAGAATAACTATAATTGCCTAAAACACTTACCATAAACACCCTGTCTCTATTCTGAGCAACGCCGTATTCCTTAGCATTAAGTGTCTCTACATAATTTTTATATCCATAATCTTCAAGCTCTAATTGTATTTCACGAAATTGTCTTGAGAAATGATATTGTATAAGGTCTACAACATTTTCCATTATCAATACTTTTGGTTTATCTTTTGTATCTCTAACTAATCGCAGCACATCATAAACTAAACCACTTCTTGTATCTTTTGTCATTCCTTTTTGTCTGCCTGCTTTTGATAAATCGGTGCAAGGAAACGACCAAGTAAAAATATCGCATTGAGGAATAGATGTCATTTTAGTTATATCACCATAATTTTTTATATCCTTTCCGTGTATTGCCTTATAAGACTCTATCGCATATTTATCTATCTCGCTATACCCTATAATTTGATACGGAACATTTAAATTTTTAAGTGCCATAGCTTGTGTGCCAATACCACTGAATGCTTCAAACATTTTTATTGGTGGATATAATTTAATTTTTTCAAACAAAAGGTCATATATACTTTCTTGATAAATCATAAGCTTCTACCTCTCATTTGTTTTACTTTGTTTTTATAAAACGATTTATACATTTTTAAGATATTTAATTTATCTTTTCTTGAAATATCAATGTATTTATTTTGCACAATATCTGAGTCAGATACAAACCTTTTCTCATTGTCTATACATACATACGCTTCCCTATCGTTTATTACCATCTTGTAAGCATATCCAGGAACTTCTTTTGTTGTAATTAACAAACCGATAACATCTCTGAATAGTTTACTTTTTCTATCGTGTTGTTGTGAATATATACAGTAGAAGTAATGACCAAACTTTTTACCATATAAATCATAATGTTCTGCAAAGAATATATCGTTAGGTCTTATGTCTTCACGATTAAAACGGTAGCTCTTCTTCTCTGTCATCTTGACCCTCCTCCTCATTCTTTCTTATATACAAACTATTAGACTGTCCAAATATACCCATAGATTTTCTCTTACTAATTTTAACAAAACCAAGATGTTCTAAAGCGTGTGTCATTTGTTCTTTCATTAGATAATCAGGAGTCGCATCAAATGGTTTGTTGAAAGCTATCGTATATATCTCTTTCATTGTAAAGAAATCTTTTTTCTCTCTTGAAATGTTTATACCATTCCAGTCAGTTGTTTTTCTTTCGTGCCATAGTCTTTTCATTTCTTCGAAAGTCAAATTATAATAATTAGCTGGAAATCTGTTGTTTACATACATCTCAATGATAGGTAAACTATCGTTTTCAATAGTTGCTCTTTCATTTAATTCATCCCAAATCATTCTTGCTTCAGCACTAAATGATGTCATAGGGTTGAAACCTTCATTAAAGTAGTGCATCGCTTCAGCTAAACATTGATTTCTTTTTTCTTCGTTCCAATACTTTTCTTGATAAAGTCTAGAAACATTCCTTGGCAGCCTTGAATAAAATGGTAAGAACCTTCTATTACCAGTTCTATCTCGTAGTGGTTTGTTATCATTTGTTGTTGCTATGAACACACACTGTCTACGATATTCTCCTACTCTACGACCATAACTTTTTCTATACTTATCCGTTGTTTTTGAAACAAAAGATTTAATTGTTGAGGCATCACTTTTCTTATAATACTTTTCGAACTCTGGCAATTCATAAATCATAATACCACCCAGTTGTTCGTAAGCATCCTTCTTATCAAATGGTAATTCATCATCTCCAAAGTAGTTCGGTTGTATATCTATGTTAGCCATATTACCACCCCAATTTAAAGTAGCTATGGACTTTCCGAATTGTGATTTACCGATACCTTGTTGTCCGGATATAACGACCATCATATCAAACTTACATCCTGGTCTCATTATTCTTTGAACAATACCAACCCACCAAGCTTTACTTGCCTCTTTATAAAAAGCGTTGGGTTTTATATCATACAAATCGCATATGATAGTTTCTATTCTTTTCACTCCATCCCACTCTGGAAGTTGAGCCAAGAATGTTTTTATCGGATGTATTCTTCGTTGAGATGACTGATGAACCACAGCATCAAAAATCATTTCTTTACTTCTAATTTGATACACTGACTCAAGATAGAAACGAATTTGACTATCATCCTCATCATCAAGCATATCTCCTTTTTTCTTTTCTGGGTTCCAGTCTGGTGTTCTATAAAAGCATATCGCATCTCTCAAACTATCGAAGTAAAATAAATCTTTAAACTTTTTATCTTTCTCAAAAATTATCTTCACATTTCTCGCACTAGATTTAGGTTTTCTATCAGCTTTTGAACCCATATAATCAAGCGTATGAGTCCAGTCTTCTTCTTCTACACTATTCTTTTCTACTTCTACTTTGCCAGTTTCATATTCTTTTTGGTTCTTCTCTAGTTTTTGTATCTCTGGCATATGCTTCATAACTTGTTTGGCATTATCTCGAATGAAATCAACCATCGCTGAAAAGGAAGTGCTTTTATCATACTTCTCATATTCATATTGTTCTGTTGTATTTACATCTTGTTTACCAAACTTATGTATTCTAACAATATCAAAAGCGTTTAACAATTTTCCTTGTGCTGGGTCAGAAGCGTGGTGTGAGTAAGCATACTCATCGTTCAATATAACGAGACCATCTTTTGACTCTCCTTCTACATATGTATATCTATCTTGATGTTTTCCTGGAACATACACATCTTGCAGGAATGTTTCTATTGCTTCTATAATTGTATACTCTATATTAAAAGCGTTAACTATTCTATACTTGGTCTTTTTACTACTTGTTATCTGTCCTTTTTTTATTCTATCTATACTTAGACCACTGATATAATGAGGTCTTTGAAACTCAGCAATATTGAGATAGTCCATATACTTATCAAGCATATCTTGAGGTTTTAATATATCTTTTTCATCTACTCCAAAACCTTCGCATATATAATCTCCATCTACACTAACACTTGGAAAATACATAATACGATTTATTTGAAAAGTTGTTGCATCAAAGTATTCAATACCTACAATGTTTGCTATCGCTCGACCTATTGGTTCATACTTTTCTACAGATATTTCTTCTGATAAAGGAACAATAAGTCTAAGTCTTGGTTTTTCTTTTGTATGACTGTGTGTTGAATAAACAAAGAACTGAAAGTTTAATTCATTTGCTTCTTGTTTTTCTTTTAATATATCTAAGATGTCTTTTGGGCAATAGTCCATATCAAGCGTAATCATATTTCTACTTAAAATGTTTTTTGCTTCTCTACTATTGTTTTTACTTTTACCAGCGATAAAGGCTCCTTTGTCTTTGCACTTCAACTTGAAGTCTCTATCGCCGCTTTCATACTCTAAGAATGTTTCTTTCGTTCTTATAACATTCTTCTTAAATGCTTTTATCATAACTTTAAAACTTAGCGTTTGTATTAACCCAATTTTTTCATACCTATTTTTAAAACTTATTAAGTCGTATTGTTTCATAATAAATCTTTAGGCAGCAAAGCATCGAAGTTATCATTTCTAAAACAACTATCTACCATTTCCTTATCTGTAAGTTCTACAACTCCGAGTTCTACAAGACCAAAGAATATTTTTGCTATAGCCTTTTCAGAAATCTTTTTCTTATAACTATAATCTAAATCTTTTATTCTTTTGGAACCCATCTTATATCGTGGTATAAAATAACTTCTATACACATTAGAGTCTGTTTTAATTAGGTTTGTTAAGTTTGTATCGTTTAATTCAAGCATCGCTATAAATCTTTTCGGTGTAAACTTTATCATAATACACCAGCCTTTATACGAGCATTACACTCCGCTCTGAACTGGCAGAATTTACACGCTTTTTTGTTTGGTCTATATACTAATTCATCATTGTTTATTTCTTTCATTGGTTGAGATTTCTGGACATACCATTCAACCAAATCTTCAAATTTATATTCTATTGCTTGTGTGTTATAGACTATACTTTGACATATAGAAATAATTACTTTTGATGGAAGAGTTTTTGTTTTTCTATGAAGTTCTTGAATGAACCCATAAGCATACATAAGCATTTGATTATTATCTTCTGTGTCAACCTTGCTGCGACCAGTTTTAAGGTCAACAATAATCACATCGCCATTCTCCATAACCATAGCTACATCAACGATACCATTGATAGTATTATCATAAAATCTCATTCGAACTCGTTGTTCTATGTATATATGCTTTGGTTTATATTGAGCGTGAAGTTGCTTAATGTAAGTAATATAATTGTTTACTGTATCATCACAAGACTTATCCCACTTCACTTTTAGATTTTCATCGTTTCTACTTCTATAAAAGTTGTTCGTGTCAGTCAACCGGTCTATTCGTTTCTGATTATCTTTGTAGAAAAATAATTCTTCTAATCTCAAAGATGCGACTTCGTGTTGCAGACTCCCTTTCAGTGTCGCTTTGCTTTCAGTAAAACCAGTATTGTGAGGCAACGAAGCAGTGCAAGTTAGAAATCTATCCGAAGAAGATGGGCTTAGTTTATATTTACTTGGCATTTGTGCCACCTCCTCGTTAGACTATTTCTTTTAAAGCTTTTAACTCCTTGTATGATAATTGACTTAATAATTCTTTACCGGACTCAGATACGAAAGCTTTTGCTTTTTCTTGTGAGCCATTATCTCTAATAGACTTCCTAACGGCAAGTAATAAGTCTGCATATTGTTGAGTTTCTTTACTAAACTCTTCTTTTTCTACTGGTTTTTCAACCGTAGGTTTCACTTCATCTCCACTTAAAAATGATTTCAAAAAGTCATCACTCTCAACAACTTTCTTTTTGTGTGAAGGTTGAACTGTTGTTTTTGGTTTTTCTTTTGGCTTCTTCTTTTCTACTTTTATTGTAGTTGCTTCAGCCATCTCCTGGATAGACTCTTCTTCTTGACTATCGTTTTGCTCGAATAAATCTAAACCGATACCACTGATACGAGCTATCAAACGAACCATCCCACGCTGTCTTGCTTTGTTTAAGTCAAGAGCGTTCGGTGTTTTAATAATCGTTGAATTTTGATTATTGAATATTGGATAGTATTCGTGTTCGACTAAGCCTTGCCATTTAGCAACCAAGTGAATAAATAAAGCGTGTTGTTCTTGTTGTGTTTTTACCAACTCTCCATCTTCATTTGGTTGGAAGTCCATATATGGGAAACTTACTTTTGTCGCCCATTCCGCTACCTCCACAGAACCACCTTGCATTCTGAAGTATCTTTCTACAACAGCCCACGGATAATAAGTAATCTCTCTGACTGTGTTTGTTTTCTTGTATTCTTTTCTAAAAACTTTTAAGAATTTAGGTAATGAAGAACACATCCCTTTCTTTGTATAGTTATCTTGAAATAACTTTAATACTTTTTCATCCATTATTTTTCCTCCTTGCTTTTTTCGTTGAGTAATCTATCTAAATTACTGTTTGTTTCGACTGTGCTGCGAAGAGAGAAAATCAAATCTCTATATGCTTTGATATAGTTGTTAGCAATACCAACGACTTTTCCTAATCTTGTTTCCAAGTCTTTTATTTGCTCTTGCAATTCTTTCTTTGTCATTTCTTTTTCCATTTTATTTTACCTCCTTAAAATGGTGTATCTTCTTTTTCAGTTTCAAAGTTGAAGCCAGTCCAAGCACTATCATTTGCTTGATACATACTTTCTCCTACTTCTCTTAAACCGACACTAATTGCTCTGTGAAATACAGTGTATATATATTTTTCTAAATTGTCTTCATTGTATCCCACCCCTATTTCTAACTCTACTCCATATCTATGTTTACGACTATCTTCTTCAGTAATCGTATCTTCCTCATTTAATGAGTTATAGAAGAAGTTTTTGTTAGGTCTCTTCGTTTTGGAAGTGAGGTTGATTTTAAATCTCTTATCCCACTCGCCTTCTCTATTTGTATTTTTTGTAATCAAACGATACTCATCATCTTTTAGCGTGATTATATCGGATACACTAAATACTTCTCCACTTGGCAAAGTTCCTTTACCCAATTCGTTTAAATGCTTTACCAAATCTTTTATGAATGGTAATATATCTTCGTTATACTCTTGGTTCTCAAGAATACCAGAAGCAAAATATTTTTGGTCTTGATATTTCTCATACAAAAATCTTGTATATGTGAAAACGACTGGCGAGAATACAACTGTTAATGTGTTTCTCTTTTCGTTTCTTCTAATATTATATTTCATTTTTATTCTCCTTATCTTTTTACGACAACTTTGGCTGTCGTTGTTTTATAATCTATAATACCTTTTTGAGCTAATTCAACAAGTTCAAACTCTGATAAATGTTTTTCCAGCTCAGTGATGCCGATAGGTTTTTCTATCGTTTCATACACAAAGTCTTTTCCAAATTTCTTTGTTAAGTAATTCAGTCCATACTCTGTGATGTATCTTCTCTTTTGTCCTTCAGCGATTTCAAGTCCTTCTATACTCTCGCCTTTCATCATCCTTTGCTCTATACTATCTACGACATCTTGTAAATATCGAATGGTTTCTTTCGCATTCATATAGGCATCGACTTCTTTGGTTAAGTCCAAATCGATTAACTGACATAGCAACATCTCACACACCTCCTATCTCTTGATTTATTTTTTCTACTGATACTTCCACTTGTTGCACCTCGTGATGAAACAAGTCTTCAAATTCAGAACTTTCCCCTGGGTCATAATCACTATGAACGACCTCAGGATAGGTTTTTAATATATGTTCTTCAAGTGCTTCGTTTAAGTCTTCGACATTGTAATACACAACATCATTAAAAATAAATATCTCTACAAATCTTTCTTTCATATTATTCTCCCATCGCTTGTTTAAAAAGCGTTCTAACAACAAGCAGCTCGTTTTGTAAAAAGTCCATTAACTCTTCGTTGCCACTTAATATTTCTTGCTCTATTGTTTGCAAGTCATCCCATAGAAGTCCTCTCTCTTCAATATAATCAAAGAGCTTGAATAGTCTTTCTCTTGTTCCTAAAGCTGGGTTAAAGAGTTTTTCGTATTTCATCTATTGATACCTCCCTTTCATTGTGTATCACTGAGTTATATCTCATCAAGTCTTCTTGGTTTTTAATCTTCTCGCTCAAGTAATATCTACGATAAGCAACTAAAGAACTATCATCCTTATACTCATCCGGCATCGCTTGAGGTGGTTCGGTAAATTTACCATAGTCCAAATTCTTTGGAAACTCTACAAGTATTTTACTTAATGTTCTTATGGTCTTGTGTGTTTTACCATAACGCTTTGTATATTCTAACCCAAGAGCTAACATATGTTGGTATAACCAGGAGTAGTTTTGTTTACTCTCTCTTATCCATTTTGCACTTGGATGATTTTTATGTGTCGACTTATACAAGCTTGGGCTACACAACTTCTCGCCATCTAACTCGTGATGAGCCGTGCATAACATTTGACCGCTTTCCAATATCATCTTTACTATGTGTTTGTTTGTCATCGCCTTCGCACTAATCGAAGGGCTACGATGTAAATAAAATATATTCATTCTTTTTATCCTCCTATTATATTATAGCATATTTTTAATATTTTACAATAAGTTTTTGCTTTAATATGAATTGACAGCCATATCAAAGTAATAATCTATATAATCTTCTATATCATTTTTTAAATCATATTCAAAGTTGCCTTCAAGCCACTCTTCCAGGGCAAAAGCGAAAGCCATTCCATAATCAATAGGGTTTTGTCTGTTAAACGCATTTACATAACAATTCCAACCATAGTCCATCATTGTCTTCATAATATCATCGGCCTCTTTCACTCCATACGCCTCGACTAAATCTTCATAGTAATCTTGAACCTCCATATACATTAGTCCTTGTATCATAATTTTAGTATTCTCCACGCTAGAACCATAAAGGTTAGCGAAGTGCCAATAGTTCATCCCCATATCATCCAGTCCTCACATTCGTAAATTTTCTATATAGAGGAGCATAACTCAATGCAAAGTGAAAGTTATATACTTCTCCGTATATCTCTCCTCGTAAAAGGTTTGGTTTTTTAATATGAACTTCAACTTCTTTCATATCCTCGCCAAAAACTTCATTAAGAATATAATCTGCAATACCTTCATCCTTTTTTTGATAAGGCACACTAATAATATGAGCTTCGGCTCCAGCGTGTCCATCTAATTCATTTGCAACTGAAACTAAAAATTGCATTCTTTTCATCACATTCCTCCTTGTGCGATATTTCCACCAATAACATAGATTATAATCGCAAGAATTAAAAGCAATATAACCCCATTCAATACCCAACCCCAAATCGTTGGCTTTTCTCCTTTGTAGTTGCTAAACAACCAATTAAAAATCTTTTTCATAATTCCTCCTTTATAATTCTGCTTCAAACTGACACGAGCCTTCTTCCATAATACACGCTTCAATTTGTTTACCCAATAAATAATCTGCGAACTCTTCCAATTTTTTCCTTGCTAATTCTACACTTGTATTTAAAAGTTTTGCTATTGCCTCATCATTATATGGTGTTGGTTCTTTAAAAAACTCTTGTAATAACTTCAAGTCTTTTCCTAAATTTTCTTCTATATATGCTAATTCTTCTTGAACTCCTTCTAAATCTTCTTCATAAAAGTAATAGTTTACATATCCAGGTTGTGAGTGTTCTACTCCAAATCTATCGGCAGCCGTGCTTGACTGAACGCCAAACCAAAACTTTCCTTCAATATCTCCATTGTAATATCTTCCCATTCTATTTACTCTCCTTTTATTTTTTCTACGATTTCTTTAATATCATTGACTATCTTGTAGTTTGAAAAGCCTTCCTCATCTATATTATCTATATGATATAATATTTCATCAAGCATAATATTTGTATCTTTCATCCTATTCACTCTCCTTTTTTGATATTAAATATTTTCTTGCTTCTCTTTCATCAAAGAATATCGCAAGTATTTCATTCATTATCGAATGCACTCGATATACTCGATACTCCGTTAAAGGTATCGAATTTCTCCTTTGTTCTATCCTTGTTAAAACATATTCTTCAACTACATCTATATTATCTTTTTCGGTCTCACTCCAAGTTGCATATTTGTTATACACTCTTCCAATAAGCATTTCCATTCTATTCACTCTCCATTCGTTTATATTCTTTTGTGATATCTTTTCTCGTAGTTCTTATATGCTCTTCGTATTGTCTAGAACGGCAATAACCTTTAACAAACTCTTCAAACTGATTATCATCTTGGATAAGTGTATGAGTTTCATTATCGATTAGACCTCTATATTTTGCATAAACGATACCACTATTTTTAGCTTTTTCAAACTCGTTCGCTTGTCTTTCTTTGCTTAAATCTTCCCAATCTAAAACATAATAATCTTTTGTTATTCTAATTATTTTTTTCATTCTTCCTCCTCAAATTTTATTGCTTCATCTATATCTTTTTCATCAAAGTCAAGTGCTATCAATTGTTCTTTTGTATAGCCTCTCGAATATAAGAAGCCTATTGCTTCTATAACACCAAACCCATCAATAAAGTGTGTGATATATAAATTTGCTAATTCGTAATAGTCTATCATTCTTCTTCCTCCTCTTCTGGAAGGCTTTCCAAATATTTCAAAGCCTCTTTTGATATACTTCCATCTTCAAAGTATTCGCTTTCGATATATTCAATGATATAATCTTCATCGATATAATCGTGTAAGTCAAAACCACTAAAACTTTCAATATTGCCATACGCATTAAATCTAAAATAATCGTGATTAAAATCATAGCTTCCGTGTTGGCACGAGCGAGCAAACTCTTCGATAGTGCTAAACGCTTCATCCAATTCATACGCTTCATTACTATATATTCTATCATCCCAAGCGTGATAGCTATCACACGCCTCATTGTGTAAGTAAACTAATTCATTATCGGTCATTGTGTCAAATATAATTGTCATCAAGTCGCTTCTTTCATTTAATTGTAATTCTCTCATTCTTCTATTCTCCTTATATATATTTTTTTTTTGTGTCAACGGATACCGGCCAGGCGTTGCCACTCGTAAACATCTTTAAAATCATTTTCATTCTTTTTATTTGTTAAAGTCGGTTTATATTCATCCGGTATTATGAATACAAATTCATTTGTGATATCTCCTCCTCTCTCATCTTTTGCGATGATGTAATATTGCCCTTCATTATTGTATTTATTAGATGAAGCCAAAAATACAAGTCTATTGTTAAATTTTAGCTTTAAAGGTTCATACTGATACATATCTTCTATATGTTTACAATGTGATTTTGATAAGTAAAAGCGTTTTTTTTCTCTTTCGATTATAGTTTACCCCCTTTACAATTTTTATAACTCGTTAAGCTTTCGTTTTTACGCCTCCTTTTTTTTATTATAATATTGTTTATGATATTATAAACTCTTTACCCCTTAAAATCTTTGTATCAATAATTATATTATCTTCTAGTGTGTCTATCATAATATTTTCACTATCATCAATAAACATATATGAAATACCATTTAATTCTTTTTTAAGAGCATTTTTACATTCGTTTAATGTTTTGTGATATTCGGTAAATGTATCATAATTTTTACCTCTTATACTAAATCGATACTCTTTCATTTTTTACGCCTCCTTTTTTATTTATATGTTAATCTTTGAAAATCAATAGTTTTTTCAACTTTACTTTTAGCAAATTCTTTTAATTGCTTTACAGTTTTAAATTTTAAATTAGACCCTACAATATGATAATATCCAAAGAATAAATAATATTTTAAAATCATATAAAACTCTCCTTTTCTTCTTTTAATTTATAAGGCATTGTTTCGACTGTGTAATGATGTATATATGTTTTTTCATACTCTTTTTTAACTTTGTAGGCTTCCTCGTGGTCTTCAAAACATTCTTCAATAAAATATTCTTCTCTCTCTGTGTCGTGTTTTTTTATGCAATAGATAAATTTTATACCTTTAAATTTCATATAAAACTCTCCTTTATATTATTAGCTTCTAACCATTGATACACATCTAAACCATAATGATAATAGTTTCTATAATTGCCAATCACTTCACAAATGCAATAAGTATTTCTTTGTCTTATCCCTCCAGGTAAATTATAATTATAATCTTGCTTGTAGTTTTTAAGTCCTACATTCTTTTTAAACTCTTCAAACTCTTTTACATCTTCGATATCATTCTTGTCAAATGTATATATGTGAAAGCTTGGCTGTGAAAATTTTCTCCCTTGTCTCGCTCTTGTATAATACAAGAATAATAACTCATTGAGGTCATCGCCATACCCATACTCTTCAATTACAAAATCAAGAGCTTTCATATTGAGATTAGACTTTAAATGTATAATAACATTTTTAAGTATCTCTTTTTTATTCATTTGTTTCATTTTAAAACCCTTTCTGGTCTATCTCATCAGTTGGTGGAGACCATCCCACCAAGACGGCTTTTTCAAGCCGTTTCGATTATTTTATTATAAATAATTATCAAAATCGATGTTTATTTTTTCCCCCATTCTAAAATTTTCATTAACTTCTTCAGTTGTTTCTTTAATCACTTTTATAAAATCTCTTTTGCTTATTTCTCTACTACTTGAGAATTGATATAACAACTCTTTTATAATTATTGCTAATTCATCTTTACCCATATATAAATAATTTTTTGATACATATTGATATAAAGATTTATATTTTTTCATATTACTCACCCTCACTTTCTTTGTATTGCTCCATTGTATGATATCCACTCCTAGCATATATAACATCATTTAACGCTTCTAAATTATATCCGTTAATACTTGTTATCAGTTGCAATTCTTCATCCGTTGCGATGCTTTCATCTATGATGAACTCCCAAACCTCATTTAAATTATTAAACATTTGAACCCCTCCCACTCCTTACGGAGATTTTTATTTTGTTTTACATCTCCCATTATAAGACTATAAATCAAAAAGTCAACTTTTTCGACTTGAAAGATTATAAAATAGTTGTGTTTTATTGTGTAGTTAGTTAGAAAATATATATATACATAAGGGTTTTTTATTATTTTAAAAAATTGTAGTTGTGTTTTTGTTTTGTTTTATTTTATATATAGTATATAGGGTTTTCACTAACTATATACACTAAAAAAGACAACTTTAAGAAAAGGAAACACAAAGATATTAAGCCGTAGAGCCGTAGATAGAGGCGTTTAGTCGTTAAAGTTGTGTTTTTGGTGGTCGTGTTTCCGTTTTTAGTTGGTGGCTTCCCAACTATAAAAAGACAACTTTTTCATTATCTACCTATACAACAACACACAACGACACACACCTATATCAAAAGCCGGCCGGCTCCAGGTAGATAAATAGAAAGAGAGAGGGGAAGAGAGAGAGACACACACCGAAACAAACAAGAGAGAGGGGGGGGATATAAAAACAAACACGCACGCACACACACACACATATACATTATACATATTTCTGATGCGCAAAAAGTGCCACTTTTTTTAAAAAGTCACTATAATAATAGTAGAAACCAATGGTTTTTCGTTAGTATAGTTGTAAGGGGGTAAAATTTTGTACTTGTAAAAAAGCAACCTTTTATATATAATAATGATGAGGTGGCATAAAATGAAATTGTACAACAATGAACTCGAACGAATTGTAGAAACAAAAATGAAACCCAACTTAAAGACCATTTACAATATGAGAATCAAAGGGTTGAAAGATAAACAAATAGCAAAATTCTTAGGCATCAGTGTCAAGATGTTTGAAAAAGCAATCGAAAATAGCGAAGTCGTTGGCGATGTATATAATGATGCAACTTTATTATTATGTAGTGAGTTAAGGAATGTAGCCATCAGTCGAGCGTTAGGTACGGATGGTAAGACCGACCACAATGGAATCGAGGTAGGACCGGATGCGTCACTCGCAGTCAGGCTGCTAGAAAAACTCGACCCACAATTCAGTAAAAAAGAAGAAGTGGTAGTCAATGTGTCGATTGAAGACATCATCTCAAAACTCAATGCAAAACGAAGAGAAGAGATAGAAACAAAAACACAACTTATTCAAAAGAATGAAGCGAAAGGTTTGAAGGTGGTGGGAGAGATTTGAGTATCTTTGAGAACCTAGAACAATACGAAGAAATACTTGCCAAGCCGAAAGCGTTTATCGAAAACTTTTGTTACATCACAACCAAAGACGGTAAGTTCGATTTATTAAAACTAAATTATCCACAACAAAAGTTGATGAAAATCATTGAAGAGTGTTTAGAAAAAAAGAAACCCATACGCATCAGAATACTGAAAGCGAGACAGATGGGATTCTCTACTTTGATATCGGCACTTGGATTTTGGTGGGCAGCGATGAATGAGAACAGTGCGTATGCGGTGGTTGCTCACAAAGATAGTAGTGCAAGTAGCATCTTTGAAAAGAATAAAATCTTCTACGATAACTTACCGAAAGTACTTAGACCGAAAACCAACAGATTCAATAGTGAACGCATTAGTTTTTCTATTGACGGTGGAGGGGGGTTACGCTCCAAAATATTTTTCGGCACCGCCGGTGGGGGTGAGCTTTTCAGAGGGGAAACCATACTTTTTCTACACAAATCGGAAATCGCATTCTGGGAAGACAAAACAGGAACACTAAAAAAATCGCTCAACGCAACCGTTCCGTTTGCTCCGTTTACTGCGATTATCGAAGAAACAACAGCGAATGGATATAATGAGTTCAAAGATTCGTGGGATAGAAGTGTTCGTGGAGACGATGACTATATACCACTTTTTGTCGGATGGAATGAGATGGTTGAGTACGCACTCGAACCACCGAGTGGATTCAAGTTGACAGAAAAAGAACTCCAACTTCAAATGGACTATGACTTAACCGATGCACAACT
>Ga0099849_1000357_pt1 | contig 20873 bp, 27 predicted proteins | sample CB_VirMetaG_4_FD_78177 | JGI IMG/M metagenome (GOLD analysis project Ga0099849, IMG submission 78177) | Freshwater to marine saline gradient viral communities from Chesapeake Bay - CB_1508_1M Viral MetaG | ecosystem: Environmental > Aquatic > Marine > Coastal | place: USA: Chesapeake Bay... | reverse complement strand
TCTATCGGCCTGATAATCCCCTGCCCTGTGGCGCACATGTTTGGATTGAAACTGAGTCGGAAATACTCGTATGTTAATTCATGTAAGCAGAATGAACAGCATGGGCAGCGACCTGACAGTGGTCAACGCTGCTCGTGTCTCCTTCGCCAAGCACAAAGATGAACTTGACGATGACGACGAAAGGTTGATCAAGTATCTCGCACAGCATGGGCATTGGTCCCCTTTCAGCCATGTGTTTATTCAGTTTAAGATTGATGCACCTATCTTTGTTGCAAGGCAACTACAGAAGCATCAGGTTGGGCTGGCATGGAACGAAGTTAGTCGCCGGTATGTTGACAGCGAACCTGTGATGTACTATGTTGATGAATGGCGGCGTCGAGCAGACAACAAGAAACAAGGCAGCATGTCTGAGCCTATTTCATCGCAGGAAATTGCTAACACTATCAAGAAAGAACTTGATGACAAAGCTGTCGATGTATACAACAGGCTTCTTAAGTTGAAGGTCTGCCCAGAGGAGGCACGAATGGTACTGCCGCAGGCCATGATGACAAGCTGGTACTGGTCTGGTAGTCTGTATGCCTTCAGTCGTGTGTGTAATTTGAGACTTAAAGAAGACGCACAATATGAAACACGACAGGTCGCACAAAGGATCAGTGATCACTGTGCTGTTGAGTTTCCCGTGAGTTGGAAGTATCTATGTCAGGCTGGTTAATTATATTGACAGGAATTATCTACGCTTACGTTGCGTTTGATCAAGCCATAAAGGGCAATTCTGGAATGGGTATTGCCTACGGTGGCTACGCTTTTAGTAACATTGGTTTGTTTTTACTTGCAACGAAATAAGGACCATAGCAAATGACTAATTACACATTCAACTTTTCATCTCAACTCCGCAGCAAGTTCGACCCCGAGATGTGGATGACCGGCAACGAAAAAGCGTTCTGGGATTTTCACGAAGTACACCCCGAGTTCGCAGTGGCATTCGACAAGTATACTTGGGAACTAATTCATGCGGGCCGTGAGCGAGGGTCAGCCTACCTGATATGCGAGCGTATTCGGTGGGACACCGTGCTTTCAGGGGCCGATGTGGATGGCTTCAAGATTAACAACAACCACCGGCCCTACTATGCACGGCTTTGGATGCAACAAAACCCCGGACACGAAGGATTTTTTCAAACTCGTGAAATTAGAAACCGGCTGGCGGCGTGATCGTTTGGGCGCTTACCTGTAAAGTCTGGTGGCAAGTCAGGGATACGTTAAGGATGGACCTAGATGACTTGGAAAGTTAAAATCTATCTATCAAAAGATAAAAAGGAATGGCTTTATTTAGTAGATGATAAAACACTTGAACCAAAAGTGTTTGAGGATTGGACAGATGCTCAAGTAGCAGCACACCTTTGGGCGCATTCAGATATAGAAGAGGAATTAAATTATGGTTGAATATAAAATTACCGACGTACAAATTAATATGCTTATCAGACGAATGAGTGCCCTTCCTTGGGCAAGCGTAGACCCTATTATGCAAATTCTTCGTGAGGTTATTGAAAATGGGAAAACAGAACAACAGGCCAAAATTCATAAAGATAAACTCAAAGACGACGCACAATATGAAACACGAATCGCAAGGGCTGTGGGTGACACGGTTTAACAACAGTTGGCACTGGGTCGATGGACATACTGACAATCAAGGGCTTCGATCATGCGAGGACGGCAGCCCTGTCCGCAAGCGGGGTAGGTCGGGGAAAGTTTAGGCTTGGCGCTGTTGTGGTGAATGGACCACACATCGTATCGGCTGGGTATAATAGTTACAAAACACATACTCGGCTTGCAAAGATTACAGACTACCCATGCCTTCATGCTGAGACACATGCCATGTTTCGAGCGGGGCTTGACAACATCGCAGACATGGACTTATATGTTCTTCGATTGGGTAGGCGTAGCGACATACGTTACGCAAAACCCTGTGATGTTTGTCAGTACTACATAAAAGAATGTGGTTTAAGTAATGTGTACTATTCTGTAAACACAAATACATATGAAAGATTATGACTACAGAGAAAGATATTGTTAAGGTTCTTAGAACAATGCGGCCAAGTATTATACCTGATCTTTGGACAAGCATTCTGAATGAAGCCGCAGACGAGATTGAGAAACTGAGAAAAGAAAATCTTTTGCTCAAAGAAACAATAGACTTATTGTATAGGCTACCATAGTGTGTTAGGATTTAGATATGATAGACACAGTGAATAAACCAGCGCATTACAACAACGGCAAGGTAGAATGCATTGAAGCTATTGATGCCTCAATGACTGAGGTAGAGTTTCGAGGATATCTTAAAGGCAATGTATTGAAGTACGTCTGGCGCTACCTATATAAGGGTAAGCCTCTTGAAGACTTGAAGAAGGCTCGATGGTATTTAGACAGGCTGATTGAAAGTTATGAACAGCACGACTCCTAATACGATAGATGATCTGATTGACTTCTATGTTCAGTCACCACAGTTTACAATTTCAATTAGGCGAGATGCCACTCGGCGTCAATACGAATACCTGCTCAGACGACTGTCAGATATAACGCATGACGGTAAAAGAGTAGGGGAGTTTCAACTTAATGAACTGAAAGTTTCTACCTGTCAGGTACTGTATTACAAAATGATTGAGGATGCACAGGGAGAAGGAGTACGTAATGCAAACTATATCGTGCAGGTTGCAGTAAGAGCATGGAACGTGTTGATTAAACACGATTTTTTAACCGGTAATCCTTGGTCATTAGTTGAACGCATGCAGGTTGCACCACGTAGAACTGTCTGGACACGTGAAGACTTTGAGCGTATACTTGAAGTTGCTTTCAGCGAAAGTAAGTGGCGTAACATTGGCCTACTCGTTCGCATTAATGCGGAGTTGGGCCAGCGGGCCGGGGATATGCGACTAGTACAATGGATCAATTTTGATTTTGAACAACAGTTGTATGTTAGAAAGTCCATTGAAAAGACTAGGGAGCATATCCCCGGTATTCCGTTCTCTGATAACCTTAAGCGTATGCTTCTGGATCAGAGAGAATACTATGGATCACAAGAGTGGGTTGTACCTAATCCACATACAATGAAACCATATGAGGAGGCAAACTTACGACAGGTATTTAGAGAGTTAGCTAGGGCTGCTGGCGTCCCTGATGAACTACAGTTCAGGGATATTCGACGTACAGTTCTTACTGATCTGGCTAATCATGGTGCTACAGACAACGAACTTATGTCCTTTAGTGGACACAAAAGTAGAAACAGTCTAACGCCATACACACGTATCAGTGTAGAGCAAGCACGTAATGCCGCAGCTAAACGAAACTTCCAGTTGGATGATAAGGAGGAAGTATGGAAAAGAAAACACCAACCCACGACATAAGCTGGTATATCAAATGGGTTGCAACTATTGCCGTTATCTTTGGAGCAGTCTGCAACTCGTTTGAGATTGTGCCGTACAATTATTTCATTATGATGATTGGTATTGCACTGTGGTTAGTGGTTGGTCTGTTGTGGTTTGATCGTGCATTGATTGTGTTAAACACAGCAATGCTTGTTATCTATCTAAGTGGTTTTATGTTTCACTTTAGTTATAGGTAAAGCATGAACTTGAAACCTTTCATTGATCAGCTTGATCTTGGTATTGATGAAACCTACAGAGGAGATTGTCCGGTATGTCAGGGTAAGAACACCTTTACTGCAACTCGCAGTGTCGGTGGTATAATTTTTAACTGCTATAAAAATTCATGTGAGATTTCGGGCAAGTCAGCTAGGTCCATTACTCTTGAAGACATTACTGCATTGCGCTCGTCTAAAGACAATAGAGGCTATGCTGTTCTTCATGAGCCGGACCATTGGACTCGTGCCCACCCCAAGCTTTACTCGTGGTTGAGCAACTATGGCTTAAGCCCACACAGAGTAGACACAAGGTACGATGTTAAGGAAGATCGTGCTGTGTTTCTAATAAAGAAGGATAGAAAAGTTGTTGATGCGGCTGGTAGATGTGTTGCAAGAAACCAAACCCCTAAATGGAAAAGGTATGCGGATACATCTGTTCCCTACACACATGGCGACGGCAACCTCGCTGTTGTTGTCGAGGATTGTATCTCTGCCAGTGTCGTTGGTGAGATGGAAAATATCACAGGTTTTGCTTTGCTCGGTACTAATTTACTTGACGAGCATATTGATTTTCTGAAACCATACTCTAGGATAGTTGTCGCACTTGATCCAGATGCAAGAAAAAAGACACTGAAAATAACATCGGAACTACGTAGCTATTTTCCATATGTGTACGCCATGAACTTGCATGACGATCTAAAATACAAACTGCCTTTGGATATAAATCACTTGAGGAAGATAACTAATGAGTATGGAACTAGCATTAATTAAAACTCTCCTGAACAAGGAGTTCTATGACACCAACAAGGTGTTTGCAAGGGAGACTGTATTCAGATCAAAAGAAACTAAGGCAATCAAGCGTACTCTTGACGAGGCAATGTTCAAGTACAGCAAGGACTTAGGGCATGATGATCTGGAGGCGTTGTTCTTTGCTGCACATCCTTCTCTTACTTCTGCACAGAAAGATGTGTATCGCAGTATCTTTACTAGAATTGAAAAGCAGGCTCCTCTTTCTAAGGAGATTGCACATGACGTACTAACGCAGCTTAATCGTGAGTCGTCTGCAGATGAACTGGCAGACATGGCGTTTAAGATTGCAAATGGTGAGTACACTTCTTTACACTATGTAAGGGAGTTTATTGATAGGCACGAGGACAACTTCACTCCTACTCTACGTGTTGACTTCGAGCCTATCGACATCGACTATCTGCTTACACAGAATGATCTTGAGTTCAAATGGACTATCAACATTCCCTCTGTGGCAGCTATGGTTCCCGGCATTAACGCTGGGCAGCTAATCGTTGCAGCAGCCAGACCTAACTCAGGTAAGACCAGCAGCCATGCCAGCTTGTGTGCAGGGCCAAACGGTTTTCTGGCACAGGGTGCTCGTGTCATGGTGCTTGCGAACGAGGAACGTGCGACACGAGTTGCAGGTAGGTATCTTACTGCATGTTGTGGCATGTCACTGCATGACATACGCAACAACAAAGACAAGGCTGATCAACGCTTGGGTAACATGCGTAACAATCTGTACATCGCTGATGCTACAGGATGGGACATGGACAGGCTTGAAGGTGCAGTTAAAGCATACAAGCCTGATGTTCTTATCGCTGATATGGCAGATAAGTTTCTACCCGGTGGTTCATTTACGGCTGGGCACGAGCAGCTTAAGGCTACCTACATTCGTTTACGTATTGTAGCTAAGGAATATAACACTGCTATCTTTGCTATGTCTCAGCTATCGGCAGAGGCAGAAGGTAAAGTGAATGCTAACATGTCTATGCTTGAAGGTTCAAAAACAGGCAAGGCATCCGAAGCCGACCTCTTGGTTTGTATTACTACTAACCCTACGTTCGATGGGCAAGAGGATGAAGATTGGACTCGTCACTGGTGTATTGTCAAAAACAAATTGACAGGGCGGCATGGAAAGGTTACAACTGTTCTTGATCCGCTAACAGCTAGGTATGAAGCATGAAACTAACTATTGACCTTGAGAACACAACTCAAAAGTTGCCTGATGGCAAGCTGTTGCTTGACCCATTCACTGAGGGTAATGCACTGGTCCTTGTATGTGCTAAGGAAGACACAGGAGAAGAGCACAGCTTTTGGTTTAACCATACGGAAGTTGTATCTCCAAACGATCACACTGCACTACAAGAGTTGCTTGATAGGGCTACTGTTCTTATCTGTCACAATGCACAGCATGAGTTGGTCTGGCTGTGGGAGTGTGGTTTTAATTACGATGGTCCTGTGTTTGATACTATGCTTGTTGATTATGTTTTACAGCGTGGCGTCAAGCAGCCGTTGTCTCTTGAGGCAGTAGCTGAAAGGTATCAGCAATCTAATCAGAAGATGTCAACTCTTACTGAGTACTTAGGTAAGGGTATACCAGTTGACGCTATTCCTAAAGATGAACTGTTGCAGTATTGTATGCAAGACGTTCGTACTACACAGGAACTGGCAAGTAACCTGCGCCGTAAGATGTTTGAGGAACAGTACGGTTCGCTTGAACCTATTCTTCAGTTGACTAACGAGATGTGTGTACTTCTTACTCGTATCTATCAGCGTGGGTTTACCGTTGATCGTGCTGCTCTTGAGCAAGTGCGTGAGGAGTTTACGAATGAGCGTGATACGATAGTTGAGGAACTGAAACTACAAGTACAGAAGTTAATGGGTGATACTCCTATCAATCTGTCCTCTCCAGAACAACTTAGCACTGTTATCTACAGTCGTAAGCCTAAAGATAAAGCCACATGGCCTACACACTTCAGTAGATACATGAAGAAACCAAAGGTTGATGCTGCTGTAAAGGACAATAGCAATCTTGTATATCAGACTTCTATGTTTCAGTGTAAAGCATGTTTTGGTCATGGCTATACCATTGCCCGTAAGAAGGATGGTAGCTTAGGCAAGGCTAGACGTAAGTGTAAGGAGTGTGATACAAAGGGTGTTGTCTTTGTAGATACACAGAAGGTTGCAGGTCTTAAGTTTAATGTTAGGTCTGCATCTTTTGTTGCGGCTCATGGATTCAAGACTGACAAAAAGACTCTAACGTATCTGGAAAAGATTGCTATGAGCAACAACATGCATGAAGCTACGGACTTTCTTTCAAAGGTTCGTAGGTTATCTGCGCTTGACACTTACATATCTGCCTTTGTTGATGGTATCAATACCTTCACTAAGTCAGACAAGAGACTGCACGTTAGAATGACACAGCATAGAACCTCTACTGGTAGATTGGCTTCGGACTCACCTAACCTTCACAACATGCCACGTGGAAACACCTTTCCTATCAAGCGTGTGTTTGTTTCCCGTTGGGACGGTGGCTCTGTAATTGAGGCTGACTTTGCACAGCTAGAGTTTCGTGTTGCTGCACAGCTTAGTGGTGATGAAACAGCTACTGATGAAATCAATAACAACTTTGATGTTCACAGCTACACTGCTTCCGTTATCACTGAGGCTGGGCAGCCTGTTACAAGACAGCAAGCAAAGGAACATACGTTTGCTCCTCTGTTTGGTGCTACTGGCTTTGGTAGAACACCTGCCGAAGCACGGTACTATGAAAACTTCCTTGTGAAATACCGTGGCATTGCTCAGTGGCACGGCTCTCTGGCAAAAGAGGTTATGGAGAAAGGCTACGTGACTACCCCCTCTGGTAGACAGTTTGCTTTTCCAGATGCCAAGCGACTACCGTCTGGTGGCATAACGGGTTTCACAATGGTAAAGAACTACCCAGTACAGTCTGCTGCTACTGACATTGTACAGACTACACTACTCCTATTGGAGAAGAACATGCGGTTGAGAAATCTTCGCAGTATTCTAGTTAATAGTGTACATGACAACGCAGTGATTGATGTGTACCCTCAAGAGGAAAAAGCTGTGCTCAGTGTTATAAATGACACAGTTGATACTTTACCATCAGAAATTTATGGTAGGTTTAACATGAAGCTACACGTTCCTCTTGAAGTAGAAACTAAGGTTGGAAAAAACTGGATGGAGATGCAAGAAATGACTTGAAACTACTGAACTAATCAGTATAATGGTATTCCTTTTTGACAATTTTACAGGAGAATATATATGTCAAACATCGTTAAGCTAGACACCAATAACTTTGACAGCATGGCTGAAGCAATGGGCCTATCTACAACCGTAGGGACTACGGAGTCAGCCCGTTCTAGCACACTTTCTCGTCTACGCATTTGGCACAAGTCCATTATGGGTACGGAGGAAGTCAAAGGTAAGACCCGTCAGGTTGAGGTAGTTCCGGGTGGAACATATCGCCTTGAAGATCGTGATGGAAACTTCCTCTACGCAGAGAAGATTAGTTTCCGCCCGTTCCTTCAGCAGTTTTCGTACACTCGCTACATCCCCTACATGAAGCCAGATGATCAAGGCCGCAAAGGTCGCTTCGTTAAGAGTGTCATGGTAGGGCAGTCTCAGTTTGGTCGTGACGATCTTATGGATACTGATGGTGGCTTTAACTGTGGTCGTCCGTCTGGTTACATTAAGAACTGGGGTGAACTTCCAGATGCCCAGCAGAAACTGATCATGTCAGTTAAGCGTGTACGCTCTCTGCTTGGTATCGTAGAGATGGAAGGTGCTCTTGATAGTGACGGTGAGCCTGTCACTGTTGATCCAACCCCTGTCATCTGGGACATTGATAACAAGGATGCGTTCCGTGAAGTAGGTAAGGCGCTTGATAAGTATATTAGCAATCGTCGTCTGCTTCCACAGCACAAGCTGGAACTAACCACGCATGGTGATGCGATGCCTAACGGCAACATGATTTACTATCCTGTGGTTGACCTTGATTTCCAGAAGACCCTTTCTATTTCAGAGGACGATCAGAAGATGTTCTCTGACTTCAAGGATTGGGTTCGCAATCAGAATGTGTGGGTTCGTGACCGTCACAACAGTAAGGCAACAACCACACTTACTACAGAAGATGAAGACACAATCACGGGCTTCATTGATGTTAGTGATAATGTAGAGGTTGCGTAAGCTACTATGGAAAATGTAGCAGAACTTGCTGTTCATGCGTATCTTGAAGGAGTTACGCATGGGGAGCGGCAGATGTCAGAAGAAACTATTAAGCAGATCACTTCTGATATTGAAGCAGCTTTACGTAGGCAATTCTGCGAGCGTAAGGATAGCACGGGGGGCTTTACCCTCCGTGCCTCCAACGTAGGCAGACCTGTTTGCCAGCTATGGTATCAAAAGAACAAGCCTGATAAAGCAGAGCCTCTAACCACTACTTTTGTAGTGCGTATGATGTTCGGAGACATGGTTGAAGCTTTGTTCAAGGGGCTGTTAACAGAATCAGGAGTATCTTACGAAGGACACGATAGAGTTAAGACTAAGATTGGTAGCGAAGAAATCTCTGGTGAGTATGATCTTATTGTTAATGGAGTTGTAGATGACATTAAATCTACAAGCCCGTGGTCATACAACAATAAGTTTACTGATGGAAAGAACCTTGAAAAGGATGATCCTTTCGGTTATATTGGGCAGTTAGCTGTCTATAGCAAGGGTGCCAACGTACCAGCAGGAGGTTGGTGGGTTGTAAACCAAGCGTCAGGACAGTTTAAGTATGTCGCATATGAAAGTGACGTTGACGAGGTTATTTCAAAACTTAAACACACAGTAGATACACTTAATCGAAATGAGTTTGTTCGTTGCTTTGAACCAGAACCTGAAACTTTTAGAGGTAAAGCAACAGGTAACTATACTCTGTCTCGGCACTGCAGTTTCTGTTCCTTTCGAAGAGATTGTTGGAATGGTGCAATCTTAGAGGAGCCATCTAGAGTTTCTCAAGCAAAGAACAAGGCGACTGTTAATTATTTGGATATGGAGAAAGTTAATGACTAACTATGATGATTTTACTATTGAAGAACTACAGAGTGCTGTAGAACACTTTTCTAATGAACTGACAGAGGCTCGCACGAAGCTACGTGAGAAACGCCTTGCAGGAGTTCGTGCAGCAATGGAGGCTCGTAAGGAAGCTGATCTGGTTCTGAATGAAGAACTGAAAAAGCTTGGATATACAAACACTTCTATGAAAGAGTTTACTCCAAACTTCTCTTACTTCTGGCGCAATCTTCCATGATTGAGGTACCTATCACAAATAATATGCGTAACACTGCACATGAAATGTCAGAGGATATGGGTGTACTAAACAGAAGCATTACACGAGGACAGGGTAATGTGTATGGTTTTCTTGGCGAACTCATTGCGCTTGAAGTACTAGGTGGTAATCATTGTAATACTATGGATTACGATATTATTATTGATGGTAAGCGCATTGATGTTAAGACAAAGAAAACTACAGTGAAACCTTTGGCAAAATATGACTGTAGCATTGCCAACCTAACTAGAAAGCAAGACTGTGATTACTACGCCTTTGTTCGTGTGTTATCTGATCAAAGTAAAGGATGGTTTCTTGGAATGAAAGAACGTGATGTTTATTTTAAGGAAGCTATCTTTCTTAAGAAAGGTGAGCACGATCCAAGTAATAACTACACGGTTCGTGCAGACTGTTTCAATATGAAGATCAGTTCCCTTGATCCTGTAGAGTGGTTTAAGAAAGAACACGCTACTCAAGCGGCAGCATGACAAATAGAAAACGAGTTATTGAAGCAAAGAAAGAGGGGTATAGGAGCGCAATAGAACTTAATATAGCAGAACAGATTGAAGAACAAGGTCAGGAGATTAGGTACGAGGCAATCAAAATACAGTGGATTGATTTATCAATACGTACTTACACTCCTGACTTTGTTTTAGATAATGGTATCATTATTGAAGTAAAGGGTAGGTGGACTGCCCATGATAGAAAGAAGCATCTTGAAATCAGAAAGCAGCACCCCCATCTAGACATTCGTATGGTATTTGAGAACAGCAGAAAGAAGTTATACAAAAGTTCTAAAACTACCTACGCTCTGTGGTGTGCAAAAAAGAATATAGTATTTGCCGACAGAGTTATTCCCGAAGCATGGCTAAAAGAGAAACGAAAAGTCATGCCCCCTAAATTAACCAGAGTTATCAATCCTAATTAGGAGTTACTTTATGTTTTCAGACAACAGTTTTGCAATTATTCTAACCCCAGCCCTTAACGAAAATAACCAATGGACAGGGGAAGTCACGGTTGCTGTTAGCTACTCACGTGATAACGATATGTCTAAGAGAGATAAGGGCGAGTTAGAATTACTTTGTGAGTATATGGCTGCTTCCCTCCCAGCTATGGAAGAAAATAGTAGCATTAGAGAATTGCTGGAATCGTATATAGGAGACAGCATCGTTCGCACAGAAGACAGCAATGTTGATGCTGCTCAACTAATGTTAAACCTAATGACAAAGACAGAAGGCTCGGCATAAAATGATCAGGGCTAAGGTCGTCGTTACGTTAGACATTGACACAGAAGAATTTCCTATGCCTGCTGACGGCGACCCTAGTCTTGAACTTGAAGAGATACTTCAAGACGTTATGGATGAGGTTTACGGCACAAGCGTAGTTAGTATTAAAGCAACAATAAAGGGAGGCAAAAGTGGATACTAACTTTGAATTAACAGACTACCAAAACATGATTGCTCTTTCACGCTATGCTCGTTGGCGTGAAGAGGACGGTCGTCGTGAAGTGTGGTCAGAGACAGTAGATCGGTACTTTGACTACATGGCTGACAAGCTTACACGTAAAGAAATGACATATGATAAGGGGCATATGAAAGCTATTCGTGATGCTGTATTTGAGATGTCTGTTATGCCTTCCATGCGCGCGCTTATGTCCGCAGGACCAGCACTAGAACGCTGCAATGTTGCAGGCTACAACTGCAGCTACCTCCCTGTTAATTCTATTCGTGCCTTTGATGAGGCATTGTACATTCTAATGAATGGTACAGGTGTTGGTTTCTCTGTAGAAAAGAATGAGACAGATAAGCTTCCCCTTGTTAATGAACATTTCGAGCAGAGCCGTACAACTATCGTAGTTGATGACAGTAAAGCAGGATGGGCAAGGGCACTTCGTGAATTAATTGCTTGCCTGTATGCTGGTCAGATTCCTCGATGGGACACGAGCGGTGTGCGGGAACGTGGTGCAAGACTAAAGACCTTTGGTGGCCGTGCCTCTGGTCCTGAACCACTAGAAGAACTGTTTCATTTCTGCATTAAGACTTTCCGTAATGCTGCAGGACGTAAACTAACTCCATTAGAGTGTCATGATATCATGTGCTACATTGGTCAGATTGTAGTAGTAGGCGGTGTACGTAGGTCTGCACTTATTAGTCTGTCGGACCTTGACAACGATCTTATGAGAGAAGCTAAGAGTGGGCAGTGGTACAATACACACAGCTACAGACAGCTTGCTAACAACTCTGCTGTGTATCAGGGACGCCCTGATGTAGGGGTATTCATGAAAGAATGGCATTCTCTTTATGCTTCCCTTAGCGGAGAGCGAGGCATCTTTAATCGCGCTGCCTCAGACAAACAGGTGATAAACACAAATCGCCGTGAGGCAGGACATTTATGGGGCACCAATCCCTGTGGTGAAATTATTCTAAGGCCATTTGAGTTTTGTAATCTAAGTGAGGTTGTCATTCGTGAGACAGATGGATGGCGATCAATCAAGGAAAAGGTACAGATGGCTACCGTACTTGGTACTTGGCAGTCTTGCCTTACAGACTTCAAGTATCTAAGAAAGATTTGGGCTAATAACTGCAATGAAGAACGTCTGCTGGGTGTAAGCCTTACGGCTATCATGGATAACCCTCTTACCAATGGCACTGCAGCAGACAGTAATCTTGAACACAATCTTTCAGAGTTACGTGCTGCTGCTGTAGAGGCTAATGCCAAAGAGGCCAAGCGCCTAGGCATTGCTCAGTCTGCTGCTGTAACTACAGTTAAGCCCAGCGGCACGGTATCACAACTTGTTGGTCCTGTAGGTAGTGGAATTCATCCACAACACGCACACTACTTTATTCGTCGTGTACGTGGAGACAATAAAGACCCCATCACTACCTTTCTGAATGACAACGGTGTTCCTACAGAGCCATGTAACTTTCAGCCTGATAGGGTTTCTGTATTCAGTTTCCCCATTAAGGCACCCAAATACGCTTTAACTAAGAACGACATTAGTGCTATTGACCACCTAGAGATTTGGTCTAAGTACAGACAGAACTGGTGTGAACATAATCCCAGTGTTACTATCAGTGTCAATCACGATGAGTGGCCGTCTGTAGGAGCATGGGTATGGAACAACTTTGATTCAGTGGGAGGCGTTAGCTTCTTACCCAATGAAGATACTACTGTTTATACTCAGCTTCCATACGAGACTATTGACAAGACTACATATGATGATATGATGAAGACTATGCCCACTAAGATTGATTGGTCTAAGCTATCTTCGTATGAAACAGAAGATACAACTAAAGGAACCCAAGAACTTGCCTGCACTGCAGGTGTATGCGAAATTGTAGATATGGTTGAAGAGGAGAATTAAATGGAGAGGTTTCCGCCATTATCAATACAGTACAAGCAAGGAACTGTCTCCTTCTATACTGGTAAGGAACATCACCCACCACATAAGGAGGGCACTATGCAGGCTAAGGAGTGGCAGCGTGGTTATAATTCTGCCTACTTTGAGAACCTAGCGCGTGTTAAGCAACGTGAAAAATCTGCATGAGATAGAACAAAAGCTAGAGAGAGAAGCACGGGCATGGACTAAGCAACACCATGACATTACGTATGCTGTTCAACAGCATGGAGATCATGCTGGTGCCATGATTATTCATGAGTTACATAGTGCGCTTATTGGTTTTGTTAGATTGGGGGATGTTTCTATAGCAGTCTATGACAAGCTGCTATCTATGAAACTACTATCTACTGTAGGTAAAAGTTACCTAACTAGAAGGATGGAGTTTCCAGATGAAAAGGGGCCGCTGTTTCTAACTAAAACTTAAGCACTATACACTACATCAGCATTGAAAAAAGAGTGAGGCTGAGATTGAGACACTTCTATACGTCTTATCTCAGCCTCAATGTTTTTCTGCCAGTAGCTTATAAAGTTGTTTAGTCTTGTTAGTTCAGGAGCAATGTCCTCCATATGCCATATAAACTCATTAACGAGATGAGGAAAGTCTGGCATTGCGTAAGTAATTCTAGTAATTAGAAATACCTTACTGTGATACATTTATTTAAACACTAACTTTCTCTGTTTTGCATACTGTTTTACATAATCTATTTTCATATTATTAGGTAGATCATCAAAACTATCTTGATGTTTTCTATTGTAGAAACTTCTAGCTGCGTTTATTGTAGTTTTTGGTTGCCTTCTAAGTATTTCAGAATACAGAGAATTAGTTAATTCTTCTTTTTCTTCATCACTAAAGGTGTTGTCTCCTTTTTGAATCCACGTAAGAAGATACTCTTCGTCTGTGTATTTAACTCCATTAACTGTTTTCTTGGTTTCTAAAATATCTGTTAGAAAGCGTTTTTTCTCTGACACACTTGTAGGAAAGCCATCTTCTGTGCGATTATAAATCCTAGAATTAATCGCAGGAATCAATGCTTCTTCTGAAATCATGCCATACATTTCATTCATTGCTTTACGTAATTTAGGATCAGAGTATCTTAACTTAAAGAACTCATATGGTTCTATGTTAAGCTTAACAAGTTCTCGTTCAACAGTATTTCGTGCTGCAACAGGAGTAAGACCAGTTACCTGTTTGAGCAAAGGGATTGCTCCTCTAACTGGATCATCAGTACGAGTTGGGGAAACAATTCTTTGACCTTCCATAGGTGCCTGTGGAATAGAGCGTAAGCTTCGTTTAATGAATCGTTCCCAAAGATTTACGTCTTGTGTATCTGGGATATTCAGATAGTCTTCATCGAAGGTTCCCAGTACGTCTTTAGCAACACCTGCACCAACAGTAAATGAGTTGACTAGATTAGCAGCCATATCAACAAGAAGTTTGTTTACACTTTTAACATCTCCTGTTTCAATAGCCTCACGTGTTGCAGTATCTATTAGAGAAAGATTAACCCCTGTTTTAAAGGTAGTACCCAGAGAAGCTTTAATAAGTTCTGTCCCAACCTTACTTCCCTGCATTTCAGAGAAAGTTTCTCTCCAAACTTTAGGATCAAGAAGGTCTTCTGTACCAACGCGCTCACCTGTTGTGACTGCACGATTATACCCACGTACCATTGCGTCCGCTATAACCATGTACGGAGCAAAGGGACCATACAAAGCCTTTGCATCAAACAGTTCACCTCTACTGTTCTGCAGTTCATACCATTTAGTATCATCTCCCATAGCAGCACGTAGCTGGATTGCTCCTGCTAACATGCCCACGCCTGTAATTTGTTGAGCAATTTTTTTTTGAATGCTTCGTTCTGTCTTACCAAATACGGGAGACACATTAAACATCCCCACTATTGGGGCGTGTTCAAAAGCAAATTGCATAGAGTTTGCAATAAACCTTGGGAAGGGTATAAGTAAGCTTAAACCCGGTTGACTGAAAGTTTTAATAAAACCATTAGCAAATGTGCCGTGGTCATAGCCCTTTTGATATGTCAAATCTAGTGCGCTTTTTGTAGCACGTTCAAAGGCTTCACCACTGATGTCAGAGAATCTACCATCAGCAATAATCTTCTGTAAGTTTTTGTACCCACCTACCGACTTAGCTAATTCACTGGTAAAGATAGCACGTTTAAATGTATTATCTGACAGAGTATTTAAAGCATTGGCATATCGAGTACCCTTAATTAGCGCACCAGTAAATCCCTTCTGTGCTAGTAATTCTTCGTCTGATGCCTTTAAGGATACATCAGCCAATGATCTAAACAGGCTTTGCATTTGTTCAGGGGCAGCTTCTGCTGATAGTGCCTGAATAATACGAGCCTCTTCTGTGTTACCTACTAGATATCTAAACAGAGATACAGGAGAAGCAATGTTACTTACCCCTTCTTTAAACTTGCCTGTTCCAATCTGAACAATGCCTTCACCAATGTTTTCAACAGCATGTAGAAAAGTACGCAAGCCAGCGTTAGCGGTGTTACGTACAGTGGTAGCAGGCTGTACTGTCATCAGACCTCTACGAGCAGAGTCTATATTTTTAATTGCCTGCCACGTAGCATTGTGTTTTTTATTTACATTGTCCGCTTCAGCATTTCTTTTTGTAAGTTCAGGGGCTTCATCACCAATCTTTTTGGACATATTGCTGACTTGCTGAAAGAAAGAGTTAAGGTTTCGTTTAGCTGCACTAGCCACTGCCAGAACTTTACCCGCCTCTGAAAACTCAAAAGCAAACATTGCAGCAACGTCTTCAAAGTTTAATTCATACTGCTTGAGCAAGTCTTTGTAGGCTTCTTCGCCACCTTCTTTCTGAACAACATCAGCTAGAATATCGGTAATTCTCTTTCCTTTAATTTGATTAGCATCTAGACCAACCGCTTTTACTGCATCTACTGTTGCAGCAGTAATTCTATCTAGCCGCTCTACAGGAATACGAACACCAAAGTCAGAAAGAAAATCATCAGTAGTATCTTCTACAAGTCTAACACCAGAAGTTGCATCAGTAGCATCTACTGCAATCTCTTTAATCTTTTCTTTTCCACGGGCTACACGTGCCTTGTCTAATTCATCTAAGGTAGAGGATGAACCTTTAAGCGCATCATAGATTTCTTTGTTAGATGCATCACTTAGTGTTTTTTCAGCTTGGGTATTTGCTGCTGTTTCTCTTGTTGTTTTTGCAGTTAGTCCTGCCCTATACAATTCGGCAGCAGCTTCTCGTTGAGTACCCCTACCTGCTCCAGCTAAAACACCACTAAGAACCCCTGCACTGCCTCCAGCTAGACCAGCAGAAAGGGCTACTTGTCCAACAGAAACATCTTCCTGTGCTCCAGATTCAACACGAGCCAACTGCCTAGTTGTTTCAGCACCAGCTTCAATACCGCCCTCTACTGCAGCAGTACGAAGCCCCGCAGCTACGCCTTGTGATAGTTTGCTTTTAAGTCTGCCTGTAGCTGCAGCTTTAGCAAGTTGAATTGCGGCACGAGTACCGCCTAGACCTGCAGCTTTAGATACACCACCAGAAATAAGACCAAGCCAAGTTGAAGGTGCAGTTACAATGCCTTCACCATAGTCAAGTATCTTGTCCATTGTACCCGTGTCTGCATTACCAAGCCTATCATAAGCCAGATACAAGCGACCCATCTGGTCTTTTTCTTCTTCAGTTCTGTCTTTTGAAGTAGCATAATTGTAGTCTTTAATTGCGCTTACTTCATTAACATTTACTACCCGGTTTTGTTCAACCCAAGCATTATAGATTTCTTCTGGAGAACCATAAAACGTATCTGTACGTTTTACAAGGTATTCTTGTGCATCACTAAGAAACTCGTTGTCTTTTAATAGGTCTTCTTTAGACAGATTGTCTCTTTGAAAGTATGACATTAAAGTACGCCTATTGGTTTGCTTGTTCTTTTGCTAAAATTTCTACTACTTCACGTGGGTCGGTTATGTTGTTGGCTTTAATTTTGTCATATACTTTCTGTGCAACTGATTTATCTATGCTCCTCTGACTTAAATCAAAATGAATACGCATATCAGACTGCCCTTTAACACGTACTAACCAATTTCTCAAACTATTAAGATTATTAAAATCTACCGCAAACTCTCGTGATAGATACTCAAGTCTACCGTCTATACTATCATAAGTAATGTTTTCAGGAAGTAGTGGCTTAGTTAGATCAAGTGGTGCAGGTGGTGTTGCAGGTTGTGGTGCAGGTTGTGGTGCAGGTGGTGTTGCAGGTTGTGTTGCAGGTTGTGTTGCAGGTTGTGGTGCAGGTTGTGTTGCAGGTTGTGTTGCAGGTGGTAATACACCTAACTCCTTAAGTTTCTGTTGTAGATTAGGTGCCTGACTAACAAAATCTACCAATGCCTGTTCTTTTTCTGTTTTATCTTCTTTTTCAAACGCACTCTTAATAAGGGCATTGACTGAAGAAGGACTTGACATCTCACTAAAAAATGCAGTCTGTTCCGCTGCTGTACGTAAGCGACCTGCTTGTTCAGAAGCTACGCTACTAACTACTCCAGCAAAACCAAGTTGTAAGGCTTGATTATATTCGTCTACTGATTTAAAGTCTACGGTTCCTAAGTCAGTTGTAGTTGAACCAAACATATTTAAAACAGTGGCATCGACTTCTTTATTAAGGCTTTTAACATAAGCTACAGTAATACTGGGGTTTGCTACGTCTTTTAAATCTTCTTCAGCTTTTCGCTCCTTAAGATAGTTACCATACTCTCTATTAGTCATCTTACCAATAGGCTTATTAGTTACAGGGTCTATTCTGTCTGTTGCAAAATTTGGATCGTAGTCTCTTGCTTCCGCTTGCGACTGTGCAAAAGCCAGTTGAGCAGTTTCATAATTCATTTGTGCTGTTTTTGCCTGTTGTCTTGCAGCAGGATCAGTAATACCAAAAGCTACACCCGTTGGTCCTTCACCATAAGTATAGCCCTTACCACTAAACAGTGCCTGTGTTTCAGGTACAGATATTCCAAGCTGCTCTGAAGCTTTTGTCATAGCTGCTGTTTCACGCTCTGCTGGTGTAAGCATACCAAAATGTTTACGTAGACCTTCAGCGACAGTTGACACTGTGTTTTTACCATTTCCAACAGTAGTCCCCTCAAATGTTCCAAGAACATTATTAACTGCTTGATCTACACTAAACTCTTTAGGTGTAAATTCCTTACCGAGAACACCTATTTTTTGTAATTGAGCATAGTCTAGTGTCTTACCTTCTTCTAGTTGATTAATGTTTTGCTGTAAAGTATTTCTGAATTTAGTAAATTCATCATCACTTAAACGAATAGCTGCAGCGGCAATATCATCACCGTAATCAGCATCATTAAAAAGAGACTTGACTGTTTCAAAACGCTGGCGTAAAGTCTTTTCTCTTTCCCGACGCTCTTCTAGTCTTTTCAGACCAGCCTGTCTATAAAAACTAGCAGAGTCTTTAATCTCTTCTAGCATAGCATCACGATCTTTTTCAAAGCCTTCACTAAGACGTTTAGCAGCACCCCCTAGAAAACTTAATGCTAGTCCCATGATTTATTCCTCTACCTTTTCTTCAACACGCCTAGACATCAAGCCGCCGCTTGGTTGACTTGCAAAGAAAGCGTCAATCTGTTCTTTTTCATAATTCTCTAATGCTTGTTTTTCTTTATTAGAAGCACTTCTAACTTTATTTACAAGAATATCATCATCATTACTTTCTTTACGTTCTGTTCCTTTAGTGTATTCAATTTCTGTAGCGTCAGCAACCGCAACAATGATATCAAATAAATGAGGAGAAACTAGAACAGCAGTATCAATGCTTGTCTTACCTTCCATTACTCCACCTAAAGTAATTGCATCTACTAAATCTGCAACAGGAAAACCTGTTTCCAGAATCTCCACTAACTGTGGCATTCTTTCTGGCTTGAGTAGTTCTCCCGTATAATAATCAAGTGCATCTAAAGGATCACTAAACTCTGCGGGATTTTCCCAAGGTCTAGCCCCCGGCTCAGTTGTTAAAGATTGACCGGGAGTAGGTTGATCAAAACGAAAAGTATTATACTCTGTCATAGCGGTTCCTGTTAAGCAAGTGACGATTTTACAGCATTGACATACGCTGTCATAGGATCAATAGGCGCACCTTTTAGTGTAGGTGCAGATGGTTTTTTTGCTGCCATTAAACCCAGTGCTTCCATCGCGTTAGTTTTAGTTTGAGGTCGATTAGATTTTGCTGTGTATGTAGCTACATCATCAGTAAAATCTCCTGAATCAAATGTAGGATATTTACCCAATACAGCGGTTGCAGTATGCCCAGCCATTTTTATAATTCCCTATTTTTATCCAAATAACCCGGTAACTTTTGTAGTTAGTCCTGCCTTAAATAAGTCAGCTACAAAACCACCAATAGAACCGATGCTTTCTTTATTAGCTGTATATTCAGCTAAATCTTGACGAGCCTTTGCATTAATTTGTGCAACAGTCATCGCCGCCAAACGCTCTGATTCATTTTCTGAACTTGACCACGCCCATTCCATTGTGTCACGATACTCTTGCCACAGATTATTATAAGCAGTATTACTAATCTCAAGAAGGTTTTGAGCATTTAGTTGGTTCTGAAAGTTAATAGCTGCGGTATCTGTAGTTGCAATTTCTCTACGCCACTGAGCATTGCTTTGTGCAATAGCTAACTGGTTCTGTGCATTAAACTGATCGCGTTGATTTACAATCTCACTGTTAAACCTTTGCAAAGTATTGATCTCACCAGCGTTAAACTGATTGATAGCGTTCTGTTGTGCTGAGTTTTGCTGAGATACTTGTGCTCCTAAGTTAGCATAGAACTGGTCTAGCTGCTGTTCGTTAGCTGCGTTAAATTGCCTAGCAGCATTCTCTGCTGCGACATCACTAAGAATAGACTGGGTACGATTCTGTGCGTTAAACAAAGCTGTTTGCTGAGAGTTACCTAGATTAGCCATGTCAACTTGTAAAAAGTTCTGAGCATTCTGTACCGCAGTTTGCTGCCTATTGTTTAAATTAACTGTTTCTAGTCCAGCAATCTGTGCAGCGTTTGCCATAACCAAAGCCTGCCTATTGCTTAAGTTATTTAAGTCTGTTGTCTGAGCAAGACGAGAATTTTCTAGTGCAACTTGCTGCTCTGATGTAAAGTTTAAATTAGCAATGTCAGCTACTCGTGCAGCGTTCTGCACTCGCGTCTGAAAACCTTGATCAAATTCCTGCTGCATAAACTGAGCACGGTACTGAGCAGACACCATCGCTGCCTGCTGCCGGTTTGACAAGTTCTGCTGTTCAAATTGAGAAATTGTTGCAGCATCAACCTGTGCAATTGGCAGTGCAGCCCGCATAGCTGCTTCTACAATGGCCTGACCAGCTATGCTGCTTGCACCAATGCCTCGCTGCTGTAGTACAGCACGAGCATTATCTACAGCACCACGTGCCCATAAAGGCACTTCTTTATCAGTAAATTGTGAGATAAGGCTTTCTAACTGACCCTGTACTGTAGCTTGCTTTGAAGGTTCAGCTACAGCGGCAGTAGGCTGTACAAACTGTGCTGCTTGTGCTGCCTGACCAGTAGGCGCAGCAATAACTTCACCTGCTTGTAACTGTCTAGCTGCTACTGGTTGAATCTGCACCCCTGCAGTTTGTGCTGCAGGAATCTGGCCTACCGCAGTTTCAGTTTGTT
>Ga0099849_1000356_pt1 | contig 20891 bp, 17 predicted proteins | sample CB_VirMetaG_4_FD_78177 | JGI IMG/M metagenome (GOLD analysis project Ga0099849, IMG submission 78177) | Freshwater to marine saline gradient viral communities from Chesapeake Bay - CB_1508_1M Viral MetaG | ecosystem: Environmental > Aquatic > Marine > Coastal | place: USA: Chesapeake Bay... | reverse complement strand
CGGTCTGCTGAGATCGCCTTGCTGGACATCAACAACGACAAGGTCCACGAGTTCATCGACGCCAAAAAAGATCACTGGGTCAACAGACCTTGGCGGGGTCAGTCGAACAACTCGGTGGTCTTCTGGTCCAAGCCCTCGCGGCTCGAGCTGGAGGGTGTCTTCGCCAAGATGATCGAGGCCGGGGGATCAGAGCCCGGGTTCATCAACGGTGCCGCCGCTAAGCGTCGAGCCCCATGGTTCAAGGGCGTCAACCCATGCGCAGAAATCATGCTCGGGGACAGCTCGTTCTGTAACCTTGTCGAGATCGACATCAGCAAGTTCGGTCTGCACAACCCACGGATCCTCAAGGTCATGCGACTGGTCGCACGGGCCAACTACCGGCAGACCTGTGTGGACTTCCGTGACGGCATTCTGCAACCCGGGTGGCACGAGAGTAACGACTACCTTCGCCTGATGGGCGTCGGCATCACCGGCATCGCTGCTGCGAACCCGTCGAAAGAGTATCTTCAAGCCCTCCGTGCGGCTGCGCATGATGCAGCTCGTGAGATGGCTGATGAGCTCGGGACGCCCTACTCCAAGGCCGTCACAACGATCAAACCCAGCGGAACCCTCAGCAAGATCATGAGCACAACCGAGGGGGTCCACAAGCCTCTCGGGAAGTACCTGATCAACAACGTCAAGTTCTCAGTCAACGACCCTCTGGTCCCACGACTACAGGCAGCAGGCTATCGCAGCTTCGCGGACCCCTACGCCCCTGAGGACGCCCTGATCTTCTCGTTTCCAGTCAAGTGGGACACGGTCGAGTTCGAAGAGGTGGACGGCAAGCACGTCAATCTCGACACGGCTGTAGACCAGCTCGAGACCTACAAGATGATGATGGACCACTACGTCGATCACAACTGCTCGGTCACGATCTCCTACGACCCCAAAGAGCTGAACGAAATCATCAACTGGCTGCTGGAAAACTGGGACACCTACGTCGGCGTGAGCTGGATATTCCGTAACGATCCCACCAAAACCGCAGAGGACTTGGGCTACCCGTACCTGCCTCAGGAAGTCATCACCGAAGAGGAGTACGAGGCCTACGTGGCAGAGCTGAATGAGGTCGATCTGACCCATACAGACATCATGGAGGACCCTGAAGACCCCTCGTGTGCAACCGGCGCTTGTCCGGTGCGATAGCAACTATGGTCATATAAGGAACTCGGTCAAATGAATGAGCCGTACATAACCAAAGAATTGTTGGATTACCTCGAGACAACATTCCCCAACCAGCTTCCATCGCAAGGTGATGTTGAGCTTGGGGAGATCAGGCGTCTCCAAGGTGTCCAGCACGTCATCCACGTTCTGAGAGAGCTGTACCGCAGCCAACAGAACCTGCAAGAGGACTGATATACATGGCGCTCCCCCTTGCTGGCATCGCCGCAAACATGCTGATCGGTGCCGCAATAGGTGGCGTTGGTCTCCTCATGGGCAGCGGTGGTGGCCGTAACAACAACGGAAACAGCGCAGCCTCGAGAGGGACTGGAGGCATCACCGCCTACGGTGGTGGCAACAACTTCCTCCAGAACCCTCAAGGCTACGTGAACCGCCCCATGGCAAACCCCGCGATGTTCTCGGGTGCTGCCCTAGGTAACCCTATGCCACCCTCGGTGGCCCAGACGGTGCAGGTGTCTCAGCCTGCTGCTGCTTCCCGGGAGCCTCTGGCCAGACCAGAGACCCGTGCGGAACAGGCAGACCGGGTGGCGCAGGAGATCCAACGTCTCCCTGTGTTCACCCCCACCGCACCCACGCTCAGCACAGCGACCTACGAAAGCACCCGTCGAGCCGACGTCCAGAAGACCAAGGCCGGTGAGCAGATGCTTCGCAACCCACTAGCGATAGACCGGGATCAGGCCGCAGCGACCATCAAGAGCAACCTCCCCACAATCGGGGTCTCGGCCTCAGGCACTAGCATTGCCAACACGAGCCCAAGCCCTATAGCCAAGAGAGGCTCACGCTAAAAATGCATGAAGCAGGCGGCTGCAAAGCTACATACAGCAAGCTCGAGGGGCATCGTCATGTCTACCTCGACCGCGCTCGTGCGTTTGCGTCTGTGACCATCCCCTCGATCTTACTCGAGGAGGGACACAACGAGAGCACGAGGATCTCCACGCCCTACAGTTCCGTCGCCGCCATCGGCGTACAGAACTTGGCGTCCAAACTACAGATGGCGCTATTCCCGCCCAACCAGAGTTTCTTCAAGCTCGACGTTGACCGCTACACGCTCATGGAGCTGACCGGCGGTGACCCGACGCGAAGAGCCGAGGTGGACGAACAGCTTAGCCATATCGAACATGCGGTAATGTCGGAGCTCGAGCAGGAGGCCATGAGGGCCCCGCTTTACGAGGCACTCCGGCACCTGATCGTCACTGGTAACTACCTGCTCCACGTGGGCAAGGAAGGTATCAAGGGTTTCCCTCTGGAGAAGTTCGTCTGCACGAGGGACCCTGAGGGTCGCGTGAAGATGGTCCTCATCAAGGAAAGCTTCAACGTAGAGACCCTCGATGATGATGTCCTACAGCTCGCCGGGTTCTCCCCCGACGACGCAGGTGGCGACAGCAAACCCATCGACATCTACACAAAATTCTATCGCGACGGTAAGCGCTGGCGTACCTACCAAGAGGTGAACGGGGTGCTGATCCCGGGCACTGAGGGGTCCTACCCCATCGACGAGCCTCCCTTCATGCCCTTGCGGTGGACTGCCGTTGCAGGAGAGCACTACGGGCGGGCACACGTCGAGAGTTTCTATGGTGACGTGAGAGCGCTTGAAGGCCTGACCAAGAGTATCGTGGATGCAGCAACTGCGTCTGCCCGTCTCCTCGTCATGGTCAACCCGACCGGCGTCACCCGCAAAGAGCAGGTGGCCAAAGCACAAAACGGTGCCGTGATCACGGGCAACGCTGATGATGTCCAGTTCATGCAGACCCAGAAGTCTGGCGACATGGCCGTGGCACTCCAGCAAGTCCAGCGTCTCGAGATGCGTATCGCCCAAGCCTTCCTGTCTGAGCAGGGTGCCTTGCGTGATGGCGAGCGTGTGACGGCTGAGGAAGTACGGATGCGGGCACAGCAGCTCGAGAACACCTTGGGTGGTGTCTACTCGGTCCTGAGCACCGAACTCCAGCTCCCTCTGGTCAAGCGGCTGATGTCTCAGATGACCAAGGCCAAGAAGCTCCCGGCTCTTCCGAAAGACGTGGTGGCACCTACGGTGGTCACCGGTCTCGACGCACTGGGCCGTGGACACGACCTCAACAAGTACATGCAGCTCCTCCAAGCCATCGCACCTATGGGCCCTGAAGCCCTCGGACGGGTGAACATCGGTGATCTGGTGAAGCGCGTAGGTGTGTCTCTGGGTCTTGAGATGGACGGCCTGATCTACACCGAACAACAAATCCAACAGCAGCAGGCTCAGGCCATGGAACAGCAAGCACAGTCGATGATGATGCAGGCTGGAGCCAACAACCTCAACGCCGCCGCTAGGCAACAACAACAACAATAAGGATCGCTAACTGATGAGCACTGAAGCTGTATCTGTAGCAACCGACACCCCTACCCCTGAGCCTTCTATGGAAGAGCAACTGGCCAACGCCGGTCTCGACCCTGAGGGCAACCCGCTCAACGCTCAGAACGCTGAGCAACCCCTGCTCGGTAAGTTCCAGACCGTTGAGGACCTCGCGAAGGCCTACTCGGAACTCGAGAAGAAGATGGGCTCACTGGGTGGCACCGGGGATCCTGCAAAGGCGAAAGACCTCTCCATCAACGGCAAGTCCGCTGAGGGTAACGACGAGGACGATGCCGCCACTGAGCACGACGTGGACATGGATGCCCTTCTGGCAGCCGGTACGATTAGCCAAGAGATCTACGACACCTTCGTCGCCGGTCAGGAGGCTGCTGTTACCACGTTCAACAATGCGGTCTATGAGGCCGCTGGTGGAGCTGACAACTACAACGCCATGATCGAGTGGGCGGCAGACAACCTGCCCGAGGCCGAGATTGACGTCTTCAACAACCTCCTCAACGACGGCAACCTGTCAGCCGTAGGTCTGGCCATCTCCGGCATGCAGGCAAGGATGTCTGCGGCAGGGGCCAATGAGCCTGCCCGCACGGTAGCCGGTGGTGAACCCGCGTCACTCGACGCCTTCAATAGTTGGGCTGAGGTCCACGAGGCTATGGCCGACCCGCGCTACTCCAAAGACCCGCACTTCAACCAGCAGGTCGTCGAGAAGCTGGGCCGCAGTAAGCTGTAGCCCGCACCATGGAACTCAACACAGGACCATGGAAGTACAGCGAGTTTGACCGAGGCATCCCAGCTTCGGTCAGGCTCAGGAACATCGGAGCCATCGGAGCATCCAGAGACAATCACGAAGCAAGATTTGGCGCACTCGGCAGCCAAGAACTCCCAGCTTCTGATGGTTCCCGATTGCCCACCCCAGCGTTCAGGCATGTCTATGGCGGCGCTGCGTATTGGGGGCACTACGTCTTTCGACGGGCGTCCCTGAAGCCGGGGGCAACATCGATTGAGCATATCATGCAGGCCTACCAGACGGGCCACTCGGACACCTACGGTGACACTGTAGCCCGAGACAGTGGCCTTGGACGCTATGAGGTCATCGACGTCTGGCGTGGTGACCAAGGTTACCACAAGCTCTGGAGGGTCATGATCGCCATGGGCAAGTGGGAGGCCGGAGCACGAAACAAGCGCAGCCCGGGATATCGAGCGTTCAACGACGTCTACAACCTCTCAGACCAAGCCGTAGTCAACGAGCTGTTCTGGGGGATGGTCCACGGGTGTCGTGAGGCGTGGCGAGATGAAGGCTACACCATCGAAACGACCCCCGAAGAGCTGACGTACATCCACCAACCTCAAGGCATGTCCCAGAACCCCGTGCGGCGTCTGGTTGATCGCCTGACCAAAAGGAACAAGACAACGTGAGCCTTTACCGCAACATGAACAAACGCAAGAGGGCCGGGACCTCTCGGAGTAAGAAGAACTCCACGGTGTCCGACAAGACCTACGACATGATGATCAAGAAACGCGGCGGCTTCAAACCGAAGAAGCGCGGGAAGTAACGCCATGGCCAAACCAGCGAAAGGGAAGGCCAAGGTCAAGATCACCTCGAGTGGCAAGAAGGTCTCCTATGGCCAAGCTGGCAAGGCCAAAGATGGTGGCGCAAGAGTGCGCCCCGGGACCAGCAAAGGGGATGCGTACTGCGCAAGATCGTATGCGCAACTCAAGCGTTTCCCCAAGGCAGCTAAAGACCCCAACAGCCCCCTGCGGCTCAGCCGTAAGCGGTGGCGCTGTTCGGGCACCAAGTCGAGGAAGTGACCGTGATGCTCAACATTCTCAAATCTACACTCGAGTGGCTCGACGCTAAGTGGCGTCTGGTCATCATGGTCGTTTCCGGCCTACTGGGTCTTGTCCTTTGGAGCAAGCGCTCAGCCGTAAAATCGTTCAAGGACAACCACGATGAAGAAGCAAATCGACGTGCCAGCGCTGCTATCGATGCTGCTACCGCTGCTAGTACTGATAGCCCTGATGTTCGTGATGAGCGGATGCAGCGGGAGGGTTGGTATCGGGATTGATGCCGCCTGTGGGCAGTGGTCAACCATCACGGCCAGCCGTCAGGACACCCAGCAGACTATCGACGAGATCTACCTCAACAACGTGAAGCGTGAGGCCTTCTGCTATGGCACGTGACTACAAGCGAGAGTACCGCACGTACCACGCCAAACCTGAGCAGAAGAAGAGACGTGCAGGCCGCAACAAGGCCCGCAGGCTCATGATCCGTAAGGTGGGCCGGTCGAAGCTGGCTGGCAAAGATGTTGATCACCGCGACCGTAACCCTACGAACAACTCACGGTCCAACCTACGAATTTCAAGCAGGGCCAAGAACAGGGCCCGAAACAAATAACACGCAGCGGGGAGCGTTTTCATGGCTCCCCCAATGCGTACCCAAGGAACACACGTGCCACTCCTAAGTGGGCGTGGCTACCGGCACAATTGCATGCACCGCCGGTAACTACCTGCGACACCGCGAAAGACTGACAAGACACGCCAAGGCCCCTGCGGGGATAACTTTGGAAGAGGTTTGCGACGCTTTTCCAGCGCAGGATCGATCCTAGACAAATTTCGATTATGAAAGGCCAGAACAATGGCACAAATCGGCACTCCAAATCCGGCGAATACCAACACCTTCGCCGGTTCCGCAGGGGCGAATACCTACGCTACCTCGCGTGACCTTCTGCTCAAGACGTTTTCGGGCGAAATGATCAAGCACTTCGATGAGAAGTTCGCACTGAAAGATGGCGTCCGCTCCATTACCCTGAACGGCGGCATTTCGGCGCAGTTCCCAGCTATTGGCCGCGCTTCTGCTGCCAGCTTCGTACCCGGCGACGAAATTACCGGTCAGGCAATCAACACGGCTGAGAAGACCGTGACCCTCGACGATATGCTTGTGAGCTCCGTATGGATCCACAACCTCGACGAGATGCTCACGCACTTCGAGTTCCGTGGCGAATACAGCCGCCAAATGGCGTCTGCCCTCGCGCTGACCATGGAGCGTAAGCTCTTCCAGCTCGCTGTTGGCGCAGCCCGCGTGGGTGACCAGTACAACGACGCACAGACCCCCGGCGTATCTACCCCAACGGGTGCTGCTACCGGTATCGGCGCTGGCCTCGTTGGCATGAACAACGCTGTTACCAAGCACGTCGGCGCTGCCGCTGGCGCTGCTGACCTCGTGACCGCTGCTTTCGAAGCTGCGGCCTACTTCGACAGCGAAGATCTGCCTATGGAAGGCCGTGCTCTGTACGTCTCTCCATCGACCTACTACTCGCTGATCAACCAGACCGACAAGACGATCATCAACAGCGACTTCTCGGCTGGCAACGGTAACTTCGGTGAGGCTGTGATCTACAAGGTTGCAGGGTTCGACATCATCAAGACGAACCACCTCGCCATCAACGGTACCGCCAACACCAACACCGGCCCCGATGGCCGTACTCCGCTCAACAAGCCTACCACCGGCACTAACGCCGCTGCTGGCCTTGGCCGTGACTACGCTATCGATGCCACCGACACCCTCGGTATGTTCATGCACACCTCGGGCCTCGGCGTTGTGAAGGCACAGGATCTCGTGACCGAGACCGAATACTCTGTAGCTAAGCAGGGCACCCTGCTCGCTTCCAAGATGATGTTCGGCTCTGACGTCCTGCGTCCATCTGCTCTGTACGAAGTACGCGCAGCGGCTGACGTTTAAGCTTTTTGAAGGGGGGTCCGTAAGGGCTCCCCTTTTTGACGCATCAACCTAAGGCAGATCTACTCATGCTCACTCCTTCTACAAAGATCGACGCAGTCAACTCCCTGCTCACCGCAGTGGGCGAGTATCCTGTGTCCAACCTCGTTGACGACATCGCTGAGGCACAGATCGCCATTCAGGTCATCGACGAGGTCTCACGTGAACTACAGAGCCGTGGGTGGTCTTGGAACACACACCGCAAAGCTCAGCTCACCCCCAACACTAACAACGAAATCTCCATCGCAGCTAACGTCACCCGAGTGGACGCCACAGATGCCTACGGCAACGTGGACCGCCAGAAGCGCTACACTGTGCGTGACGGTAAACTGTTCGACGTCGTGAAGTTCTCCTACACCTTCACCGGCTCCTGCTACGCAGACATCGTGTATCTCTTCGACTTCGAGGACATGCCCGAGGATGCCCGAAGGTTCGTGACGCTCGACGCACAGCAACGATACATGAACCGAGTTGTCGGCGCAGACGCTGACATGGCACAGGTGCAGGCCCAAGCTACTCGAGCCCTCGTGGCCCTCGAGCAGGATGAGGACCTCAACGCAGACCGCAACATGCTATGGGACAACCCACTCAGCAACTACATCTCATCCCGACATCTTGGAGGCTACTAAGCCATGCCCTACCTGAGCGATAGCATCCCCAGTCTGACTGGCGGTGTGACGCAACAGGTGCCTGAACTGCGTATCCCTTCGGCAGCCGAGAGCGTTACCAACGCCTACCTGAGCGCCGTCCATGGGTTGAACAAGCGACGAGGTGCTGAGCATATCGGCAACCTGACGAGCAACACGCTAGGCACCTCGACGTTCGTCCACACCATCGACCGGGACGCAGCAGAGAAATACATCGTGACCGCAAACTCGGATGGGTCTGTCGAGGTCTTTGACCTCAACGGTACGGCCCAGACCGTGACCACGCAGGGCAATGCGGCTACCTACATGACCACCACCGACCCGGCAGCCAACCTGCGGGCTATGACCGTCGGTGACTACACCTTCTTCGTAAACCGCACCAAGACCGTTCTCGCGAGCACTGCCGCAGACACACGTCCAGCTATTGGTCGCTCTGCCAGCTTTGCCATCGCGAACCACACGGGTGGCGGTAAGTACACCTTGGTCGTCGCTACTGACGTGGACAACGGTGACGGCACGATTACGACCTACTACCGGTCTGCCAGCCGTGACGCCAACAACGTAGCGAACAACTCCAGCACAACGTCGGCAGGAGCTCGAAGCACCAGCGGTACGACTACGGTCGAGCAGTACTCGACGACCACCTCGGTGGCCACACGTACCAGCCGCACAGGGGCAAACAGCAGCGGTGTAGGACACTATGATGTTGATCACTACTCCCCAAGTACGGCGTGGACCGCAGGTTACTCACGCTACCCTGAAACCTACACAAGCACCACGGCCTCGAGTGACGTAACCACCATCGGCCCATCCGGCGGTGTCGATACGTCCTACAACACGACCGTTGGGTCAGCTACAGACACCACCACGGGCACCACAACCACGAACACCAACGAAGCCATTCGTGACGCTATTGTTGCGCTGGCAAACGCCGTGTCTACCACGACTACGGTAGGCGGTGAGACGTGGACGATCACGAACAACACGAAGAGCCACAGCCACGATGTCGTGGGTGAACTGGCGGCGAACCGTGAGTTCTACATTGTGTCGTTCAATGGTCCTGCCGGGTCTAACTGCACTCACGTCTCTGGCGTGGTCAACGACTTCGAGGATCTGCCCCAGCATGGTGCTGAGGGTCAGCTCGTCCGGGTCTCCGGTCAGAAGGATCTTGCTGCTGACGACTACTTCGTTGAGTGGAAGGGCACCTCTTGGGGTGAAACCTTTGGCCCTGACGCACAGGAGCAGCTCGACGCAGACACGATGCCTCAAGTTCTCCGACGGAACTCCGACGGTACCTTCACGCTACTCGCGTACACGTGGGACGACCGGCTGGCTGGCAGTGCCGACAGCAACGAGAGCCCAGCGTTCATCGGTCGAGAGATCAACGACATCTTCATGTTTCAAGGCCGTATGGGTCTCCTGTCTGGCGAGAGTGTCAGCATGTCTGAGAGCCAATCGATCTCAAACTTCTACCGCACCACCTGTATCCAACTGGAGCCAGACGAGCGGATCGATGTCGATCTGAACTTCGGACGGGTTAACGTGCTGTACGCAGCAACCCCTATCCGTGACCAACTGCTGGTCCATAGCGACAAGGGTCAGTTCCTGCTGTTCTCACCGAACAACGTCCTGAGCCCTCAGACCATCTCGGCCTCTCAGATCGCTGACTACAAGGTATCCACGGCTGTGAAACCGGTGATCCTTGGCGACACTGCGATGGCTGTGGCTGACATTGGAACCTACACCCAAGTCCGTGAGTTCTACTTGCGGCTGGCTGATGGTCGGATCTTGGCCAACGACCTGACCGTGGCTGTGCCGCAGTACATCCCAGCGGGCGCTAGATCGATAGCGGCCTCTAGGGACCATAAGTTCTCTGCGATCTACACCACAGGGGCATCCAACTGCCTGTACATCTACAAGTACGAGATGGCCGGTGAGACGAAGGTCCAGAGTGCGTGGTCTAAGTGGGAGCTTGGCGACGGCACGGTCGAAGGCATGGCCATGTTCGATGACCACCTGTTCATTGTGGCGGCCCTCGGGTCTGAGCGTGAACTACTGCGCATCGACATCCGCGACCAGAACGAGGTCGAAGATCAGCTTCTCCTCGACTACGCGGTTACGCCTACGGGCAGCTACTACAGCGCACAGGACGAAACCCTGCTCAACATCCCTTACGACGCCAACCTGCTTACGGTTGAGGTTTGGGATCTCAGCAGCGGTTACACGATCCCGTATGATCGCATCACGTCTGGAGGCAACCTGTACGTCTCAGGTGACGTTACGGCCAACATAGCAAACATCGTTGTTGGTGTGGTCTATGACATGGAAGTGACCTTGAGCACGATCTACCGGCGGGTTCCTAAGAAGGACGGCACCGGAGATCAGGTGATGACCGATGGTCGTCTCCAGCTCCAGCATATAAACGTCGCCTACGCAGATAGTGTTACGTTTGACGTGGATGTTGCTTCTCGAGGGCGCTCCACACGGTCCTACCAAGCAGGTCCTCGCGCTGGTTTCGTGGACGTGATTAGCGGCGCAGCAGACTACGACAGTGGCTACCACAAGGTGCCCATCATGCTGCGTAACGATAACGCGACGATCACGATCAAGAACTCCACGCCCTTCCGCTCAAACATCCTCCATATCGACTGGTTCGGTGATCACCAACCACGAGCCCGGAGGCTTTAAGTATGGCGGGCGGTCGCCTCGGTGGAACAACTACCACCTACACAACATCGGACACCCACATTGCGTCTGATAACGATATCGTTAACGACCCAAGCGAGTTCTCGTTCAACGCCCCATCAGCCTATCCAAACGCTACGTTCGATCAGCTATCCAGTGTCGATATTCGAAGCCCTTACCTAATCCAAAACGGGCAGGCATGGCCCAGCGCCTTCGTTTACACGGAGCCTACAGGGAACTCGAACACTACGATGGGCAGTGGAACACAGATCTACTGGGGTAACCACCCAGACCACAACGGGGAGTTCCTGTCTCAGCTCCTCGGCACCACCGGCATCACCAACACAACCACCATCAGCCGAAGCGCTGTAACTGTAACCAGCGCCATCGGCGCCACCATCAACTACTCAATCACCGCGTTCTCGGAGAACTACTCTCAGAAGTGGATGTACTTGGAGAAGTATGGTGGTCCGCTAAGTGCGGGAGATACCGTGACCTTCACCCCCACCGACGACAACGTCGTGATCAACACGGGCAACTACACCGTCAACTACGACGGCTACTACACGCTCGGTCTCGACGCGGCCAACCAAACCATTCAGCTCACGTCAAACTCAACCTACCCCGGCGGCTCCGGCCACGGGGTGCCTAAGGGTGTTCGTGTCGTGATCGAAGCAGATTGGGATGTGTCGTCCGGGGGTGTTCCCGCTGCGGTTCTGTTCCATCAGAACCCCAACATGCCACGATAGATAACCAGAGGAGAAAGCAGACGGATGAGACTATTCGACTTCTCACTGAAAGATAACAGCCTCTGGGATAACCGCAGGGGCTTTTGGAACAACATTGGCAACCTCGGCACTAACATCGCCGGGGGTGTCGCAGGCTTCGTCGGCACCGGCTTCAACCCTCTTGGGGCTGCCGCTGGGTGGTCTGGGGCCAACCAAGCATACGATGCTGCTGAGCAACTGATCACTGGAGACCGCGAAGGTAACGCTCTGGTTGACATCGGCACTGTAGCCGCAGGCGGAACTGCATTCTCAGCTAACGCAATCGGCCTGACCGGGGGGACTACTTTCGGTCTCGTTGGAGGCGGAGCTGCTGGAGCTGCCTCAGGCGGCGCAGCAACCGGTGGCGGTGGAGCAGGTGCAGCCGGTGGAGCGGCCTCTGGTGGCGCTGGAGGTGGCATTGCGTCCATGCTTCAGAACCAAGCCGGGAACCTCGCCATCGATGCTGTGCAGGGTGGTGCTATGGCACTGTTCAACCAGCAGGCCGACAAGGCAAAAGAGGCGCAAGAGCGGCTTGAGAAGATCGACTACTATGAGCGCAACAAGGCGGCTGCTGAAGCCACCTTCAACGCTACCGTAGACACCGTTGCCCTCAAGTTCCTCCAGAACGACCTAGCGACACGACAGCAAGCCTTTGACTTCGAGATGACTGGCCGGATGGCTCGGTCTACCGCTGTAGTCTCTGCCGGGGCATCCAACCTCGCAGGCGTGTCGGCTCGTGAGACATTCAACGACATTTCAGCGCAGACCTCTAAGGGCGCTCGACGTTTTCAGACGCAGCGCAAGAACGCATCAGACAGCTTCTTCCAAGACATCATCAACCTCCAAGTCGCCCGCGACAACCAGATCAAATCAGTAACGGACCCCCGTCAGTTTGAGGTGTCAGACGACATCAAGAACTTACAGGCCGTTGCGCCGTGGATTGAGTTTGGCGTCGGGATGCTTGGGAAGGTCGGAGACGCTGTTGGTCAGGAGCGCAACGTCGCAGACATACGAGAAGGACGTGACCAGTAATGGCGAGACAACCCGTTAAACTTAACGCCCCTGTGTCTGCTTCCGGGCAGATCTCGAACCGGGCAGCGTACATGCGCCCCGGACGAGAAAGCTCAGGGTCACAGGCGCTGGCGTCAGCCCTGAACTCTATCTCCGGGTCGCTGTCCGAAGTGAACCGGCAGGTGGACCGTTTTCAGGCTGCCCAACGGCAATCTGAGATCGAGGCTGCTCGCAAGTTCCAAAACGAAGAGATCGCCCGCCTCCAAGTGCAGGGCATCCAAGACGCTGAGCGCGGCCAGTCCACACGCGGCTCGTTCATGGCTGACAGCCCCATCTACCAAGCAGCTTACCAAGAGGCGCACATGGGTGCCGCCATGAGTAAGCGGATGACGGAAGAGGAGACTGGGCGAGACTGGGATGCGTATAGCAAGGACGTCGAGAACGGGCACAACCGTCTCCAGTCTGACCTCCTCGACCTCGGTGAAGACATCATGGCTGGCTACAGCCCCGAGGTGCAGGCCCAGTTCTACCCCCGGTACCGTGAGTGGGCCGCAGGGAAGATGCTGGCGCAAGCTGAGGGTGCCAAGGCAACCCGCCTGAAGAACATCGGCGAAGACGGGGTCACCACCCTTGAGAGTATGCTCGTGACTGGTGCGTCTATCGACGAGATCACGGCGACGATTGAAGAGATCAACAACCTCGCTGCTGCCGGTGGAGCCACAGAACCCTCTGCTGTAGGGGCTAACGCCCTGATGGTAGCGGCTGAGCTGAACAACAACATCCCGGTCCTCGAGGCGGCGATCTCGAACAAAGAGTTCATGAAGACCCTCTCGGCTTCCCAGCGTCAGGCGATGCAGGACAAGCTCGACGTCATGATCAACGACGAGCGCCGGGAGAGCGCGTACAACGAGAGCCAGCGTAACAAGGCGCTGGGCAGGGCTAAGGGCCAAGCTTACGTCGGCATGGTTCAGGCGTTCGCAGAGAACCCTGACGGCGGCGTTGAAATCTTCAAAGGCTTCCAGTCCCAGATGATGGCGCTGGCCCAAGAGGACCCTGCACGGGCCACCCAGTACCTTGGGCTGGCAGAGCAGACCAAGCGCATGCTCATCCCTGATCCTGAGGAGGCTGACCCATTCGGCGGTGACTACTTCGCTCGGGTATCGGCAGAGCGGGACGCAGCAACCATGATCCGCGCTATCGCCTACGCAGGTGAGGACGCATCGCCAGAGATGGCTGAGGTCATGAACCAGCTCCTCGCTCAGGTCCACCCGGACGACCGCTCGCGGCTCCTCGGGGAATACCGCAGCGCAGCCACCGACGACCACCCAGAGCTTGCCACCCCGGCCAGCAAGACCGCTGTCCGCGAACTCGGTATTGCCGCGTCTCAGGCGCAGGAAGTGATGCGGTCTATCGGTGCCATGGGCACGCTGATGGAGCCCAACGCTATGGGCGTCTCCACCTTTGGAGCCACTATGCAGGATGAGTACATCAAGGCTATCCGCGCCGGTCAGACCATCGACCAAGCCAAGCGCACCGCCTTCGGTGCGGCGGCGGCTCAGGCGCAGCTCTACAACAAGATCGCCGAAGGTATCGATACCAGCAAAGAGATGTCCGACTACGTCAACGGCGTCGCATCGGTACCCGGATTAGAAGACCTCATGTTTAACAACCCCCACCACACCCGCTGGCTAACTACCAACCAAGAGCGGGAGGCCAATCTACGGCAAGAAGTGATCCAAGGTACTGAGATCATCAAAAGCCTGACGCAGCGCACTGGGGGCGAACCAACAGAAGAGTAAGCAATGGACAACGAAGAGCTGATGGAAAGGCTCCGCGCTGATGCGTCGGAGTACAGCGCCGTCACTGACGCCATCAAGGCGGACATGGGCGACGACATCAACGACGACGCACTGGCTATGTACTACTGGGCGCAGTCAACAAAAAACAAGGTTCTTCGTCAGGGCCTAGAACTCCAACTCGGGTCGGCCTTCATCGGCCAGCTCGACGCACACTACAACGAAGTCATGGCACCAGAGCCCGCCCCAGCGCCAAAGAATGACGACATGCTCGGCAAGATCGGGAGCGGGGTGGGTGACTTCGCTATCGGCACGGCTGAAACCGTCGCTGATGCACCCGACATCCTCCGGGCAGGCATCGCCAACTACGCCAAGTCGTTCACCGTGAACACGCTGGACGGCAAGGGTGGCGACATCCTCATGGGCTTCAACAGGGCCGTGGATAGTGTGCCACTCCTCGGTGACGCTGCGGACTGGCTCGGGGTCACCCGGGTAGCCGTGGACATCACCCCACGGGACGAGGCTGACCTTGCCGGGTACCAGAGCGTGCTAGAGGGATACCGCTGGAACAACCGGGGCCTCGAGCGCTTGCAGGTCGGGGAGCGCCTCCGCGTTCACCTGAACCCAGAGCAGCTCGACGCTATCAACGAGTACACCGGGCAGTCAGGTCTGGAAGCGAACTTCGCGACCCTTACCAACCAAGCTGCTGAGGCTGACAACCGCCTCGACACGGCTGGCTCCAAGTTCGCTGCCGGTCTTGTGGAGTTTACAGCGGCATTCATGGCTACCCCCGGCGGTGGCGCTAAGGTGGGTCGGGTCGGCTCCATCGGTCTCGCTATGGTGCGGGGTGCGGTAGCCGACAAGACCATCATCGACCCTGAGGACGGTAACCTAGCGGCCCTCGCTGAGGAGCTGGGCGTTCCGGGCGAGGCGTTGTTCAACATTATCGCTACCGACGTGGACGACGCCCAATGGAAGAACGAGCTGCGGATCATCGTGGAGGGTGCTGCCCTCGGCGCTGCTGCGGATGTCGTCTTTGACATGGTCGTCGCGGCCCGCAAGGTACACCGGGGCGCAGGCGTTGAGGCCGTTGAAGAGGCCGTGGACAGCTCCACGCGCCGCATGACGGAAGCCGTAGAGGCCCGCAAGCTCACTGAAGCTGAGATCAACGAGGCTTCGCAAGGTATCGGCGCACAGCCACTCTTGGAGCCTGAAGTCGAACTCACGGCGGCAGACTTGCTCAACCCGCCGGTCCAAAAGGTTCCCACCACCAAGATCAAGGCCGACGCTATGCTCGACAGTCTCATTGAGGTTGACCTCGACGAGCTTGGCGACGCAGGCATCGAGAGCCTCGCAGGTATCCGTAAGTTCTCCGAGTGGTCCGACTGGGACGACGTGGCAGGCGCACGGGTAGCCATCAACGAACACCTCACCGGCTTGTTCGACCGGGCACGCAAGAGCCAGACCATCGAGAGCATGATCAAGAAGACCGAGAAGGTACGCCAGCGTCAACTCAAGGATGGCGCACCGGACTGGGCAAACATGGTCATCAAGGACGAGGCGTCGGCTAAGGCCTACGTCAACAACATGATCGTCGAGCAGACCATTGCTAAGCAGGTCAACGCTATTGCCGAGTGGACCAACAACGGCTCCCGGGCGGCAGAGCTGCCTCCGTTCCTGAAGCACCTCGAGGGTGTGGACCCAAAGCTCCGTCGGGCATCCGTCGCTGCTTACACCAACGCTCTTTTCGAGAGCGCCACGACCCTTGGTAAGAAGAACCAGACGCAGATCAGTGAGCACGCTCGTGCCCTTGTCACCCAACGGTGGATCAAGGCGGGCGCACTCAAGGAAGCACAAGCGGAGCTGGACCTCTACATCGAGGCTCAGAAGAAGGCAGGCAACCCGGACTTCGAGCAGGATACTTTCGGCATGCAGCGCATCGCCGACACTGCTGACGGCACCCTAGCTACGTTCCGACAGATGGTGGAGCACGTGAAGGGTGGAGAAACGATCAACGCACTGGTCCGCTTTCGAAACGCCAACATGCTCGCCAACCAGAAGACGATGGCCATTAACGCCATCTCGGAGGCCTTTGCGCACACTCAGGCGGGCACCATCACCCGCATCCATGAGGGCATGAAGGAGCTCGCTAAAGGCCGCGCCCTGAACGGCACCCAGCGGATTGCTCTGGGCGTCACTTTCGGTCTTCGTCAGTTCTCCCAGTTCGGCAAGGCTATCGACAACGCCGGTAAGCTCTTCGCTGAGGGCGTGGGCGAGGTCGCTGGTGCTGCATCCGCATTCGACAGCGGCGGGGGCAAGCAGATCAACAAGACCTTCGGCGACATCTTCAACGAGAGCGGCAACAAGGCTATTGGCACCTTCAACGTGGCAACCGCAGGTATCAACCGGACCATCGCTGCAATCTCTGAGCTGTTCTCATCGATGGCGGTCTACCAGAAGATGCAAGATGACGCCATTCTGGGTGCCTTCGGTGACAAGTACAAAAAGCTCGCCTCTGAGGGCCTGACCCTGCGGTCTATGACCCGAGAGCAGATCACGCAGATGTACGTTGACAACAAGTCCCCTGTCCTGCTGACGCGCAAGACCCGCTCTGGCAACCTCATTGAAAAAGGCGCTGCTGACAACGCGGCCATCCTCGGCTTCCGTGAGGGCGCTGAATACGACGGCTACTTGGATGAGGGCATCGGCCAGATACGCAGGCTTTTCCACAAGACCTCTGTTGGCGGCGCACTGTTCGACTTCTTCGCCCCCTTCGCCAAGACCATCACGAAGATCAGCCGCCGTTCGCTCATGCTCGGCATGCCTAGTCCTCTGTGGTTCGTCTCAAAGCACTTCCGTAAGCGGTTCAACTCCCAAAACCCAGTGGTAAGGAACTTAGCCCGGGCGGAGTTTGCGCTCGCCTCTGCGGTCTACACTACCTTCCTCGCACGGGGCTTCCTCGATGAGGAGGCTGACGAGCGTCGGCGTGAGAAGATCGCGGGCCTGAAGAACCCCGGGGACAGCGTCGTTATCTTTGAGCCGGTCGATGAGACTATTGGCTTCAACGAGGACTTCCAAGGCTGGGTCAAGGTGACCATGACAGAGAACGGCAAGCTGAAGACGTCGTACTTCCTCCCGCAGGAACTCAACGTGTTCTTCTCCACGGCTATCGCTGCGCAGTCCGTAGGTCGGTACCTTCGAGACGCCGCAGAGGGTGACCACTCCGACAAGAACGGTGTGGGCCATTACTTTCACATGGCCGCGACTGCTGGCACCACCGGCGTCACCCAGAACAACCTGATCGCCAACTTTATGCAGGGCGTAGATCGCTCTATGAAAGCCCTCACGAGTGTCGAGAACGCACAGACGTGGCTCGCGATGAACATCGGCTCGTTCACCCCGGGCGCTCCTGCCGTCAAGCACCTGTCTGCCGACTACGACAAGCTGTTCGGTGATGGTGAGAGCATGCAGTTCAACTCAGACCTTGCGGACGACCGTGGGATGAAACTGAGCGAGAACTTCGCCTACGCTGCTGCTTACCGGCAGCTCACCCGCATGGACGTCAAAGAGTACCTGAACGTCAAACGTGGTCCCTTCGGTTCCCCTCTGCCCACCCGTGGGCGTGGCGTGGCACTGATCGCGAAGGCGGCGGAGGTAGGTCAGGGAGAGATGCTCTTCTCCGACTTCCTCCAGAACGAGATTGGCGTGGATCCTACCCGGCTGCCCCTCAAGGTGATCGAAGGTGGCATCGACCTCAAGGAAATCCGCGTTGCGGACGACCAACGCTCGCTGGGTGACCAGATCCTCCAGCGGCTGTCCGAGGTGACCATCAACGGTGTGACCATCGACGAGCGCATGCTCGAGGAGTTCACGTCTCCCACCAGCGGCCTCGCTATCCGTGAGGCAGAGCTGCAAGAGAGCGTGGAGTACGCCGGTCCTGATCGTGAGGGCATCAAGAAGCGCACGGCGGAGATCATGACAGATCGTGAGGACTACCTCCTCAGCATCTATCGCGAGTACCTCAGCGCAGCCAAGGAGCAGGTCATGTTCGACATGCCGGAGGACGTCCGCCTCGTTGTCGAGGATCGCATTGCACAAACTCAGTCAGACTATGACCTCATGGACAAGTACTACGGGGACTACAAAATGATCCTCGAACAAGAAAACCCTTCAACAAAGGAATAGGTACGAATGGCTACGACGGTAGTTAGCTACAACGGTGACGGGAACACGACGGCCTTCACCTACGCATTCTCAAGCCTCTCAGAGGCCTACGTCGTAACCACAGTAACCACCGCCTCTACAGGCGCTGACGTCACCAGCAACTTCACGGTCTCGCTGGACTACTCCACGTCTACCGTGACGCTGTCCCCTGCCCCGGCTATCGGCGAGACGGTTGAAATCAAACGCTCGACTTCCATTGCTGATGATCTCTTCAGCTTCCCTGCTGGCACCGTCATGAAACCCAGCGATCTCGAGTTTGCCCTGAAGACCAACCGGGACGTATCCGAAGAAGCACGAGACCAAGCATCCCAAGGCCCTGCCGGTCCTCAAGGCCCTCAGGGGCCCGCTGGGGCCACAGGTCCTGCTGGGGCCACCGGCCCTGCTGGGCCTACCGGTCCTCAAGGTGACGCGGGTCCGACTGGGGCCACGGGTCCTCAGGGGGCTACAGGTCCTCAAGGCGCTACGGGTCCTCAGGGGGCTACAGGCCCTCAGGGTCCTGCTGGTAACGACGGAGCCGATGGTAACGACGGAGCTACAGGTCCTCAGGGGGCTACAGGTCCTCAGGGTCCTGCCGGTCCTACAGGGGCTGCTGGGGCCGATGGGTCTGACGGGGCTGCTGCAACCATCTCTGTCGGTACGGTTACTACAGGGGCCTCAGGGACCTCTGCGTCGGTAACCAACTCAGGCACCACGGCGGCAGCCGTCTTTGACTTCACAATCCCTCGTGGTCAGGACGGTACCGGCTCAGGTACGGTGACCTCGGTCGCTACTGGTGGTGGTCTCACCGGGGGTCCTGTGACGTCTTCAGGGACGATTGAACACGCAGACACCTCGACCCAAACGGACATCACAGCCACAACCGACACTTACGTTGATGGGTTGACCTTCGACACCTACGGGCACGTGACGGGCGTTACGACAAGCACAGCCTTTGATGGAGCCTACGGGTCTCTGACGGGCGTTCCGGCAACCTTTACGCCCTCGTCACACACCCATGCGATCTCTGAGGTAACGAACCTCCAGACTGAGCTAAACGCTAAGCAGGACGCATCCTCTGCGTTTGACGGAGCCTATGGGTCTCTGACGGGCGTTCCGACAACCTTTGCGCCCTCGTCACACACACACGCTATCTCTGAGATCACCAACCTCCAGACTGAGCTGAACGCCAAGCAAGATGCTTCTTCAGCCTTCGATGGAGCCTATGGGTCTCTGACAGGTGCGCCTGTGCTCGAGGGGATCGCGACCAACGCGACCTTTACAAACCTCGATGAGGCAAGCGGTAGCGGTACCGCAGGTGACGTGATCCACTGGACCGGCTCGGTCTGGGAGCAAGGGCAACTGGACTACAGTGAGCTGACCGGTACCTCTGCCGTTGTTCTGAACAACGTCGGTACAACCCTCACCGGCAACTACACCGTCAGCGGCAACCTCGACGTCACAAACGGCGAGATCCGTGTCGATACGATTGACCCTAATCCAGACGGCGTTAATGATGCCAGCGGCCCCGGCACCCTGACCATCCTCGGTAACCTTCAGGTCGATGGCACCACAACGACGATTAACTCCACGGAGCTGGTTGTCGATGACCTCAACATCACGCTTGCTTCAGGTGCTGTAAACGCAGCGGCTGCAAACGGTGCAGGCCTCACGGTTGATACCGCCAACGCCACGTTCACCTACGCCAGCAGCGGTGACCACTGGACCATGAACAAGCCCTTGGATCTCGGAGCGCAGGAGCTGCGGTCTGACTACATCAAGGCAACGGGTGACGGATTGGCAGACGGTAAGCTGGACCTTCAGTGTTCCGCTGGGACGCATGCGGTCACTCTCGAGGGCCCAACCCACGACGTCAGTTTTACCGACTACACACTCAAGATGCCGGATGTCGCTCCGCAGGCGGGTCAGATCCTCGCTGCAAAGTCGGACTACGGCACCACGAACAAGCTCGAATTTGTCGAGCCGGGAGCCAGCACTGGCAAAGCCATCGCTATGGCCATCGTATTTGGATAAGGAAAAGAAAACATGACTGCACCAAACGTAGTCGCCGTCGGCACCATCACCGGCAAAACAAATGTGTCGGCTGCGGTGGGCACCTCTGCGACCGATGTGGTCCAGAACGGTGGAACCTCCGGGCACGTCTACAAGGTAAACATGCTGCTCTGCTCCAACATCCTGAGCGCAGCCGCAACGGTTACCGTGGACCTTTACCGGTCCGCCACGGCGTACACCCTCTGCAAGGACGTCTCGATCCCTGCGGGTGCCACGCTCGATGTACTCAACAAGGCAATCTACCTCGAAGAGGGCGACGACCTCCGCGTTACCTGCGGCACGGCGTCCGGCCTCGACGTGGTGGCCAGCTACGAGATCATCTCTGAATAACCCCTCGAGAGACGTGGGGGAGGCCTTCCGGGGTCTCCCCTCAGCTCCCCT
>Ga0099849_1000355_pt1 | contig 20905 bp, 22 predicted proteins | sample CB_VirMetaG_4_FD_78177 | JGI IMG/M metagenome (GOLD analysis project Ga0099849, IMG submission 78177) | Freshwater to marine saline gradient viral communities from Chesapeake Bay - CB_1508_1M Viral MetaG | ecosystem: Environmental > Aquatic > Marine > Coastal | place: USA: Chesapeake Bay... | reverse complement strand
TTCGGAGTCATTGCATATGTAGTTTCCAACCCTTCACCACTTTTAGTGATGGAGCTGTCGTACTTCCTTGTGTCACCCCAATCTTCTTTAACGCTCGCTAATGCCAAGCGTTCACGCTTACGCCCACCTTGTGTAAGTTCAAGAATCTGAATGCGTGATTCCTTGTAGTTCCAAACTAACACCGCGAAGAACTCCTTTGGCCTCTCCGCAAAATTAAGAGGGGCTTTGTCACCTATCCTCCAACGATGTGGCTGGCGTTTATCTTCGCTATTTGTAGACCATCCAAGCATACCTTGTATGAATCCTGGATTAGGTTTATCATCGCCACTTCCAACGATACGGAACTGATTCGCACCAGCCTGTAGTTTCATATAATTACCGCCCGAATCGCCGGACGATTTAACTTCCTGTATTCCATCTAAGAATCCCATTATTTATTTTCTCCTTGTGTTTGTGTGTTTTTGTGTGTTTTTGTGTAGGCATCATGCCCAAAAAAGAAGGACTTACCCAACCTGTTAATATTAGATACTCCAAGTATGTGCGTGAGCGCGTTAAGCAGATTGCTCAAGAGACGGGACTGCTTCAGTCGCAAGTCTTTGACTATGTTCTAGCTGGCGCGCTACAAGCTCTTGAAGGCGAACAAGGTCTTCAGTTGCCTGTGCGTCTGAAAGTAGACCGATAAGGTCTTCGCACACTTGCCTCATTGGAAGTTTCGTTGGAACTTCCGAATATATCTCTATGTCCGTTTCTCCGCATCCACCATGCAAGAACCGCACGCCGCAATTACTTATTAGTGTAGTCATTAGTGTTTTTTTGTAGTTTGTAACTTTGGTTTTTTTTGTGTTTAGTTATTGGGCAATTGAAAATGTCTTAGAAGCTAGGTGCTATCCTGGGGTTACCAACATATACCTTCTGCGTCATCTCCACGCTTGAGTGGCCAAGCGCACGGCTCGCCACAAAAGCATTGTTCCCATTACTCCTCATCACCCTATGCCCGCAATACTTGCGCAAACGATGCACGGGTCTGAGGTCCACCACTCCGCATATATCCCGTAGGAACTGCGGAAATTCTCTTGTAATCCTATCCTCCTGTACAGGCACAATCAGTTCGCCATCATGCCCACCATGCGAGAACAACTTATCCCACCATGCCGGATCGACAGGTCGATCTTGCCACTTGCCACCGCTCTTGGGCGAATGAATACGGATAAGTTTATTGCCATCAAAATCTTCCATCAAGTCACCCCACCTGGCACGCTTGATCTCACTACTGCGTAATCCAAACCCGTAAGCTAATGCGTACATGCGCCACATCATCGGATCGTTTACGATCAACCGCTCGCAGTTATCCACGATACGCTCCAACTCCTGACGACTAGGATCAAATTGCTTCACCTTGATACCTTGCAAAGGTAACGCCACCCAATTCGCGAATGGACGGGTATCTATATTCTGCGAACGATAAAACATAATCCAGCGCTTGCTGAACATACTACGAGCTAACCTCACATCGTTCGCGTTATGCGTACATACATACCACTCAGCGATACAACGGTTCGATATCGAACCCGCGAAATGGCGGATGTCGCACTTAGCGGGGTCGATACCAGCACGCGCTAAGACGCGGCGCATAGCTACCACATTCTTGCGCTTGGTGTCGTCCTTCGGGTTACCCGCACTCAGCTTAGATGTTTCGTAAGTCCAAAACAACTGATCGATCAAGGGCCAATCCGGCTTAGTGAGTTCAGCGACCACATCATTGTAGTCATGCGTTATTAATTTAACGCCGTTGGGCAAGTCGGCGTGAATAGGGGTGTTCACATTCAACATGCCTCGGTTGGTATCTTTTGTTGGAGATTGGGTCAATATATTCATAGCGCGTAATGGTGTTATTCATCACGATCCACTATCGATTAAGAGTCTCCTGCTCTACCAACTGAGCTACGCCGGCATTTAGTTGAATCTTTATCGACCGAGGATCGATGTTTTGCACCAAAAACACAAAAGACATATGTGTCAACTATTAACAAAAAAAAGTGCAAAAAAAAGCGGGGTTTCCCCCGCTTAATACAAAGAAAGATAGTATGAATACTATCAGACTATGAAGCTATTTGCTGTCTGCGATTTTGTCAAGTCCGCCTAAGTACTTCCAATAAACCATATCAAGTGGAGTGCCTTGAAGCATTGCTCCTTTGTACTCTTTATCACCAGCAATAGCACTAATGTCTTGCCACGCTCTATCAAAGATAGCGGTTGGTGGGAGTATTAATTCCGAAGCCGCCTTCATTGGTCCCTCACGCCTAGCCTTTTGCACGATATATCTATTGATACCAAGTAATCTCCAAATATTATCTTCAAGTAACTCGTCCCGCTTGATTGGCCTTCCGTACATGGTATCCTTAATCATATCGGTACTTGCATTAGCCGCACCGAATACCAAACCAAGTCCTACTAATTTTGATATAGCATCTGCGGCGGCTTTTGCGGCTCCCCTCTTGTCGCCTTTTGCCATGAGTGCTTTTGTTCTATCAATATCCTTCTGTGCGGTTTCCCTAAACACATCGAACTGCTTAATAGTAAAACTTTTTAGCATGTACATAATCCGAGCGTTACCACTTTGATTGTAGTACTTGGGCATTTCACCTAGTGTCGCGGGGTTGAGATCCAAGAACTTGTACCATATTAGTTCCTCAACTGACTTCGGTAAGTTCTTTGAGCCTGGATTGCTTTCCCGTAACTCCTTTACCATTAATCCGGCACGGTCTTTCCCAAAGATTGGAGCAAGTTCTTCTTGCAAACCTTGCGAGTCTTTCATCGCTTGTGCTTTATACTTTTTCCATGATGCATTCATGGTGGTATTCTTCGCAAGCTGATCTAATTTCTTTAGTCCTGTAATCGTGAATACCTTATCAAGTGTCTTCGATATAGCATCAGTACTTGTGACCGCATCAATATTGTGGTCCTTTAGATTGAAGTACTTAACAAAATCGTAATTATCCTTTTGGTTTAATAGCGCTTTAAAGGTATTATCAAATCCATTAAAATGCATACTATAGGCAAGGTCACCTAGCTGTGTAATTGCTGAACCAAAGTTACCCATCACTTGGATATAGTTAAGGTTCTTCACTCCTTGGATAAACGGATCAACGGTCTTTCCGCTGAAGCGTGCTTGGATTATTTCTTTTAGTTTCTGTACATCCTCGGAACTCAAATCCTTATTATCTTTGAGTAATCTTTTTGCGACTTCTCCAGCAAGGGAGTCATCAACTTCCATATCTATACCGAGATCCGCACCTACTCTATCTTTACTACCATCAAACCCTACCTTAACACCCTTCGCATTTGGGTTCCTATAGAGGAATTTCCTACGCTCCACGGCTTGCACGGTACGCTCTATGTAATTCTTCAACGCATCTGCTGGATCTGCATAACCATCGATCATCCGTTCGTCAGTTATGCGTCCTATCTTACGCTGTTTGAGATTACCTGGTAATGATGCCCCAGGCTGAACGGGGAATCCTCGCAATGTTCGGCTTGTTATCTCAGCCGCTACACCCTGTGGAATAGCATCTACGCTGATACCTTCTTTTTGTGCGTACTCCTCAAGAGCTTTTGTGACAGCATTTGCGTCATCACCTTGAAGTGCAGATTTAAATGAATCATAATCTCGTATCAATCTAGGGAAGTATCCTTGCTGATACCCGACATCTATACCGCCTTCTTGTCTTGCGTAACTACGGATATCCTCGAATGCACTCTGCATATCTTCAAACTCTTTGCTTACAGAGTTAGGCACTTTGATTTCATCCATCATCACGCGGATCTTATCCATATCCCCGTTAAGTAAATGCAACTTAAACTGTCTTTGTTTCAACTCACTATTCGCAAGACGCTTAGTCATTGATGTAATAAATGGTGAAGCGCGGTCAAGGTAGTCACGGGTTTTTACATTAATAACTCCCTCGTGGTTTCTAAATATAGCTGTGAGTTTTGGGTCTATATTCTTTAGCTTTCTAGACAACGGCACAAGAGTATCACTTAGCCATTGCTGTGCATACTTCATCGCGAGTTTACCCTTGCTCGGTGGAAGATATGGATTAGTCGCATCCTTTACCTTCTCTGCTTTTACGACATCAGGCGCAGTCTTTACAGCATTAGTTTTAAATTGTGATTGTACCTTTTTATACAGAGGTGTCTTGCTGAATTTACGGAATGCTTTAGGCCCCATACCAGCGGCTAGGAGGACTCCAATAAGTAACGGATCGAACCCAGCCTTTTTCATTTCGCTCTCTTCATCATCCGTAAACATAGGAGCAACAGATGCACCAGCCGCACCTGTGGTAAATAAACCTGTGTAAAACTTTTCGTAATTCTGACCTAAATATTTCTCAGCAAGGATATCGTACTTACTAGGTGGATCAGCTTTTGTTGGTGGGCGATCTATGCCTGTTAGTTTAGGTGGTGCATTAGGTGCTAATTGCGATGCACGCATATCGTCTTGTAGATCAAATAAATTCAAGCCATTACGCTTATATAGTCTACGAATTGATGCGTTTATCCTGGCACGCTGGTTACTAGCTCCCTTACCCTTGCCTAGCTTATGGTCTAGTTTAGCCAAACTTTCCTTGAGCGACTCTAGTTCTGCGGCATCTCCAACTTTCTGTATGCCTTTATTGATTGTAGAATTAATGCCTCTAAAGATTTGATTATCTACGAGATCCTTGCCTTCAAAGATTTCCTGTAGTGATGCGATAACCCCGGTAGCCTCTTGCCCCTTCAATCGTGCGGCCTTGCTTACTGTGCTTTCTGCTTCTAGTAAAAGCTGATCCTCAAGCCCACCAAGCAACAACTCTGCTGTACTTTCTGTGGCCTCAGGACCCGTTAGTTCTTTTGGATTCCATACACGCAGTCTTCGTGGGCCTAAACTTGTTACAGGCTCAACTCCTGTTACGGCAGTAAGCTCGGCAGTCTCAGGATCGCGAAATGTAAAGTTCCCGCGAGGATCTCGGAATGTAAAATTCTGCACCACGGGTCTACCAACTGCGAAATTATCTAACCCGCCTTCGTCTTTTATTTTATTTTCAAGTAGCTTAACTACCTCCGGGCGGCTTGCTCCTTCCTGTGCATCAATGCCTAGTGTTTTGTTAAGATACTTTGCCTCAACCGCACCAAGCGTACCGCCAAACACTCCACCGAATAGAAGCGTACTAGCTACTTCTTCTTGCGTGGGCGCACGCCCCTCATCAATAACGGTACGAGCAGTAAGTTCTGCGGTAGCTAGACCAGCACCTTGACCAGCCCGAACTGCGGTTGTGCCTACGCCACCTAGTTTATTAAATGAACCAGCCTTCCCAAAGGGAACAGCACCTAACGCAGTTGCCGCACTAAGTTCGCCAAGTCCTATATCTCTTTGAAAACCTTTAGCGATTCTATATTTCTGTGATAAATAATTACCTATTGCAGACCCAGCAATAGTACCTTTAGGCCCAACAAGTGACCCAAGCACAGGACCCATGATTTCTGCGCCAATAATTATCCCTGTGTCAATTAAGTCAGGAGTGCGTTCTTGCGCATACCTAAAAGGTTCTCTTTGCATTTGCTCAAGAGCATCAAAGTCTATCTCGCTAGACCTACTGATATATCTTTCAGCGGCCTCTAAATCTATTTCTCTAGAGATCATACAAAGGTTGAATTAATGATAGTCAGGTATTGGGAACGCTGGTGGTGATGACCTTACTGCGTTTTGGATCTCAGCCTCTTTCATCCTTTTTTTAGCCTTTTGTTCTTCTAACTCAGCATAAGTGACCTCAATCATCTCTCCATTAACATTTGGAACTTTAACTGTTTGAGATAATCGTAGTTGCATTTTGTCCTGTATTAACTCCTTTAATCTAGCGATATCCCTACTCGCATAATTACTAGCATCTTCAGATAAGGTTACCTCCCCTGTAATTGGATCTATATCTTCAATCAAATCACTATAACTAAGGGTGTTGCCATCGCTATCTTTACTAAAAGTTTGACCTTTCATTATTCGATCAATCTCTGAATCAATACCCTTTATCGAAGTCTCAATGGACTCATTGCCGGAACCCTGGGGCAAGTTGCTCGTCCCCTCTAATAACTCTATCGATTTGATACGATAATCACTTAATGTATCTCTTGACCTAATATCCGCTTCAAGACCACGCCTCTTTAGATTTCTATCTTCCTCAAGGTCTTTAGCCACACCTCCGGGACCACCGCGATTCATTGCATCCGCCACAAAGATATCGCCCTTCATTTCAGTTGCTTTGTTACTAGATATAGTTGCATCTGTTTTACTTGGGAGGATTTTTTTCTCTGCTTCTATTTGCAAATTAGAAAGACCATACTTAGCTAATGTGTTTTCAATTTCCGCGGCATTAAGTTCTTTACCTTTAGTAACCGCTAACTGCTGTAACTCTATACCTAGATTATTATATTTCTCTTTCTGTTGCAGTAAGCTCTTTCGTAAATCCTCTGTTTCTTTTTGCTCTTCTAATGTCTGAGCCTGTGTATCCTGTAATAGTCTCTGTCCTTTGAGTTGCGAGGATAGCGTAATATTGTTGACCAAGTTTTTACCGAACTCTGCCCTTGTGGCTAATGGCACATCAGGATTATTGAGTTGCTCCTTCATCGCGGAATATTGGGGAGCCATTTCGGGATCTTGTTCTGCAAGCATATCGAGCATACTCGATTGACTCTTAATGAATCCCTCGTTCTTTTTTTGCTTCTCCTTATTAAGCTGATACTTCTCTATCGCACCGCCGATAGTACCACCCAACTGTGCGCCCAGGTTCGCATACATCTGCCCCTGTGTAGCACCCGCCTGCGCTATTAGGTTTGCGGCATTGGCGGTTGAGCCAAGTGCCGATCCGTAGTTCCCGCTAAAAAATGGTCGTCTCGCCATAATTAATTACCTCCGATTTTAGAATCCATCCATTTGCGAATGATCGACTTAATTCGTGGTTTGTCGCTTATCCACCGTGCAAACCGTTCGCCATATTTAATGTAAAGGTTACGGAACCATGATGGTGATTCTACGATCATCCATTCTCTGAACAACAACCAACTTGGGTTGTTTACTCCATACACCTCACGGGCAACCCAGCAACCTATGGCCTGACCTACGCCACCAAAAATATTACCAATCATTGCCGCTTGGCCCGCATTCCTACTCGCATTGGCCGATTGATTAGCGGCATACATATTCGCATTGTTTGCGGCCATTTGTGAAACGAATCCTAACCCTGCTTCGGGGTTTAAATATTGTGGTCCACTTTGTAACCCATAACCCGCTTGTCCAAATACACCCTGCCCTGCTTGCAGGCTACCACCACCTGGTCTTGAAAGTAGTGCCTGGAATGGATCGAGCATAAACTTATCCTCTATCTGTGCGAGGTTACCAACTGCATTGATGTAATTACCAAGTCCCTGTTGGCGAAGTGTTTCATTGAGCCTTTCGGCATCCATCTTAGCACCTACATTGAATTGATCGGTAGTCATTGCACGGGCGGAATCATCACCTTGGATACCTGCTTCCTGACCAAGTGCAGATTGTGCAAATGCACGGTTTTGCATACGGCGGTTGTTGTCTTCAGCTACCAATGCCTGTGCTTCTGCGATTGCCCCGCTTTGGTCAAATGTTCTGCCCATCAAAGCATCCCTGGCACGGGCGGAGTTTGTGATACTTGCCTGTTCCCGTTCCGTTAATCCCTGACTCAGTGCGGTACGGGCATCTGCAAGAAGTGCGGACCGTAAAGTATCTTCACCTGATTCTAGCTGACCAATTGAAGCATCCCCCGTCATCGCATAATCATCAGCACTTAGCTCTGATGGCATACTAATTGGCCCGCCTTGGCCCTGACCTGTTTGAAACATTTCGCCAACCTTAGTAGCCAAACCTGCATCCACATCTGCCTGGGTAGCCTCTCTTAAACCTGTTAAGTTTTCCCGCTGTTGTTCAAGCAGAATGCGGGCATCATCCAATCCGCTAGTTGAGGCAGGTCTGTAGTCCTCCATTACATTCTGAAAGCGGTCTGACAACCGTTCAACATCTGCAAGGTCAGCTTCTCTTTGGCGGGATAAATTACCCCGTTGTATATCTTCAGCTAAAGCCGCAAGGCCAAGAAAGTTTCCTTCATCATCAAAGCCAGCCTGTCTGTCAGTTGGTAGACCAGTTACTGGATCAATAGCAGACCTGCTATCACCTAGCATATCAACCAAGCCTGTACCTGCCCGCTCATAGCCTGTAAGTTTTCCGTAGTTAGCAATTCTTGAACCTTCGGGAATCTCCCTCGTTTCATCCACCTCCAGGATAAATTCACCCTTCTCATCCTTTGGCACTATAAAGTCTGTACCATCTGCATTCTTTTTGTACTGAGGTTCTGCTTTTCCAAAGTTATCTAAAAATCCATTTAGTTGATCGGTACTTCTGTAAAATACCATATCCATAAGAATCCTACCTAGATGATTAGTGGGTTCATTTACCCTTGCCCTTGTCCAGGGAGATGCACTTGCAAAATCATCATAAGGTACTTCTTCAATTAAAAACTTGTTTTGAGCAACAATCTCAGCCAGCTGATCCAAATCATCACCAGCACGGGCAACATCCTCCCTAAATTTTCTCCATCGGTCATCGGGCATTTCATCGCCAATCACAACCCTACCGTCCTTGGTGACGACTCCTCCATAATCCACCTGCAATTTATTGCCCGTCAACTCTGTCCTTCGTGGAATAATTTCTTCCTTTGTAATAGACTCGTAAACAGGGACCTGCGAACCAAGGAGGGTTTGCCTAAGAACCTCATTGTCAATTTGTGCGGCACTTTTACGAAGTGGCCTTTCATACCGCTCCAATGTTTCTTGCAGTGGTGTACCTGTAAGGTCACCTGATAATACATCTACCTGGGCTTGTAATGACTCTTTTAATCCTTCCCCATAGCTGGGCATCTCTAAAATTGAACTACTGCTTGATCCGCTACTCATAAGTTATTTCCTCCGAAGTATCTTCTTTAAATCGTACCAACGAATTGGTTGTTTCTTTGTTTCCCGCATCCATCCAACAAGTGGGAGTGGGTAAGGTATTTTACTGATAAAGTCTCTCACATCGCCCACCGCCATATTGACATACCAGGCATCCGCATCCTCCGCATTCCATTGGTCCTGTGGGTGAGTCTCGCTTTTCGAGTTTACAGGTTTAGCAAGAAGAAACCCTTCGGGGTTGATCCATACATACCCGTGGGCCGCATACGCCGCAATGTCGGCATTCATGTCGATACCGCATTGATCGTATAGTTCCTTCGCCTTTACGAGTATGCTCATGGTGCGGATGTTTTATAGGGATGGTTAGATGGTAAGTCTGCTGTTAATCCCCACTTGTGTGCTAGATAACCTTCGATCTTATCGGAGTTCGCTTGCGTTACATCTTCTGTAAATATTACCTCACCCCAATCAGAGTCTGCGTTGTTCTGATAATCGTTCAATCGAACACTACCCGCACCCATTGTGGACAAGCCTGATTGTGCTACATTAGTGTTATACTCTGTGGCATTTAAGGCTAAACTTGCTTGCCCATTTGGAATATCAAATTCAGCAGACAGCATGACCCATTGGTTTAACAGGTTGGTCGAGTTACCTGTCATGCTTGTGCCTGGATTCATATACCAATCACCTGAGAATACACCCGCCCCACTCATGTTAAACATAATCATCTGTAGGGTTGGATTACTCTTAGTGAATGTAACCAATGCATCGTGACTGTCAGACGCTGTAACTTTAACTACAAAGAACCATTTATGTACAGCGGTTGTGCTAAACCCTACACTTGTATAAGAAGTTGCGTCCGAGTTATTATCGAACCGTAATATATTTTTGTTGTTCTGTGCCGTATTTACGGCCGTAAGTGTACTACCACTAGCGGCATTAAAGGTGTAATTATTTCCTGACTTATCTGCGATAGCTGTGACATTACCACTAGATGAAGTAAAGGTGGACTGATCGTCCATATCTAACCACAAACGAGTGGTAATCGATGATGGGTCCCAAGCGGCGTTTGTGGAACCGCTTATCGCGAGTTGCATTTCATCTGCATACGCCTCACCGATATCAAACATATCATTCACACCGTTGCCTGTGGTATCACGAGTTCCGCTATTATCGGTTGTGCCTATGTGGTTCTGTGAGGCACTATGTCCGTAGGTTGCGGAATCCACAATTCCCACATACGCATCTGCATTAGCGACAGGGGTTAAGTCTGTGCCGTATCCAATCTTGGTGATGACTACAGGGAATTGAGATGTGTTAGATACTCCATAGGAGTTGCCTAAGACGCTTCTTACTGCGGCGATAAATGTATTAAGACCGCTAACAGATGTACCGCTCTCCCCTTGCCACCATATCATGCCCTTAAAGTTCCATGAGTATCCAGCGTTGGTTAGCTTAGTGGTGGCATCGGATAGTGCGGAAAGTAAACCACGATAGCAGTCACCTTCGTTTGTGCCTGTGGCGGTGGTATCCCAATCGGACAGAGATGTGCCAGCGTTAAGAGTGGATGCACCAACTGCGTATTTAAGAATACCTATTGGCTGAGTGGTAAGATTGATTGCATTGGCTCGACTAACAAATCCAAGCTCAGGGCCAAACTTAGTGGAGTTTACCAGGTTATTACTATCCCCTCTTGTACTTCCCGCTACCAGCGATGTCGCCCAATTTGAGTAGTTCTGCGTAGTCTCTGCGTTTGATGTATTGTCATGCCAAGAGGTATAGAACAACCCATCCTGTGTCGCCTGTGCGGAGGTTAAGTCAACCACATCAGCATGACCATGTGCATTCGACTGACCCGCTAATATGAACAAGTCGATTGTTTGGTCGGTGATTACTGAGTTATCGAATGTACGATACCATACTCCGTTGTAAAAGTAGGACATCGTGGGAGTACCGCCAATCGTCCCATCGGTGACTAAAGCATTTGTTCCGGCAGTAGCGGCAAGCGGTAGGTTTGCTTTCGTATAGGTATTGATTGACACCCCATCTGCTCCATCCGCACCCGCTGGGCCTGTCGCTCCTGTTGGTCCTTGGAATTGTGCTAGGTCATTCCACGCGGTTACGCCGTCACCGATCTTTAGTATCTGATTAGTGGTGTCGAAGCCTGGTTCACCTTCAGCGAGTATAATTGGGTTTGGACTCGTGACTGACCAATTCGCCGCAGTATCGCGCCGTAGGAATATGCGTCTAATACTCATATCGTTGCACTACCCCCGTCAATATCTGTATCTTCCACATATTGCAGAGATGCACGGCCACCATCCACAATGCTTGTTGCGGAGTTCTCCAAGTCTGTTATTCGCTGATCAGGGACCTCCACGGTTGGCTCACCTAATAGATTAAGCGATGCGGACGATAACTCTGTGCCTGTGGCGAAGGTATATCCACGAGTAACTATTGCAGTAATAGGCATTATGCGTATTCCCTTCTTGCGTTTGCACCTGCGTCTATTGCTTCCATTGATACATGGCGAAAGCTAGGCCGCCCCGCTGTTACATCGATCTCTACGGAGGCCGCGTAGCCTCTTGCGCGTCCACTCCCAAAGCGAATTAGTTTCTCCTCGCTCGCTGTCGCACTCTCGGTGTGTACCGTGTTTGTGCGGTCGGGATCTATCGTGTTCACCTTGATCGTGAATTGATCTCCGTTGCTCACCTGACATCCGAGTTGCCCTCGCTTCCAACTCTTCACATCTACATTTCCTAATGTGAATGAGCGGGTCTTGAGTTTGGCACTTATCGCGGTGGATGTTGTGCCTGCGTTCCCGATTGTTCCCGTGATGTCTGTGGTGCTTTCCTCGATTAAATGCCATCCTTTATCGGAGACGGCAAAGAGTCTGCGTCTTTGTGGATTATTGCCATGAAGTACGGTTACGAAGTCATCGATTTGGAAACCAGCGGGGAAACTATCCACGCTAGTCCAGGATGTCTGTAAAATGTCATACACGAAAATCTTGTTATTCGTGGTGGAGGCTCCTGTGGGAACTGCGAGGTAATACTTATTGTCGAACACAATACCACACGCCTTGTCCGCATGAGCATAATTTACATCTGCGAATTGATCCTGTATGGGTTGCGATAATGGTAACGCTTCCCCGCTTACTTTTGAGATTGCGACTCCGAGGTTTTTTGCCGGATCGAGTCCTTGCTGAAGAGTGAAGACACCGTCATCAGATAGGAAGTAAATCTGTGGTCCACTCGCGGCTACACTCTTGCGGGCCACACACCCATGCTGGCGGGTAATCTCGAATACTGCCGCAGAATTAGTAAGGGCAATGTTGTTTATTAGATGTATGCTATTGCGAAAAAATACGATCAACTGATTTTCCAGGTATGGAGTAAACCCTACCAATCGATCAGCAGTTCCACGATTAATGCGAAACTGAGATTCTGCGGCATAGAAGTTATCGGTATCGAGAAGATCAGAAGCGATCACGGTGTACTGCGAATCGCTGGGCTGGGGAACGATCAATCGGTTAGCGAAGAATGTACCAAAATTTGTGCTTGGGCATTGTACCCTACCCGCTGTGGGTGATGCATTTTGCTTCACAACGAATGCAGTTGGTGTTGAATAATCGCCGTCCCATTCCAGCGGTGTTTTGTTCTCTCCGCGAAATAGGATAAGTTTCTCCATCGCCTGTACGAAACTCGCATTATCTCCACTCGCCACTACCTCGCCACCTGGATATGCAATGTCGATCCCTGCGTTGTTATTATCGTTCCATAAGATTACTTTATCCTTAGTCGCAACTGCTATAAATTCATTACCCGTGGCGGGGTCGCTAAATAAGGTGGATGCAAATACTTGCTCTGTGCCGGATGCATAGGTAAGCGACACACCGCCCGCCTTAAACTCTATGCCTTTACGAACAGATGCGAGGTCACCCTCTAGTCGCATATTCTCGGATTCCTCCACCAATCCTGGTTCCAAGCTGGAAGGTTCAAAATACGAATTTATGCCACGAAATCCACGATCCCCATCCATAAGAATAGGAGAGTCTAATCGTCCTAGCTGTTTATATGCGGGCATCTATTTCTTGCGGATCTCTTGGTAGAGCTTGATGCTCATATACACGAGGGTCACCGCACCTACCGCGATGCCCAAGAAAGAATCAATGGTGGATAATCCAAAAGTTGCGGCTGTGCCTGACATTCCAGCTACTGAGACTCGATCAATCATGTTCATTTATCTTCTTCCACTCGGACCGAAGTAAAATCCGATAATAGCCGGGTAGACCACAGTGGTGGTGACGAGAGCAATGTGGCCTGAGCTAACCGTGATTTCTTCACTTTTGCTTGTCCAACTGAAGAGGCCGAAGAGGATTTCGTTGGTTCCTGTACCATCGACTGCCCCTGTACAAGTGACGATGGGGGCTTCGGGCCAAAGGCAACAAAGGATTGTGACGCAGGACATGGTCGACAACCCGATCCAAGCCAAAATACGGCGAGTAAAACTAACAAACTCAGAATTACCGCCTTGATTGATTTCAGCTTGTAGTCGCAAGAAATTATCGTTGTTACGAGCCTCTCTCGCCATCTCAAGATCATGCTTCTGTTGCCTAGCTTCAAAGACATAACCAAACACACCTTTAAGGATAGCGCCCATAGCCGTAGACCCGCCACCCGTAATAAACAACATAAGTAACTCGCCCATTTCACTAATCGATCTTGTACCGCAAGCGGTCCATTTCCTTCTCTAAGTATTTCAATCTTTCAAACTGCTGATAGTCAGAGGTGATTGGAGCGTCTTGCATCTCCACTAAGTGATCGAGATCATCCTTCGCCTGTTCCGCAAACTTCTCCAAGTGCATCATCCGTGCAGACAAATCGCCAAGAAGTGTGGACTCGTGCGATACTCGGCTGACCTGGAGTTCCATAGCCGCCATGCGGTTGGTAAGCTCAGACCAGCACCACACCGCAGTAGCCACGCCTACAATTATCTTTATGGCGAACTGCACATTGACTCGTGCGGACGAGGATTCCGACAAGCCCTCTGACTTCTTAGGAGCCATTAGATTTCGTCCGATGACGACCACTCAGGACCAGCTAAAACACCAAGTATCTCGGTGTGGGTGTATTGAGTTTTACCCTCTAAAAAGCTAGGAGTGTCTCCCTCAAACTTTACGAATGTTTTACTACCATCTAGTGAATACCTAAGAGTATCAGCAGATGTTTCAGCTACTTTACTAAAGTCTACTGAAGATACATCAGAACTATTTATAATTACATAGGTTCTCATTATGATGGTACTGTAGTTGAGAAGGTAGGTCCGTTAGTTAGTGTACCGTTGTTGCCTCCACTTCCTTGATCCGTGATTGTAGTTCCGGTTGCACCGTCGTTATCTCCCATTCTCCACCAACCTAAAGGACTTAGGGATGATATATCTGCGGGAGTACCGCTATTGTATATACTACTTACTTGAGACGAAGTTAACTCGTAATCAAACACAGCTACTTCATCGATAAGACCGTTGAAGAAACTATGACCATTCGCAAATCTACCAATTTCCAAGTTTCCCCCACTAGAAGACATACCCGTGTATGAACCTACTGAATCGTCTCTAAGATTTGATGCATCTGCATTTACATACATTAGTAAACCGCTAGAAGATTCAGACCCATCGTAAGTAGCTACGAGGTGAAACCAATCGGTAGCGTTCAGAATGGTAGTATTTACAATATTCAAGTTTACGGAGCCAGTTCCCAGTAAAATATTAGCTTTATTAGTTCCATCTGTGCCGAATAAAAACTCACGATTACTGGTACTCGTATCCTTACTGACCAACCTTGCTCTAGTGAAAGAATCAAATTTTACCCATGCACTGATGCTAAAGGGTTGGTCGTTACCAGCACCGTCAGTAAAACTGAAATCCGAAGCCCCTCCACAGTCTATGTAATCATTCGTACCATCTAGGTCTACGCTGTATTGGTTAGGCGGAGTGTAATTAAATTGTGCCAATGTCGCATCAATCGTACCCGCTGTAGTCTCTGCCACATAAAGTTGCTTGGAGTCTGTTGCAAAGTACATCTCACCTTGAACAGCCTCCTTTTTGAACTTGGACTTGTTCGCATCGCTCCCTGTTTTAAAAGCGATTGTAAAGTCTTTTTTGTGGAGTTTATTCATACACCCGTAGCAGACGGATTGAACTGAGCAAGTGTTGCGTCAGATGCACCAGCGGTACTCTCTGCCATGTACAACTTCTTAGTGTCAGTCGCAAAATACCACTCCCCCTGGACACACTCCTTAGCAAACTTCGTCTTGTTCGCGTCTGTCCCCGTCTTCACCGCAATGGTAAAGTCCTTCTTGTGGAGTTTATTGAGTGCCATGACTACTTAGCTGGCGGTTCCAGCACCGATACAGGGAGAGGAGGGGCGAAGGCGAAGATCACCGTTTGCTTGATCAACAAACTGAGGGTCAGCAAATACTAATCCACCTGAACCGCTTGAAATTCCGGTATTGTGATAGCAGTTATTACTTGCACTTGTGGGTGTAAAACCGAGAGTTTCGCTGTTCCCGTTCCCTACAAAAATATTGTTTTTGAAAGTGGAGCTTGTGATTCCGGCAGAGTAACTTGAAAGTTTAACTGATAAACCGCCCGTCACTACGATGGTATTTCTTTGAAAGTCTAATACATTAAAACCATCTTGGTTATGGTCCCCTCCAACCACTACTCCCAAACTTGCCGAGTTTGTACCCCCAAGAATTACAGAATTACTAACTGTTAGTGAAGTAATCGGTGAGGTGTGACCTGCAAACCAACCACGATTAGAAGCGGCAAGTGTGTCTGATCCCATCTCTAAAATACAACCCTCGACTGTTATAGTTGCACTCGCAACATTACCAGCCGATATTAATCCATAGGTAGCAGATGTTGAATTGTGATAAACTTTTAGAGTTTCAAGTTTGATTGAATAGCTGGTGCTTCTTGCAGTAATTGCACCTCCGTAACCACTTCCCGAAGTTGATAAAATAGCACCTGTAGATTCGCCCACTAAAGTGAGTGATTTAGGTAGAGTAACCTGTGCATCTTCGGAATGTGTGCCGTCAAGGATCGCAACTGAATCAGTCGCATTAGTCATCGCAGTAGCGAGTGAAGTATATGGGTTTTCAAGAGTGCCTGAGTTAGTACCTCCGTGATTAGAGTCGTACCAAACTGCGTTAGGATATTTAGATTGAATAGATGCTATAGACATAATGAATAGTGGTTAAGCGATTGTACCGCCTGAGATTAGAAGTGGTGCTGGGTTTGCCCCTATGTCGGGAAGATTGTATCCTTGACGAATTGGTAATCCGTTTGGTCCCTTTGAGTCGGAGTCTCCGCTGATAACTGATATTTTCTCCCCTGTAGTAGAGTCAGTTACCTCGATGTCAGGCTCGCCTGAATCGTTTTCTAAGGTGAATGATGGAAGGTCTGTTGCTAGTGCAAATCGAACAGGTGTGCCTGAAGAACCTAGTGCTACTCTTACTTCAGAACTAGCCCCTTCTAAAAGGTAGGTAAGATTACCGTCCGCATCAGCGATGACCATAACGGACTTGTTCGGATTGTCCGTAACCTTGAATGATTGTTGTGGGAATGCCCCAATATGCGGATTGTCAGTTCCTCGTAGAGCAATAGTCAAAGGTCCGTCTACATCTGCGGTTGGAACTTGCCAGGAACAAGTACCGTCTCCGTCCTCCCTCAAGAACTTAGTAGCTCCTGTTTCTCCTGTGGATATTACAGCGGTTCCTTCTACTCCATTTTCAGTAGCTAAAGAACCTAACCCTAATGTCGTCCTGGCGGTAGCGGCATCTGTATCGTCCACTAGATTAGCACCAAATGCTGAGATACCGTGTACGGATGATGTTAAGGACTCGTGGTTACCCAGGCTAACCTGTGTCGCTAAGTGATCGGTCAGGTCGCCAAAGGTAACGCCTTTAGTTGTTCCCTGTGCTGACCCTGTAGTGTCATCTATGTCGGTGATCGGTAAGATGTCTCCACTAGCCGGAGTTCCACCTAAGTTATCTAATGAACTAATTCGTTTGTTCGCCATAATTGTTTTCCTCTTAATCGAATGCTAAAAATTGCCCCGCTTCCACGAGCAGAAAGTCACCAGCCTCGGATTGGATAACGCCATCAATAATAGGCCCGCCAGCTTCGGGTATACCGCCCGCAGTTTGCGGGCGACCAACGCTGATGTTTAGATCGTGGGTAAGCATCTATCGGTTGTATGCGATTACACTACCAGCCGCTAAAGTGATTTCGTTAAACGCCCCGTAAAGCGCGGTATTCTTAGTTAAGGTTACGGTTGCGCCACCCCCGGTGGTTGCGTCATCCAAATTGGTGATGTTTCCGCCAATGCTTGTGATCTGTGTCGCATCATCGAGTGATACGATAGAAAACCATCTACCTGTGTGTGATGCGGTATCGGAGATAAACTCTCCACCGTTAAGTCCTACTCCTCTGTATTCGTTTGCCATAATTAAAATGCTGTTGAGATTGTTGTTCCGTAAGTTGTAAATTGAATGAAATTGTTTTGTCCTTGCTGGCGTTCGAGTTTATCTAGCTCGATCATAATAATTGCTTCTGCTTGTTGTTGTATCGCGATGGCTTTATCCATTTGCCCGTCTGAATTCAAATAATCGCTATAAGCACCCAAGACCGCGTACTCGCTAAATATATAAGGATAATCCGTGCTGGCTGATGTGTAGTCGATAAAAGGCTTACGGTGTAATACAAATACGGGAGATGTGGTTGCACGATCCACAAGTACCACCTTGCCATATCCGCCCGCAGAATACTCCACGCGGTATGGCACTTCCGTGGGACTACCATGTGCATAGGGATCTTTCTCAGTAATGCGAAGGATCTCTCCAATCGCTGTAGCTGGAGTGGATCCAAATTCCAACACACCCATTAAGTTTGCTTTTGCTTCTGCTCCGCTTCCTCCTCCGCCACCGCTAAAGGTAACCGTTGGTGCGGATAAATAACTATCGCCATTTCCTGTAACCGCGATTCCGTTTACCTCGCCATCTGCATTAATGGTGGCAACTGCGGTAGCACTACCTGATACGGTTACGGTTGGTGCGCTTGTGTAGCCACTACCACCTGCCGTTACATCTATGGAGCGCACCTGTACATCAGGTAGTTTTGGCTCCAGGCGGATGGTGTCGGGCCATCTTGCTCGTTCCCATGCTAATCGCCCAAAGCGATTAAAGCTACGGACTGCCGCCTCCTGTTCTTGCGTCAGGAGGCTGTCCACCCCAACCATGTGCTGTAGGTTGGTGAGTAGCGTACTGACCGCAACTTCCCTCATGCTACTTTTCCGCTAGGTCCACTAAAGGACTGCTTGCTCATTGTATGAGCCTTGAGGTTTGGGTTTTTGTTGAGGAATGAATTAATGAACCCTTTATCGCCCCAACAACCACGCTCGGCTTGATGCCAGCGGAAGTAATCACGGGCGGGGATACTCGCCTTGAGTTGACCTAATCCATCCATCTTGGCGACTCCCATATCCTTATTCTCCTTCATCGCCATCTTCTCTCGCATGACTGACTCGTGTTGTTCGAGGTCTACCTCGTAGCGTAAATAGCGATCCAGGTTCTTCATAAACTGAGAACCGTTTCCGTTTTTCCACTTAGGTATTAAAATATTTGTCATGCTTGATTTATATAGATTAGGGAGAGGCCCGCATCGCAGACCTCTCCCCGCACTATCGGTTAAGATTAATTTATTTTACCGTGGGCTTTTGGGCTAAGGCATGCCAATCCGGCAATGACTTCGCAGAAACCACGGCGACCGCCACCTCTATTCTCAAGCTCAGAGTTGGACTCAGCCTTGAGGGTATTGATTGCGATGTACTCAGGATCAACGAGCAAACCAGCGTTGGTATCAACGGCGGCGTTTCCGCTTACCCTGTTTAAGAATAAACTTGGTACACAAGCAACACTTCCGAAATCTCCTTCGTATAGATTGACTACAAGTGAGATGGACTTGGATTCCGCAGGTTGAGTAACCTGGAAGTTAAGAGCGGTTGCTGCACCTTCCTGACGAGCGAAATCAGAGATGTCGCGTTTCAAGCTAGGACCAGCAAGCAAAGTAAGTTGACCACCGGGCATTCCGTTAGCTTCGTACAAGTCTTGAAGCATTTGATTAAGGTCGCTTTCGGTTAATGATGCACCAGCGGCAAGGGTTACATTTGCAACGGATTGGAAGCCAGCACCCACATCAGCGGGTTGACCACCTTCACCTAACCATTTGAAAAGACCGCGAGTTTTGTATGGAGTACCTGCACCAGCATCTTGCTGTCTGTCTTGAGCAGAACAAAGAGCAGACTCCAAGTCGCGCTTCATTTGCCTTACTGCTTTTGCTTCCGCATTTGAAAACTCGTTATCCACGCCAGCGACATCAACAAGCTCTTGGATGTTGGAAACTTGATAGTTTTGGCGAAATACTTGAATGTAATTACCGAGTTTTGCACGGTTAGCTACTTGATTAGCAAAGACCGTTTCGTCAGTACCCTCTACAACTCCTGCAAAAGCTGGTGTAGCGAGATCGTCTACTTGCCACTCAAAGAATGTGCCATTTGCTTTTCCCTTTTTAGCAAGTGAAAGCAAAGGCGTTCTTTCGGGTTCTAAGATAGTAAGGACATCAGATAAGTCCTCGCGATTGGATACATTAGGAACTCCGGCTCCGTCATGTGTTAATGTTGACATGATTTATTTCCTCCTTGGATTTAAGATTTATTTTTAAGTTTTAGATATGCTTGGTAGTCCGCCATGCTTCCGCTTTTGTCGAATTTCGCCTTCGCCGCTTGCAGAGCCTTCTGAGCATTCGCCTGGGGCGTCTTAGGTCTAGCAGTTCCCGCCTCTGTACTTGCGGTAGGTGCTTTGGGTTTTGGTTTTGGTGCGGCTTTTTTTGCTTGTCTTGCCTTCACCGCATTTAATCCCTCCACCATAAGACCGAGCGCAAAGTTGCTGTTTGGTAAATACTGAACTAAAGGCTTGTAGAGAGGCGATTCCTTCACTTGCATAAACAATTTGTAGTTATCGCTATTCTCATCTCCGAGGAACTCGAAGGTTTGTAATGCCTGTTGATCTGCACTTGCACGCTCTTTTAACCACGCTTGTCTACGAGGGGCATCTTTGCGCAGAATCTTATTTGCATTTGCTTTAATCCTACGAAGTTCTGCCTTGGTATAGACTTTATCTCCATCCTTGGCTACATACTCGTTGCCATCGTCATCGTACTGCACTTCGTTATCTAGGTTTTCGTCTGCCCACTCAACTAGGCTAGTGAGGTTTTCGACTTCCTTTTGTAAACCCTGTGCATCGTTGACTCCGTGGAGTGCGTTATCCTTGAGGAACTCAGGTAATTCTACGGTTTGTGTTTGCTGGGCTTGAGTCTGAGCTTGTTCAGCTTGGGCTTGTAACTCAGCATTCTCCGCAAGTAGTGCTTTCTTCTGAGCGGTTAGTCTCCCGAATCGCTTGACCGCAGATGCATTCAGCGCCTTTGCGAGATCGCGGGACTCCTCTTCGGATAGGTTATCCAGGTCGATGTTAAACTTTGAAAGAACATCCGAAGGTTCTGCGGGCGGCGAAGATTCCTCTTCTTCCTCCACTTCTTCTTCGGCGGACTGATCGATTTCCTCCTCCAAGGTATTCGTAGGCTCCGCAGTTTCTTCAGCGGGTTCGTCTACCTCTTCGGTCGGCTCAGATAATTCCTCTTCCGGCTGTTTGCGTTTCAGTAACTGATCAGCAAATTCTGCCATCGAGAGATTCCCCTCGCCTTGCGTTTGACTTTCCACGGTGTTTTGGGAGGACTCCGAGACAACCTCTTCGGTTAATGTTTCCATAGATGTCAAGGC
>Ga0099849_1000354_pt1 | contig 20909 bp, 34 predicted proteins | sample CB_VirMetaG_4_FD_78177 | JGI IMG/M metagenome (GOLD analysis project Ga0099849, IMG submission 78177) | Freshwater to marine saline gradient viral communities from Chesapeake Bay - CB_1508_1M Viral MetaG | ecosystem: Environmental > Aquatic > Marine > Coastal | place: USA: Chesapeake Bay... | reverse complement strand
TTTGAAGTTTGACAAATTTGAGATGTAGCGGGATTCGAACCCGCACCTCCACATAGTGGCGTGCTATCCTGTTACACCATTACACCTTGCGGGCTATGCCCCTCAAAGCCACGTTCGCTTTGACACAGACCCCCGAAGGGGTTTCGTCCAATCAGGACTCGTCAGTGTGCCTGTTCGTCACTTGCTCATGCGCTCTTCGTTCCAATCAGGTCAGCGAGAGTCAGTTCCTCGTCTCCGAAGTGATTGGCTACCTGCGTGAGCGTGTACTCGACAGGGAAGCCGAAGTCGAGGAGTTGAGTCAAGGCCTTCACGCGCTCTTGACGCGCCTCGTTGGGGGTTGATGCTTTGTTGGGCATGGGTGTATGAAGTTTGTGGGGAGACGGAGTTGCCTCCCCTGATTGATTAACGTTCCAGTTTTCCGTTTATTGTGTCGGCTCACAAGATGTCGTCAGCAGTGATGCCGTCCTCGCCCAGGTCGCGGTTCATCGCGTCTGCTCGCAACATATCCATGATGTCCGTGTACCCATTGGCCTTCATGACCTCGAATGGGGTTGGTGGCGTGTAGTTCGCAGGACGTTGCGCTTTGGGCTTGGGCGCAGGTGCGTCAACCTCCGTGCGTGTGCCGAATGGCGATGCCTTCGTGGGCTTGTTGTCGCACACAACCTCGGTCTTTCGCACGTTGCGCTTCGCGCTCGCTCGGTTGCTCAGGCGTTGTGCCTGTGCCTCCAACTTGTCGTTCTTGGTCTTGCGCTTGGCCTTCGTGCGCTTGGGTGCGGGAGGAGTGTCGTCCTCCTGCACGTCCACGGGTGTGTACGTGTTGGCCGTCTGACAGGCATCCATGATGTCGAACATCTGCTCCATCGTCAGCCCGTACTCCTTGCACAGCACGCTCGCACGGGACTGCTTCGCAGTCGTGGCTTTGGCTTTGGGCGTGGCCTTGCGCTTGGTCGCCTTCGGCTTCGCGCTCTTGCGCTTGGCCGCTTGCTCCTGTGCGAACTTGGCCTTGTTCGCCTCACGGCGTTCGGCACGGGTCAACTTGCGCCCTGTCTCGGGGCAGTGTGTGGGGGTGTAGGTGGTCTTCGCAGACATGGGTAAAAAGTTTGAAGTTTGCTCGGCTCGACCTTCGAACCGATGACCCCAAAGATAGGGAAATCAAACAGCGATGTCAAGCCAACGGATGTTAAAGCCAGTAATGACGCGGGTTTCAGAGGCAAATTTATACGAGGTTATGTTCATTGTGTCACCCCCAAGCAGGTATGGATTGGGTGAAGCAATACTTTAGGGTAGGGTCTGTCCAACCTTCGGGTAGAGCTACCTACCATCGGTCAAGTGCAGTGATGATGGAGGTAACAACGCCTAACTGACTGGTAATCAAGCAGATGAAAAGTCAAAGTGAAATTGCGGAATAGTGGCAGAAGTTAGGGGAGGGGGTTTGGAAATGTAATTTCCAAAAGATTTGGGGGCCGTCTGTGTTCTATATTATCCCCTAGGCACATATTTCTGATCATTTTTTTCACCCCCAAACCGAAAAATCCGCCTAAATCACCCCAATTATTCATTTTACATAATATTATTGACTCCACTCAACCTAAGCTAAAGCACTCATAATCAGTAAGAAGCGGTCCCATGCTTAAAGTATTGGTTTAGTCTTGACTTTTAAAGAATTCTGTTATAACTTTGCTATCCAATCAAGAATGAAGCAGCCGAAATAGGGGGGAGTGTGTGCACACACAACACGATCCCATCTATTTTTAACTGTTAAATACGGGATAGCTATACCATGATTCTAAGAAAGACAACCGATCAGAACGATCCGCCACAAGAGGACCCAAAGCAGTCCTTTTATAGACGAGCCCAGAAGGTGAGTGGGCGACCGCTTCAAGGGTTTGATAGCATTAGGGGGCTGGACTACCAAAAACTCATGAATATGAGCGATGAAGAGATGATGGGATTGCTCGATCTTGTCAATCGCATGGCTCCTGAAGAGAAGGGCGACGTTTCTGGCGGTATAGGGAAGGCATTTGAGAATCTTCCAGAGATAAAATCGCAAGCACAGTCGCTAAGCCAGGATTATGGGGTGGATTTTCCAGAGGTATTAGACTCTATCTTTGAGCTTAGAGAAACACCATGGTACAAGCGTAAAGCAATTGAGCTAGCGGCCAAAACAGCAGGTATATACTGATGAGACTTAACAGAACAAAGCCCAATGGGATGTCTTTGAAGAAAGATCCCCCTAAAAAGGACTATACGTGGGAGGAATTTGAGAAGTATGGGATGCCATCAGATGTGGTTGAGGAGAATCCTGCATGGTTGTACGACTGGTTTATGTCTGGTGCACCCAAATCGAAGGAGTCGTTCGATGCAGCACGCATGAAGGACCTCGGAATCGATGTATCTGTGGGTCCGCGCCCTCAGTTGACGAAAAGAGAGATGGCTAGCTCCTTGTTTGGGATGAACTTCCCTGAAGAACCAGCACCGCGTACCATCTCGTATCAAGATATCGCCCGTAGGGCCGATGAGAAGGCTGGTAAGTCGCCAAAGTATACGTTCGATGAACTTATGGACCTCTACGCATACGGAGAAAGCGGTGGAGAAAACATCTATCAAAGGGCACCGCTTCTAAGAAAAGAGCGTAGGGCTCAGACTGAGTGGCAGATGGAGGAGGCCGCACGTAGAGATGCCGCGAAGTATGCTGATAAGTTGGCCAAGGGCATGGGTCTGGATCCTCGTAACTTTACCGATGAGGAGATTATGGATGCGGTAGGGCTATCTGATGAAGACAGAAAACTGCTTGCTTATGCATATATGTATGGCAGGGGGTACGTGCCAACGGCTGAAGTGTTATCAGGAAGGATGGATCCTGTAGACTTCTGGCAGAAGTATTGGAATATGGGGACTGTCGATAGACGCCCTGAGTTTAGGGAGAGGGTAAAGAGTAGGCTGAAGTGATTGTCAAGAAGCCAGATGGGTACTATGTGGTATCCGAAAAGAAAAAGAACCTAGGCGGTCCCTACAAGTCCAAGCTCCAGGCTATGAAGAGACTCAAGCAGGTAGAGTTCTTTAAAAGCCAAAGCAAATAATCCGTATATTTGACCCTATGGAACTGCTCAAAAACATGGGTCAAGCCCTGAATTTTAAAGAACGCTATGACGACATGGATCGTTATGGCATGGAGGAGTACGATAAGGGGGATTGTAAGCAGCTTAGGGAGCTTGAAGAGTCAGGGGCACCGCTTTCTGAGTCACAAAAGAACACACTTAAGTACTGTGATACTATCAAGGGGGAGAGAACCAGGGCCATTACAGAGGGCGGCTTGGCTGGGGCAAAGGTATTGGGCGGTGCACTTACAGGAAACTTTCGTCTTGCTGCGCAGGGTGCAGGTGATTTTGGCAAATACATGGCTGGTGAGGCCCAAGAAGTATCTGAGGGTAACGACCCTGAAGGCCAGGAACTTCAAAGGGGAGATATCGCAAAATCGGTAGTAAGCTCTGCCGCTGGACTGGCTACATCACTTGGTGGCGGCGGAGGTGCCAACCCTGCGGTAGGCGGAGGCGTACAGGATGTTGTTGCTAGTGCAGCTGGAGACATCCCTATGAGTGGCAGTGGAGTTCCAGGCCTGGGCGGTGATGCTAACGCCATGATGCAGCAAATGATGTCTAATCCGCAGATGATGCAGATGATGATGCAAATGATGCAGCAGCAGGGTGCGCAGAATGCGTTTCAGACTGGCGGCACTCAGGGGACGCTAAACTTTCTGGCAAATCAGAATGCGACGGGATCCAAACTAAAAAGATCAACACGACAACACTCCTACATTAAAGGAAACACAAGAGGACTAGTATAATGGCCACACTTACATCAACAATTACAGAAGAGATCACCATCAATGGCGTAGAACGAGGCGCCACACGATCTGCATCTATAACAGGAGTTAACGACACGTTCAACAGGATCGTTACTTGCCCCGTTGGGGTTAATACATCAGTCGTTACGTTTCAAACAGCAGTCAATACATCTACAGGAGCAGTTGACGTAGATAACGTTAAGTACATGAGAGTAAGCAACCTGTCCGCATCAAATAGTGTGGTTGTTTCTATGCCTATTGATACTACGACTGGCCCAGCTGATGGAGTGGCTGACGATGTGATGAGCTTCAAACTTGCAGCTGGAAGGAGCTTTATATTTGGTTCAGCTTTAAACTCAATTGCCGTAGATAGCACTGCCGCCACCCCAATTGCGGCTGCTAGTCTTGTAAACGTTGAAAGCATCTCCGTGAACGCCACTACCGCTGATGCCATCATAGAGGTATTTATCGCTAGTTAATTATCTATATATTTGCACCATGCCACTTAGGGGGAATCAACATAAACTCGATCTGAACAACAACGGAAAGATTGACAAACAGGACTTTAAAATGCTCAACAAAAAAGACTACGGGAAAAAACTTGCGGAGTATGGCCGCAAGATGATGATGCAAGGTATGCGCCTTGTCAAAGAAAATGGAACGGGATCGAAGCTTTATGAGAATGGTGGGACACCATATCGCGGAGACTATTCCGATCAAGTTGAGTACGTCATGAGTGGAGGAGAAGGCCCTTCAGGAGGATACTTTATGGTTGGCGGTCAGACGCCTATGGATTTTAAGGGTTTCACCGACTACCTCGTTGAGTCTGGCATGAGTCGCCCAATGGCCATCCAGGAAGCTGGAAGATACAAAAGCGCTGGAGTTGCATACGACCCAGAGTTTACGGGTGAGGCAAGCTCAGCTGCTACCCCTTACACCACAGAGGCAGCTACTCAGAAGGCTAGCGACATGATCAATGAAGCAAACCTTCTTATGAGAAGAGGTGGTTTTGAAAACAAAAAGAGGGCAGAAGAGCTTATGAAGCTTGCAGAAAAGTATCGTGGAAGTAAGGGTAGGGAGTTCCGCAAGGTCGTTGCAAGCGGAAGTACGGCCCCTGATCCATCCATGATGTCATTCCTTGGCGGTCTGAGCAGAATGGAAGCGGCAGAGAGAGACTGATAGTAAAAACAAAAATTAAAAAAGGGGCTCAAGGCCCCTTTTTCTTTGTTACAGGTTTGCATTCCATCTCTCAAAGTCCATCCAACTGAATTCACCCTCTAGCACGATGATGGCCTGAGTTACTGGGTTTTCTGTTGTAGCGATCATCTTACCATCCCCATCTCGACTAACGGTGTATGTTTTGTCCACTACCACTTCGCCGTCAGGTCGGAAGCGGTGGATTCGGAACCTGAACGTGTTGTCGTCTGAGGCCTTCATGTTATCGATGCTTGTTTTTCTGAACAACCTGTCGCTGTGTGTTGCGACGATATTGCCGTTGGCATCGATTTGATCGATAGTGAAGTAGCACCCCATAGCTCCCCAGTGGCTTCCAGCCATAACAGTTACTTGTGACGATGCAGAAAGCGATACGAGGATCGCGAGGACGGAGGTTAAAATTGTCTTATTCATAGTTCTAATTATTTTGATTGATGATTATTCCCAGATTGCTTGAACGAGCTCTGGTGCGTTTTTGCGGCACACGGGCTGATCGTTAAGGTTGATGATGAAGCTTTGCTCTACGACAACTAGGTCGCTTTCGTTTTTCTCAAAGGCATCTACGTAGTCTTCATTGATGACGAAGAACGATCCGTGAGATGTTGGTGTGTATGTGGAGTCGGTGCACATGACAACGTACAGTCCAGGCTCATCCCATGTGTGAATAGCCATGTCGTCGTAGTATGTAGCCACGTGCTCCATGTCGATGGTGAATACGTTGGCCTCTACAATGTAACGCTCCCCGTCTTGTGGGTAGATGCCAGGAAGGCGGAATACTTGGATAAATTCTACGTCATTGTCGCTGCATGTAAAACGCTCTGTGACGCACTTTGACAGCTGACCGAAGGCTGTGCTGCTCACGATGAGCATGATGGCTGTTGCTAGGTTTCGCATAATGTGATTGAATTAAATTTTGTAACTTTGCTGAAATCGCTGATCTCAGTATATGGAAAATCTCCAACCCCGTCCAAATTTTGACTGCAAAAATTCCTTAAAAGGGTGAGGAAGTATTACTTCAATCCGAAGAAGAAGCGACAGGATCCCAATGTGGAGAATGAAAAACGACGACTAAACAATGAAGCTGTCAAAAAATCTATCACTCGCCGAGGTAACGAAAAGCTCAACGGCTAAACGACTTGGCATAGACAATACACCAGATGAATGGGCTACAGAGAATCTTAAACAAATTGCAGAAAACGTATTTCAACCTTGTCGCGATCATTTCGGAGTTCCTATATACGTGTCGTCAGGCTATAGGGGTGCTGAACTCAACCGTGCAATCGGTGGGGCGAAGCGTAGTCAGCACATGGAAGGTCGCGCACTGGATCTGGATGCAGACGTATTCGGTCGTGTATCGAACGCTGAAATATTCCACTATATCAAGAACAATCTTGACTTTGATCAACTTGTTTGGGAGTTTGGTACGGACGATAATCCAGATTGGGTTCACGTCAGTTACGTTTATGGTGGTGATAATCGTAAGAGGTGTCTCAAAGCTTGTAGAGACGATCAAGGGAAAACTTACTACGAAGTAATATTTGACAAATGAGACACGAAGAAGAATTTGATGACATCAGCTTCCTCGATCAAAAGAAGCTCAAGGACCAAGAGCAAAAGATCGAGTCTGGAGAGATAACCTGCAACCTCGACTCCCCTGAGGATTGCGAAAGCTGCAGTGGATAATGCTTGGATTAGGATCATCTTTAATGTATAACGGTGGTGTCGGTGTGGGCGATGACGTAGGAGGCGCCTACAGGAACACTCACGCACTTGAGGTTGACGGTGTGGACCAGAATATGCGGTGGGACCACGGCAACGATCCTATCGGGGCGGCGCTTGCCACAACTACGGATGAGGGCACTATCTCTTTTTGGGTGTACTTTGATAACCTTAGCGGAACAAAGTATATTATGGAGAAGGGGACTTCTTCGACCAACTACTTTAGGTTGTTCCATTCTGGGACAACCCTCACCATCCTGGGGTATTCTAGCGGAACCCTTTCTGTGTTTCAGAACTATACGTCGGTCATCTCTCCAGCGACGTTCCACATGATTACGATAACGCTTGATGCTACTGGTGGGCCGTTTATAACTACGCTTCACTTGGATGGCACTAAGTTGACTCCATCTGGTTCGTTCCCAACATCAAGCACGACCATTGACCCAGGATCTCCAGCGAGGTTGTTTATGGGGAAAGCTTATAACTCCCTCTCTTACAGTCAGCAAATTACGGATGAGGTTGCTGTGTGGGATACCGTCCTTAGTGACGACGCCATAACGGAGATCTACACTCATCACAATCTCTCCCAAGACGAAGGAGACTATACAAACTCAGCGGACCTCGTAAGGTGGTGGCAGCTCAACGAGACTGCCGACGACGCTACTGGAAACGGAAGTGCCATCACTTTGGCCAATAGTCCTTCGTACACAGAAACAGTACCATTCTTGTAATGCAGGTATCAAGCACATATCAGATAATCCTGTTTGACGATCTCACCCTGCCAGTTATTGATGAGGTGAACCAGAACAACAAGGACACAGTAAGAAAGTCTCACGACGGCACAAAGTGTATTGTGAGCTGGGAGGGGCCCACCCCGCCTGTGCTCTCGTCTGGACAGAACTACACCCACGAGCAGATTCTTGCAATCATAAATGACGAGCAGGGGGAGTGGTATGTAGCCCCCCCAGACGTGCCTAATCTATAAGCTCTCTGTAGAACCTTTGTACCAGAAGCCTTGCCTTCTGTGTCAGTCCGTACCTAACCCTGTAGTTGAATTTCGTTTCCTCCCTAAACAGGTGATCTTCATACGTTTTAGAGGGCGTTAGCTTGTCAAAGTATTTGTAGATGTAACCATTGTTAACTAACTCATATACAATGCGTTCGCCAATTTTTTCTGGGGATTGATATCCATAATCTTGCGCTGCGTGCTTAAGGGTCCAGAACTCTAGGTCGTAAGCCCACAGCATAAACATGAGCTCCCTCTCGAAGATGTCGTTCTTCTTGCAGAAGTCATTTATGTTGTTTCTCAGGTACTTAAGGTGATTGTTTTTTACGTACCTTTGATTGAGCTTCGAGAACTCACGGAACAGCTTGTTCTTGGACTTCTTTGATGGCATTTTGCTAACTTACAACCGCTAAGATATGGAAGACGAGGAGTTTTTGTACAAAATTAGAGAGCTGGCAGTTGAAATGGATGATCTTGTAGATGAGTATGGCCTTAGGGATAGGCTCATGTCAATCATGATTATTGGCGTTACTGAGCTCAACGAAGACGGTGAGACCAACATGAAGGCTGTATATAGCTATAATCTACACAACAAAGAGGAGCTCAATGAGCTTATTGAGTTTATGCAGGACACATACGTTGAAAAAGACAACGGGCCAGACCTCGACGACTTGTTAGACGGTCTTGGCATATCGCTAAATTAAAATGGAGGGACTCATTAGAAAGATTGTTATTGGGAGAGATCCTAAGGACGCAATGGCATACTACATCGGCATGAGGGCAGGTAGGGGGCAGGTCAGCGCCATCATTTTGGACGATGAACATCTATTTAGGTACGGATCTAAAAGATATCTCATATATTTGCAAGAAGAGGACGAATCACAAGTTCTCTGGAAGGCAGTGGATAACATGCCATGCATGATTGAATTTGACTTAAACTTTTGATATGGAAGAGAAGAAAAAACCAGAAGGGCTCGGAGACACGATAGATCAGATCACCAGAGCCACGAGAATCAAGAACATTGTGGATGCCTACACAAAAGCCACTGGCAAGCCGTGTGGATGTGCAAAGCGCCAGGCCATGCTCAACAAGATGTTCCCATACAATAAGCCTAAGAGTGAAGACATTTGATCTGTTCATCGTAGAGCTAGAGAAGACAGTCAACGACACCATTACTACCGACTCAGGCCTCGAACTTTATATCGAGACCAAATTCGAAAACGCAGAATTCGACTACAGAGTTACTGAAGGACCAGTTGTTGCTGTGCCCTTTAAGTACGACACTGGAGTTGAGGTTGGTGACACGCTGTACTTCCACCACCTTGTTGTGATGCAAGAGGGTCAGGCTCTTACTGGGGTTGACAACAACTACTTTGTCAAGTACTCAGAGATAGCTATTGGGAATCAAGCCATTGCTTACAAGAGCAAAAGGACTGGTGAGATACGTTGCTTAGGCGGATGGACTCTGCTTGAGCCTGTGGACGAGGAAAGTCAAAAGTCTGAAGTCATCGAGCTGGTAGAGCTTAACGAGAAGCTGCCAACGAAGGGCAGGGTTGTGTACACATGCGACGAATCTGACGACATGGGCGTTCAGCCTGGCGATGTTGTTGGGTTTAAGCAAAATAGAGACTACCGCATCAAAATCGATGGCGTAGAGATGTACCGAACACGAGCTGAAGACCTTCTGTATGTCGAAGAAGAAGTTCACAACAATTGAGGCTGCGCAGCGACTCATGTCCAGCATGGAGATCGCAATAAACAACATGATTGACGAGGTGAAGAAGCCCGTCGATCCAGAAGCTGGTGGTGCCGCCAGAAAAGCTGAGTTGCAATCAATCAAACAAACAGCAACGGACTGCAAGGAGCTGATCGTTGAGAGACAGCGGTTGGAGCAAATGATCAAAGACCTTAGAGACCATGGAGAGATTGAAGAAGTCAAAGATTATAGCGGAGGATTTGCTGAAAGATTCTCTAAGTAACTGGCAAGACATCGTGTGGCAAAAGAACAAATCAGACTTTAAGTTCTGGGAGGAGTCCTGGAATGACGAGTTTGAGGACTAACCGCGAGTATCCCCTCAAGCTTATACCTTGTAGAAAGGGTAACTGGTCACATGTGGGTTCAAGTCCCACCTCGCGGACAAGGAATTTGTTGCGAAATAGCGCGGCCTAGTGGTTTGTATCTTTGTATAGAACCAAACCAAAAACTATGCGCAATCTTATTTTATCGCTTTTCATCATCCTTTCTGGCGCCATCAATGCACAAGAGTGCGCCACAGACCTGCTGCCACGCCCAAAAATCATGGGTTTTGACAGAGTTGACCCAAACCTTGAAGATGTAGACATCGTTACGCTACCCATAGTGTTTCACATTATGCATACTGGCCAAGCCATTGGCGAGGGTGCAAACATTACTGACGATCAGATCATTGAGATGCTTGGTGAGGCCAACGATATGTTCCGAAAGGTTCCTGGCTCTGTGGGTGATGGGGAAGGGGTAGACACGAAGATAGACTTCTGCATGGCACAGCGTGATCCTGATGGGAATCCCACAACAGGAATTACTCGTCATGACCTATCAGGTATTTCAGCGTATGTGCAGGATGGTGTGGCTTCGAGTAGTCTTCAGTCTGGGATGAACGATTTGCAGATGAAGGAGATTGCTTGCTGGGATGTAGACAAGTACGTTAACATTTATATTGTTACGGAGATTGGGGGTAATAACGGTGGCGGGGGTATTCAGGGATATGCTTACCTAGGCCCCACTAATGACTGCAGAGATGGGGTTGTGATGCTTTCAAACAAGATGGTTGTTTCCCCATTTAACCTTGGGAAGACGTTTGTGCATGAGCTTGGGCACTACTTGACCATCGATCATACGTTTGCCAACACATTCTCGTGTACTTCAGAGACCAACTGCGAGACTCAGGGGGATAAGGTTTGTGATACCCCGCCCACAACGACGAACAACTTCTGCAGTTTTCCAGATTGTCCTGATGCTCTCATAAAGAATTACATGGATTATACTGGGGAGCAGTGTAGGGATATGTACACCACTGGACAGGCAGAGCGCATGCATGAGTGTTTGTTGGGTGGGAGGTATGACTTATGGAACAACAACTTTGCATGTGTACCTCCTGTAGATTACGACGCAGCTGTATCCAATGTTGATTATAACACCCCGTTTTGCCTGCCCGAACAAGACGTCACAGTTACTGTTACTGGGGTTGGTCCAGTCACCATCCCTACAGCTACTGTTACTTTGACGAGTGATGCGGGGTCTTATAACTACATGCTGCATGATATTGCTTTTGGGGAAAGCTATGAGGCGCTGTTCGAAGGTGTGACATTGCAGGGAGATTTCTCTGTGACGCTGTTTTCTGGGAATGATCAGTACGCGGGTAACGACACCGCCTACGGTAGCGTCGTCTACGAGCCTGGGGCGTTGTGGGAGATGGACTTTACTAGTGACTTCTTTGCTGCAGAGACAGAGTGGGTGTTGCTTCCACAGGGCGACAAGACCCCTGTCATCGAAGATGGGAACTGGCCATCAGGTATTACTACTAGGAGTTACGAGACGTGTCTCCCTAATGGGTGCTACAACTTCATTATCTACGATGCTGGGGGTGATGGTATCCCTTACGGTGGTGAGATATCGATGTGGATTAACGGTGAGCCGCTTGATGTAGATGTATCTGGGGAGTGGGGTGAGCTTGTGTTCGAGTTCTGCGTAGAGACGGAATCGACGAACACATGCCCTGCTGATTTCGATAATGATGGTGTGGTTGGTGTGGAGGATGTCGCTATACTTATCAATGACTACAACTGCGTTGGAGATTGCGTTGGCGATCTTGACGGCAGCGGCATTGTCAACGTTCTTGACCTTCTTGAGTTTTTGGCATACTTCGGTCAGAACGACTGTCTGATTACTGCGGAGGCTAGCTTCCAGGTTTCAGAAATCATAGAAGCGGTGCAACAGGATGGCTCTGGATATGGTGATGTTGGAATTCCTGTATATTATGATATGTCTGGCCGTATTGTTCCAGGGCCAATAGAGGGGTTGGCCCCAGGCATCTACATTCAGAAGTGCAATAAGGAAACCAAAAAAATATTCGTTCAATGATAAAAAGACTTATCTGGTTCCTGATCCCGCTAATGTCTTGGGGTCAGTGCGACATGGAGATAATTGGATTCAATCCAATCTCAACTGACATTACAATAGGTATTAACGGTGGGCAGTGTGGCACGGAGGCAGATAGCATTGGGGAGTTTGTTTTGGCAATGACATTCAACCCGCCACTTGACCCATCTCCTTTTCAGTGTCTATCGGCTGGAGCCGAATGGGCCTATCTGCTGTACCCCCTCGACTTTCCAGGATTTGATATTGGAGAAGGTCCTGACAACATACTGCAGGCTGGGGATACGATTACATTTAACATCATAGAGGATACAGAGCTTGCTGGGAGTGGGACTCTTTACTGTTGGGAGAACGTAATGACCATTGGGTCGTATTTTGAGGAATGCATTATCCTTACTATTTGGCAGATAAATGATAGTGAGACTTTGATTGGCGGGCCTGGTTTGGGGGGATTCCCGTACCCAGATGAAGACATATACAACAACTGGATTCAGTTCTCTTTGTCTGGTTCGTGCGATCCACCGCCTCCGCCAGTAGTGTATGGGTGTGTTGATCCAAATGCCTACAATTATGACGAGTTTGCTACTATTAGTGATGGAAGCTGCGTGTATGCTGGGTGCATTGATGAGGCAGCCGCTAACTACAACCCAGAGGCCACTATAGATGATCAAAGCTGCGTGTACCCAGGTTGTATAGATGAGAATGCCTACAACTATGACGATACCGCTAACGAGGATGATGGGAGTTGCGTGTATCAGGGATGCTTAGACTTTGATGCCCTGAATTACTGCGACGACTGCAGTGTAGAAGGGGAGTGCATTTATGGTCCTGAAGATCCTGATTGCAACGACCCATGCATCAAGGTACCTAACACTTTTACCCCAAACAATGATAACATCAACGACTACTGGAGGCCAATTACTCTTAGTGAGTGCTGGCTGGATTGGGAGTGCCGAGTGTACAACAGATGGGGTGGTTTGGTATGGTGGAGTGTAGAACCATCAGATATATGGTTGGGAAATAAACTTGACACCTACGTTCCTGATGGGGTGTATGTCTGGACCATCAAGGCAACTTCCCTCGAATCAAGGAAAGTTGTTGATATGGCTGGTCATGTGACCATATTTAGATAATAGTTGTTATATTTGTCACATGCGTCTTAAGAGAGACTACAAAGACGAGTACAAGAAGTTCCACTCTAGCCCATCGGCAAAGAAGGCTAGGGCAGGGAGGAACCTCAGAAGACGCCGCGCACTAAGAAGCGGTCAGGTCTCAAAGGGAGACGGGAAAGACGTCCATCACTATACAGTAGGGGGAAAAACATTTACAAGAATAGAGCCTGCCTCAGTAAATAGGGGCAGAAAGGAGAAGTCAAGGCTTAAGGGCAGCACTAGGAAATAAACTTATGCACCTGTAGCTCAGCTGGATAGAGCATCTGCCTTCTAAGCAGACGGTCACAGGTTCGAATCCTGTCAGGTGTACGAATTCAATTAAAATGGCAAAAGTCCAAGTAACAACCTACAAGGCGAAGCGCGTCAAGAGAAAGGGCGTGCACGCCAAAACCAAGTCATCAAAAAACAAGTCGTCCAAGAACTACAGGAAGCGTTATGCTAGTCAGGGTCGATGACTATGATGAGGACGTTGTTGCAATTTGCCCCAAGGGTACGCAAGGTGAGGTTATTTCAATCGGTGGGCTACTCATTGCACTTCCCGCTCAGCCTCCCCAAAAAGAAATTGCAGGACATGGACGTCCAAACCACCTGCAGCTGTGGGAGAGGGTTCCTATGCCAGAGGAGCTGTCTAGGATTAAGTCTATGGATGAGTGGGGGGAGATGCCAAGGGAGTTTAGACAGAGGTTTTCTCCGTATATCGAGGAGGAGTTTCGCCGTCGCCGTGAGGGCTTTTGGTTTTATAATAACGGTACACCTACGTATATTACGGGCAGGCATTACATGATGCTGCAGTGGACGAAAATGGATATAGGATATCCTTCGTACCTTGCATTTCAACGTGAGATATTTTTACACATGGCTGCGTGTGAGGCTGATTCACGTTGTATTGGCCAACTCTACACTAAGTGTCGCCGTTCTGGATACACTAATATCTGTTCTTCAGTCATCCTTGATGAAGCTACGCAGGTTAAGGATAAGTTGTTGGGAATACAGTCTAAGACAGGGAAAGACGCGCAGGAGAACATTTTTATGAAGAAGGTGGTGCAGATGTTTCGGCACTACCCGTTCTTCTTTAAACCAATTCAGGATGGCACCACTAACCCACGCATGGAGCTGGCTTTTCGCGAGCCGAGTAAGAGAATCACGAAGAAAAATAAGACTGCGCAGAAGGGCGAGGCTCTTAATACGGTCATAAACTGGAAGAACACAACAAACAATGCGTATGATGGGGAGAAGCTCCACATACTGTATTTAGATGAGGCTGGAAAATGGGAAAAACCTACAGACATAAGAGACGCCTGGAGGATTCAACGGACCTGTTTGATCGTAGGGCGAAAGGTCGTCGGAAAGGCACTGGTAGGAAGCACAGTAAATCCGATGGACAAAGGTGGAAGGGAGTACAAGGAGCTATGGAGGGACTCGAATCCATCGGAGAGGAACGCGAACGGTAGAACAGTTTCAGGCCTATACCGCCTATTTATTCCAGCACATAAGTCCCTAGAGGGATTTTTTGACGTGTTTGGAAATGCCGTGTCATACGACCCGCCAAGTGTTGTTGAGGGACTCGATGGTGAAGACATCACAATTGGCGCAAAGACTTATCTCAAGAATGAAAGAGAGAGCCTTAAGAACGACCCGTCGGAACTTAATGAGGTTACGAGGCAGTTCCCATTTACTGAGGACGAAGCTTTCAGAGACAGTATCGATGGCAGCATCTTTAATGTAGGAAAGATATACGAACAGATACAGTATAATGACGACCTATTCCCAAATCCCGTTGTAACTGGAAACTTTATATGGAAGGATGGGAAGCAGGACACAAGCGTAATTTTCTCTCCAGATCCCAAGGGCAGGTTTAGGGTGTCATGGATGCCGCCTGATGAGCTTAGGAACGTAAGCAAGACGGAGAGGGGAAAGAGAGTTGCACCAAATGCAGAGCTGGGGGTCGGAGGGGTTGACTCCTATGACCTTGATGCCACCGTCGACGGACGTGGGTCTAAGGGGGCGCTACACCTGTACAACAAGTTTCACATGGAGCATCCATCGAACATGTTTGTGCTGGAGTATGCATCCCGTCCGCCTCTAGCCAAAATATTCTATGAGGATGTGCTCATGGCCGCATACTTCTATGGGTACCCAATCTTAATTGAGAACAATAAGTACGGGATTGCAAGATACTTTGAATCAAGGGGTTACGATGGCTACCTAATGGATAGGCCAGCCCACCTGGGGTCAGGGACCGCCTCCATCAAAGTGAAGACAAAGGGCATCCCATCAAACTCACAGGACATCATTCAGGCTCACGCTCACGCTATCGAGGCCTACATACACGATCATGTTGGCATGAATAGGGATACGGGCGATTACGGCAACATGTATTTCAATAGAACGCTTGAGGACTGGATTGGTTTTCAGATAGACAACAGAACCAAATTTGACCTTACCATCTCATCTGGGCTGGCTCTTTTGGCAGCTCAAAAGGCAAGACAAAAAAAGGCATCTAACTTCTCTGAGTCTAAATTCTTTAGGCGTTATAAGCCCATAGGATGATTTGTTATATTTGCATCAATAATTAGGATAGATGTATAATAGCTCCAAGACCAGCAGGTCATTTCCTGATCCCTTAGCGCCAGCAGAGAAGAAGTCCTTGAAGAAGTATGGCCTTCAGTACGCTAGGGCTATTGAGGCACAGTGGAGGGGAGCTGGGGACAAGAATTCACTACAGAAGAAAAGGAGGAAAATATTCGAGCGCAACAGAAAGTATGCGCTTGGTATCCAAGACACTTCTATTTACAAAAGGCTTCTTAATACACTGGATCCAAACTCTGGTGACGGAAGCCTTATGAATTTGGACTATACCCCAGTCCCTATTCTCCCAAAGTTCGTTCGAATTGTAGTCAATAAGATTCTTTCCAAGAATCCATACCCAAACCTTGAGGCAGTAGACCCATTCTCTTCGTCTGAAAAGAACAATGAGAAGAGACGAATCAAAAACCAAGTTGAGCTCAGAGAGCAGTTGAAGCAGCTCAAAGAGGTTACTGGCGGTCTCGTTCTCGGTCAAGATCCAGATCAGCTTCCAGAGACTATGGAGGAGGCTGAAATCTACTTGGATAGCAACATAAAGACTGATGCAGAGATTTCTGCGCAGATAGCAACAAACCTAACCCTCTCGTGGAACAATTTCAACGACGGCATCTTTAGAAGATGCGTTAATGATCTCGTTGCTCTAGGGATGTCCGTCGTAAAGAGGTCGAACGATCCAAATCAGGGTATTCGCGTTGAGTATGTCGACCCTGAAAAATTTGTTCATAGCTACACCGAGGACCCATCATTCGATGATATGGTGTACGCTGGCCACATTAGAACCATTACCATTGGAGAGCTGAAGCGGTTGGCTGGGGATCAGTTGACCGAGGAGGATTACAAGAAAATTTCCCAAAAGGCAAAGGGTGGGTCTTCATACCCACAGGCTACACAGTACGACGATCTTGGCGACAGAACGATCTACGAGTACGATGAGTGGACACTAGACATTTTGGACTTTGAGTTCATCTCTGTCGACACCATGTACTTCGAGGAGAAAGAGAATAGGCACGGAAACACCAACTTCTTTTACGAAGGCTTCAGCTACAAGGAGAAAGAAAACACTGTTTTCGATAGGACTCCCCACAAGATGAGCATTGAGTGTGTTTATGGCGGAACATTTGTGATGGGTACTGACCACATCATCAATTACGGAAAGGCCACAAACATCCCCAAGAACATTCACGATATAAGCAGAGCCAAGCTCTCTTACTCGGTGGTGTCGACCAACATCAACAGAATGCTCCCCAAGTCTATGGTGGACAGCTGTGTTGGTTTTGCCGATATGCTCCAGCTCACACACCTTAAGATTCAGCAAGCTATCGCCAAGGCAAAGCCTGATGGCTTGATTATTGATATCGAGGGTCTGGAGAATGTTCAGCTTGGAAAAGGCGGTGAGCTTCAGCCACTGGATCTGCATGATATCTACGAGCAGACTGGTGTGTTCTACTACAGGAGCAAGAACCCAGACGGGGCTTTCCAAAACCCACCAGTTCGAGAGATTGGTAATGCCATTAGGAACATCAACGAGCTCATTGCCCTGTATAATCATTACCTGAGGCTCATCAGGGATACTACTGGTATCAATGAGGCTATGGACGCTTCGTCACCAAAGGGTGATGCCTTGGTTGGTGTTAGGGAGCAAGCCATCGCGGCTGGCAACAATGCCATCTACGACATCACCAACGCCTCAATGATTCTTTACAAGAAGGTGTGCAGCGATATCGTTAAGTGCCTTCAGATTATTCCAGAGGAGTCGGTCATTGCAAAGGCATACGAGAACGCTATTGGCAAGGAGAACATGAACGCTCTTCACTCGTTTAAGGATCTCCCCATGTTCAACTTTGGCGTTCAGGTTGTTAAGGAGATGGAGTCTGCTGACAAGCAGTACTTGGAGCAGAGCATCCAGGTAGCGCTGTCGCAGAAGGAGATCGACCTTGAGGATGCGCTAATTGTCCGAAACATCAAGGACGTAAACCAAGCAGAGAGACTGCTTATGGTGAAGCGCAAGAATCGTCAGAAGGAGCAGCAGAAGATTGCCGCGCAGAACTCTCAGATGCAGGCTCAGCAGGCTCAGCAAGCCGCACAGGCGGCGTCGCAAGCCAAGCAGCAAGAGATCCAGATGGAGGCTCAGATAGAGCTTCAAAAAATCCAAGCCAAGTATCAGGCGGAGATGGAGCTTGAGAAGATGCGCCATGAGTACAAGAGAGAGATCGAGATCATTAGGGCTCAGGCTACGCTTGGTTTCAGAACTGAGGATCAGGAGTTTAGAGAGAAGCTTGAGGTTCTCAAGGAGGACGGAAAGACCTCTAGAATCGACCAGCAGGCAGAGCTTACAAGCAAACTGATATCACAGCGCCAAGGCCAGGGAGGCGAAATTCAAGGTGGCGTGGAAAACCAAATAAACCAACTTTGATATGGCAGAGGTAAATCTAGACGTATCGCAAAGCCTTGACATCACATGCGTTCAGGGCGACACATTCTCCTTGAACCTCACCCTGAAAAATTCTTCTGGGACTGGCATAGACATAACCGACTATGCATTTTATATGCAGGTTTACGAGAGTGCATTTAAGGGTGGTAGGTTGATTATTTCTACCACCAATACCAGCAACACCAGGACTCAGAAAATCACAAAGGGAAACATTGTGATCACTGCTGACGCAGACCAAACAACGAACCCAGGGCTATTCAATATATCCATAGGGTCTGAGGTCATGAAAACGATGACCCCTGGGTCCTACGATTACGAAATTCAATTCAACACTACTGGAGATTCATCAGGAACTGACACGACATTCCTTAAGGGAGTCATGACGGTTCTTTCTGACTTAACCAAAATTGACGACAGGTAATGCCTACGACATACATAGTGTCAGCGTCTCTTCCAGACCAGATTGAGGTGGTGGCATCTGCGCCATCGCAGTATATCGTCACTGTGTCTCAGCCTACGTCATATATTGTTGAAGCATCATGAAGTGCGTAAAAAGTTATAAATCAGGCGGTAAGAGTAAAGGGGCCATGTCTGGCTGCACCATTTCCAATGGGTGCAAGAGCAAGGCTGGTGGATTGACGGCTAAGGGTAGATCCATGATCAACCGAAAGACTGGATCTAACCTTAAGGCCCCACAGCCAGGAGGCGGTCCACGCAAAAGATCTTTCTGTGCCCGCAACCTCGGTCAGATTAAGAAGTTCAATATCGACTGTCGAGCCACTCCAGAAAAAAGAGCATGTAAGGCACGCAGAAGGTGGAAATGCTGATGAAGACGGTAAAGAAAAATACGAAGGGCAGCTTTGCTGTAACCAGCAAGACGAAAGCCATTGATCCACCAGCTGGATTTCACTGGATGGAGGAGGGTGGCAGATACTACCTTATGGAGGGGGATTACAAACCGCATCCTGGAGCTATAGCTAAAGCTAAGTTTAAGTTGGCAACTCACAAGAAATGAAGGTCTACAAGAAAGGAGGTAAGGCAAAAAGCGAGTCTAAGAAAGACGAGTGCTACCACAAGGTGAGGGCTAGATATAAGGTGTGGCCCTCGGCCTATGCCTCAGGGGCTCTGGTTCGTTGCAGAAAGGTGGGTGCTGCAAACTGGGGGAACAAATCCAAGAAGTGATGGCAAAAGAAGGGTTGAGAAAGTGGTTCGGAAGAAACCAAGGAAGAGGGTGGGTCGACTGCAAGGCCTCTAAGCGTGCTGGCAAGTTTGTGCCGTGTGGGAGAAAGAAGGCGGGTGAGAGTAGAGGGACAGGATATCCAGCCTGCAGGCCAACACTCGCTCAATGTAATAAATCAGCATCTAAGAAGACAAGTTCCAAGCGGATCTCGTGGAAGGGGAAGAAAAGTGGGGTCAAGGGGCTTCGCCTGGTCAAGTCTAGATAATAACTATATTTGCACAAACTAACAAACAAAAATGGCTACTATTAACGCAACTATCACTTTGTCTAGCGCAGATCTTACAAGCGATGCGCTGTCAATTTCTAGCACCTCTACCCTGAGTGAGGCTGGAGTAAACACTGGTCTGTCTCAAACTGACGGCCTAACCAGAAGGACGTATTCTGCAGCAGGGACTAACACAATTGTTTCAGCCGCAACGTACACCGAAGACGAGGCTCACAAGGTTTACATCAAGAACCTTTCTACAACCGCATCTGAAAGCGTGCTTGTTGAGATTGGTGGTAACGAGATTGGCTATCTCTATGCTCAGGACTGGATGTTTATTCCCTATAGTGCAGACCTCGACACGACGAATCCAGATATGGACATTACAATCACCACTAGCACCACCAACATGACCGTTGAGTGGATGGTGTTTGTACAGACTTATACAACACCATAATAATGGCTGCTGTCAGAGTATCATTAAGTCTTCAGAGTCCAGACGTCCTTTCGTCTACGCTTTCTATTGCTGTTGATTCTACAATCCTTGCGGACTCTGGATCACTCATTAGAGCGAAGGTGAAGGGGACGTCGGCGGATGTTAGTGACTTTATCGTCTATAAGGCCGACGACAAGCTTGATAACGCATACCTGTTCGTAAGAAACCTGGATGCCAAAAAAGAGAACTATATCTACCTTAGAAATGAAACTGAGTCAAACGACGCGCTCTATGCAAAGATTGGGGGAGGTGAATTTGCGTTTATACCAATCCCCCCAGATCAGGCGGTAGCCGTTTTTGGAACGAAAGCTGACACGATTGTAGAGTACGGCGTATTTGGATATGACAACTCTAACGTCTCAATCTCTGGGTCAGGAGCATAATAATTAGAACATGGCAACACTAGCAAATCAAGGGGTTTCCTCCCAAATGGCCTTTGGTCAGCATGGAAGCGCATATATCGACACCGCCACGGCAGTAACCCCGCCAGTTGGCAAGGTGATCGTTGCAATTACTTTTCTTGACGACAACACCCCAACGGGACTTGTCGCGGAGGACCCCAAAACAATATTTAATACTGCAGAAGCCGCTCACAATGAGAGCCCTGCGACTTCAGTAGAAGGGACTGGCGGTCTCATTCTTACTGGTCAGGTTTTCCCAAAGGGACTTACAATCTATGGTAGATGGACGTCATTCACTCCGTCTGCAGCAGGATGTATCGTTTACTTTGGCCCAGCGAAATAAGAATAACTCAATAATTTAATACAATGGAAGAGCAAAACGAAGCAGTAGGTGGTTTTCAGGTGTTTGATTCGCCTGATGCCATGATGGAGGCTGATGCCTCACAACAAGAACAACC
>Ga0099849_1000352_pt1 | contig 20942 bp, 27 predicted proteins | sample CB_VirMetaG_4_FD_78177 | JGI IMG/M metagenome (GOLD analysis project Ga0099849, IMG submission 78177) | Freshwater to marine saline gradient viral communities from Chesapeake Bay - CB_1508_1M Viral MetaG | ecosystem: Environmental > Aquatic > Marine > Coastal | place: USA: Chesapeake Bay... | reverse complement strand
TTTTATTTCTAAGCTCTAACCTAACCTTAGGATCTGTTACAGATAAGAAATCGTCAAATAGGGCTTCGTCTATTACAAGTGCATCAGGATTTGTTTTACCTAAAGAGTTCACCATTTTATTGTAATTTTTATTTAGGTAATCTAAATCCTTTACTACCTCTTTGCTAAAATACTTTTGCATTAATGCAGTATCATTCATTACATTTGATAACCCCTGGAAGCTTATGCCTCCACCCTGTCTAGTAAAGTTACCTCTTATCCTAGAAGATATATATTCTTTTACTCTTTGGTTGAATAATTCAGGGTCACCTGATAGTTTTGCAAGTTTATCTAAGTCCGTAAACCTTGATGTGTTGCTCTTTTTAAACACGGCATCAATTACAGGGATTACATCATTTGCATAATGCTCTCCATCAGGAGTTAACTTCAATATTGTATTTAATTGTTTGTTTTCCAACAATGGAACTTTATTCGATCTAAAGAAACTATTGGCAGCTTGTAATGCTTCAAATGCTCCACCACCTGCTTGCTCTGACTTTGTTAGCATTAAGTCATCTATACCCTTGATAGCATCAGCTATTGTTTTCTTATCTATGTTATTTTTACTTGCAGTTGAATACATAGAGCCTAGCGTTTTACGCATTTCAATAAGTTGATTCCAATCCAATGTAGGCATTGCTTGACCTAGCTTGTCGTCAAAGTCTAAAAGATATTGTATTTGGTTTCCGTCAAAATCAATTAACCCAACTTGTTCCATTGTAGGTATTTGACCTTTTAGTTGCCCTGATTGGTTTAAAATTTTTCTAGCGTTAGGAGGCAAAAATGAAGCTAATATTTTCCCTTGTTGTGACTTGGGAACATTAGGCATTGATGCAAGTAATGTTTCAGCTAACTCAAGATATGTAGCTTCAGGAACACTTGCGTTGAATTGTTTAGCAGTATCGTACAATAAATCTACATTTGAATCAACTGAAGTAGTAATATCTTGGAATATATTTCTAATGTTATTAGATGATGTTTCTAATGTTTGATTATAGAAAGAAAGATTATCTAATACATTTTCCGTGTATTCATCAAATGATCGTTGTAAAAATGTATTTTGTTCCGAAACATCTTTTGAAGCTTTTTTAAGCATTGCTTCATAGCCTGATCTCCATTCATCAGCAATTTCCTTAAATTGTTTAACATTTCCGGTTTTAATAGCTTCTTCTATTTGATAAAGTGCATTTCTTGTTAACTCTCTTTTTTCTTGGAAGTATTTATCTCCCTTATTAGCAAGCTTTACCTCTGCCTCTGAGAAGGCTCTTGTTTTAGTCATACCAAATGTTTGAGGTATGTCTATTCCATATTTTTCAGATAGCTCTCTGATTGATCTTCCTAACTCGTCAAACTCAACATCAGCACCTGTTCTTGACGGATCTCTGCTAACTTTAGCAAATAACTCAAAACCCTTACCAAGTGCCATATCAGTACCAAATGTAACTGCACCATCTATTATTGGTTTTAATACCTGTATATCTTCAGTAGTGCCTTCTACGCCTAGATTCATTAAATCCTCTACAATCTCTGCACCAAACTCTCCTGTTGCCCTAGCACCACCTGCTTTAGCAGATGCACTAAAAACAGTCTTTGGCATAACAAACTGTAATACAGTTCCAGCATCAACTGCTTCATCTACTGTCTTTGCAGTTTTTGCTGCTTTTACTGCATCTACACCTGCTTCTACAGTTTTTTCTATTATTTTAGCTTTTCTCTTTAAACCTAAAAATGGTGCTATTAATTCAAGTGATGTAACTGCTATATCTCTAGTTCCATCAAATATATCATTAAAACTAGCACCTCTTTCATCAACTAATATAAATTTTCCATTTTCTCTAACTGCGTATCCAATTTTATTTTCATAAGGAAACTGAATAGCATTTTTATCTCCGTATTTTGCTTTTAGTATAGCTAATTTATCATCAGGGTCTTTATCTAAAGATAGCCTTGATCTTATGCCGGGACCTAACCCTGAAGTTAAATCAATGTCTTTTTTGGGTAACCCTGTAACAATACTGAAATCATTGAGAACTTGTTCCTCCTGAAGCCTTGTTTTTTCTAATGAATATTCAGGATTTTTTCTCAATGAAGGTGGAGTCGCCCCATATGTAGGATAAGGTCCTATATCAGATGGTCTTACATTTTCCAAAAATTCAGGAATACTTTCATCTACCTGAATACCTGAAAAATCTGCAGTTGCAATTCTTTGCATTGCATCAATCTTTTGTTCATTAGAATACATTGAATTAATGCCTGATTTAGATAAGGCATCTTCAATTTGTTCCTGTGATGTACCATCAGGAAAAGATACATTTTTTCCATTAGGCAGCTGAATAACTATACTCATTATTTTACTGGAATAAGACTTTTTGTGGTTGGATCATATTTATAATCAACCTTTTCGTTTTTTGAAGAGTCCGTTGATGAAGGTGTAGATTCTTTCAATGGAATATAATCTATACTAAATATATCGTGTACCCCTGGATACCTTCTTAAAGAATTATATCTAGTAATTGCACTTTTTTCTGCTGCGTACTTTCCTTGAAGTATTTCTTTAATAGCGTCTCTAACAACTTCTATGTTACTTGTTGCTCCAAAGTCACCTAAAGCTTTTTCAAGTCTTATTGCATCTTGTTCTGTCATAACCCCTGGACCGAGAACAGCTTTTCTGTTCTGACCTTTTAGTTGTTCAAATAAAGCCTTTGCAGTTTTTACATTTATTTGATCAGGAGTTAATGTCATACCTAATAAATTTGCAATGTTACCTGTTATTTGATTATACAATAAATCTAGTCCTGAAGGACCTTCTTCACGAACATCTAAATATTTTTCAAGAGATCGAATTGAATTTTGGTTTTCTTTGATTTCCCCTTCAGCTTCAAGTGCTTTTGTTTGTCTTACACTAACGCTACCAGGCATAAATACTTGAGAATCATTAGGTAATACATTAAAGTTACCCTGATCATCATAATAACCTGCTGATCCTTCAGGAACTAATTTTCCATTTACTTTTAAAGCTCCACCTGATGTTTGTATCTGACCTCCTATAACAACTCTACCACCTTGTTTTTCGTACAAAGGATTCTTTTTGTCTTCTTCAGACAATCTATCAAAAGGAATAAAGTATTCTTTTGAGTTTTCAAATCCTTCGCCTATAACAGGTGCAACTCCTTCATTAGCCTTTGCTTCAGCTTCAATTAAATCAGCATTTGCTTTCGCTTGATTTGCTTGTGCCGTTATTCTGTTGGTTTGGAATGCTTGAAAGTTTTTAAACTGACCCATTAAATCAGCATCCTTAGACAAAGCTTTTAGCGTTGAATTAAATGTAGAAGAACCAGGCTCTCCTGCCATGCCACTTTGTGCTAACATTGGAGCAAGTGCTTGCATACGCATTTCCTGATCATCCTTTTCTTGTTTTTTAGTTAAAACAGTATTTACTGCTTTATTAATACTATTGCTCATATCTACAATAGCTTGTTGCTCTAAAGCACCTGCTCTTTCAGCAGGGCTAAAATCTAAGCTTTGAAAAGCAGGTTGTAATGGTGTTGATCCTTTAAGCATAATTAATTAGTATATCCTCCCATTCCAAAGCCTCCTTGTCCACCGAAGCCTCCTGCATTAAATCCTCCTTGTCTCATAGCTCCTATACTGAATCCATAATTATTATTATTAGATAATGAACCTAATACATTAGTATTACCAAAGCTACCAAAATTGCCAAATGAAGGTGTATTTGGTTTGAACATATTTCCAAAACTTTGTGCTGCACCTGCAATTGCATTTCCTATAATTTGTCCACTTGCCGCAGTTCCTTGTGCTCCTGCCATACCTTTAGCGAGAATCATATCTGCTTTTCTTTGGTCTGCTGCTGAACCTAAATTATATGCATAGCCTGGATCAGTTACTTGAGGTCCTAAAGTACCACCTAAGAAACTTTGCATCATTTGTTGCTCTACACTAGGCATACCATACTGAAACTGATATGGATCAACTGCAGCGGCTTGTGCTGATTGTCCTGCACTTGTAAATGCATCTAAAGCAAAACTTTTTTGTTTTTGCTTTTGAGCCGATCTATTCATTGCTGCATTGGCTAAACTTGCCGCATCACCAGCTCTACCACCTGATCCTGCTAAAGCGGCTTGAGTTGCATCTCTTGCTGCATCAGGACTTAATGGACTCATAGCAGTATCATATGCAGATTCGGCTAGTTCCATTTTTTTGTCAGCTATATTTCTTAATCTTGGGTCTTCCAAAACATCTCTAATTTGTTGACTGTTTTGACCTAAGAAACCTAGTTGATCTAACTTAGTTTGATCTCTTATTGTAGAAACAATGTCAGCTGCACCGAAACCCCTGAGTTCTTGTAATTTTTGAAATTCAGGTATAAACTTACTTTCAGCACCAAGTATGCCAAACATAGTATCATCACCGTATATGCCACTTTGACCATAGGCTTCCCCTAGTATTTCAGTTGGATCTCTAAAAGCACCAAATGCTTCTTGTATTGATCTTTGTCTTTGTCTAGCTGCTTTACGAGCAGATCTTGATCCAAAGATTCCACCTAAAATATTGCCACCTACTGCAAATGCAGTCGCTGGATCAATGCATTTAATAAATCCTAGCTTAACTAGGCATGAAAATATAAAGGTATCTAATGGTCTAAAAAATTCTAACAATAATTTCTTCATACTAAGCTGTTCTTTTAAACATAAATGTTACTATAAATGGAGGCATATTATTGTGTATTTGACCTCCACCTTTGTTTTCTGTTGAGTCTGTTGTATTTACACCACCTGAACCTCTACTGCCATCTCTTATTTCACGAATATTTGTTTCTGCACCACCAAAATATTCAACTTCAGGATTAGTGTTAGTTAAAATATTGTGATCGTGAACAGGCATTTCATTAACTGTTAACAAGTGATCATATGCACCATCTTCATGACCTGCAGATGCAAAGTTTTTAGTAACACCTCTGCTATCTGTTGTTTGTCCGAAACCTAATAGCATTCTACCTGAAGCATATTCAACCCAAGTAGTGTCATTATTCCCTCCAAAAAATAAAGTATCAGGATTTGTATTAACTGTTGATATATAAACAGAACCAACAGGATATACCTTGTTCATTATTCCGTATAACCCTGAATTAAGTTGTATATCTGTAGATAGTTTTACGAAGTCAATTTGACCATCTTCTATCTGCAGTCTTCCACTACTTGCTATGCTTAATCCACCACCTGTTTCGCAGGTTCCGGTTGATCCAGATACAAATGTAGAGCTATCCACTAAAGCGTGCAGCTTTCCTGATGTAATTTGTTCATTTGCACCAAATGTTTGTCCTTTACTTAATATAGCCATATTAATACATTATTTATTTATACTATTCTACAGAGCTTGTCGAGTTGTTTGTTTGAGTTGCTCCGATTTTTAATGACCTAAATCTAGGTCTACCTAAAATACTATCTAAAGTAACCTGTAATCCATAGGCTCTTTTGTTTCCTATACGACCTCTAACTGATACATCTTCGTCAGGTTCTATTACATTGCCAAGATGAAATTCTGCAGTTTTTAAGTCAAGAGCAGGTTCTGAATCGATATTTTCAGATGTTGCTGATATAGCTACATCTGATGAATTATCAACTCCTGACTGTAAATGAAGCTCAAAGTTATTAAACTTTTTCCTATCTATGCTTTTCATAGTAAACATTCTAGTTGTAGCCGATCCCTGAACTCTTGTTTCACTTTCAGATGTTTCTCCAATATCTGTAATAACTCTATCTATACCATCTTCAAACACTTCTAGCTTGTGTATACCACCCTGACTATTAACTACATATATGCCCCTATCACTACCTTTACCAGCTATTAATATATTAGAAAACTCAAAGTCAGTAATTGGATTTTTAGATAAATCTATATCGTGAACTGTATCTACTGATTCCCAACTTTTGTTTAGGAAGTTATATATTAATAAAGCATTATTGGTTGTAGCTACCTTTAAGTTTCCATTGGCATCTCTTTTATTTAAAGGAACTGCCAAATAATATTTATTATCAAAGTAAACTGCTTTGGCATTTTCCATAGCATCTTTGTTAATGTTATCTATAGTTTTTTGAATGCTTTCGGATAAAGGAGTTGTATTACCTCTAAGATTATACAAATCTAAAAAGTTTGCTCCATATATACCATTATCTGATAAAAATAAAATTTGATTTCCCACCTGAATAACTGAATCTCTAGCGACTAATCCAACTTCATTTGTTAAAAGTTGAACAGAAGCTACACCAATATTTTGTGATCCAGATACTAAATGTATACTATTTCTGTTAAATACAATTAACTTATCATCAGAGAAAGAATGCATACCAACATTAAAATCAGATGTACCTGCATTAAATCTAAAGTTGGCATATATTTGATCAAATGTATCTGTATCTAAAATATCAGAAATAAGAATTTCATCAAATATTTTTCTATCACTATATGTGTCATTAGATGCTTCTACTTTATATCTATATGGAACGGCAATTCTTTTTTGATGGTAAACACCATATTTAGCAGCAGGCATATGCGAATATCCTAAACCTTCTGAAACTAGTTTAGAAAAAATAGGTCTAACACTACTTGATGCAGTTACATCCGGTGAGTTTACAAAGAACTCAAATTCATTAACATCAATAACACGGCTAACAATGTATTCATCTCCTTCAATTAAACCACTATGTATTGGATCAATAACTTGAATTGTATCACCAATTTTATATCCGTGTTGATTGCTACCTAAATCAACAGTTGCCTTATTATTTGCTATAGAAAATCCTGAAGCCGGAGCTTGAATTAATACAGGTTGTGCATAAGTACCACTTGCTACATTTTGCATTGCCGGACTTGTATTTATATTAGTTGCAGACAAGTCTCTTTCTAGTGGTGTATCACCATCTCTAAATATAAACAATTTATTAAAAGCCTGCATAACATGGCATGGCTCTGACACTCTTTCGGTAGCAGGAAAAGCTAAAGTATAAGTAACACTTGGGTCATCAACCTTAACTGCAATAACCTTAGAGTTTGCCACTAGCATTATATAACTATCTGTATCAGAATTTGGATCGGCAAAAAGACAAGAACCATATATTTCGTTAACTAAATCATCTGTTGTTTTTGCACTATCTAAATCTACTGTTCCACCAGGTGTACCACTTGTGTATGTTAATTCATACAACTCAAAAGTAATTGCACTTGCACTAATAGCTACTACCTTAACTTTATGATTACCAGATGCTAATGAAATTCCTGTTATATTTGCAGAATCAACAAAAAGTACACCTAGCATATCTAAGCTTAATGTAGATGTTAAATCTTGAGCTAATGTAATTCTTAATTTTTGACTAACAATACTGCTGCCACTTAATGTTTGGCTTGTGTATCCTGTACTGTCATTAACTAAAAAAAACGGCAACTGAAATGCAGTTTCATTTGTGGTAAACGGAGCTTTGATATTATCAATACCTTTTCTTGTTTGCCACTCGCCATTTCTAGCCATACGACCATTTTGGCTATCTGACAGTATACCTGAAGGTAATTGATCAGGACGCAACCTATTGTTGAATCCTACAAATCCAATATCTAGTTCATCTACGATTTTATCATCGAATTTAGTATATGTATTATACCTTGCCATTTAGCAATTCCAAGCTCTTCTTGACCAATAGTTTGCAGATAATTTATTAGATTTGCCTTTTATTCCACCACTTCTTGCACAGTAGCTTTTTTTGCGAGCAGGTCTGTTTTTCTTAATTGTCATATTGGCATCACCAAATCTAACAATTTTTTCCTTACCTCCCTGGCAAGCTTTTACAACAAATTTCTTACCTCCCTTGACTTCTCTGCGAGGTACATTGCATTTCATTTTTTTCTTATCTGCCATATTATGTGTCTCCTAATCTTGTAATTTCTATGTGACCCATGTATTTACTTCCAGTTTCGTTAAAATACATAGAAAAATTATTGCCATTTTCACCTATGTGCTTTGTGCCGGTTACATCGGTAACATCTATGTATAATTTTACACCTCTTGTAAAGGTATCCAAGGCAGTATCCGGACTTAATAAAAAATCATTACCAGGTATATTTAGTGGTATACCATTATATGTTAACGAGGTAACTGTGTTTGTACTGCCAACTGCACTACATACAAAAGTATCATATATTCCATTTACATTAGGAGGAGATATAGTAAAATTTAAATCTATAGTATACAGCCCTGTATTATTTATAGTTATTTTATTGTTTGTTCTATTAGTTTGACTACTAATAGTAACTAAATTATCAGGATCTGATATTTTTTGCCATCCATCCATCTTTAAACCACTTCCTTGACTAGCAGTCCATAAATGGCATTTTGGTAAAGCAGATGCTACAGTAATGCTGTCACCTAAATTAAGGGCACTTCCGTTAACTGTTATAGAGCTATTTGCTAAATCGCTATTAGATATAGGCAAAGATAAACCATTTCCTACAGTAATGGAATCTCCTAACTTTACATGAGTATCATTAATTTTAACAAAGTTTTTATTTAATTTAAGAACACCTTTATCATTTTTAATTGATACTCCATCCGTTACCTTTGGTATTTGTTGAATTTTTTTACTCATATTATGTATCTCCTAATCTTGTTAGTTCTATTAATCCTACACCTTCCCATCGATAAAATGAATTTGCCTGTGGCGATGCAGATAAAGAAAAAACATTTCCTTTATTTGATGCTAGACCATTAGCTATATCAATATTATATGCATTATTTGTATATTGAACATCTATATATAGCCTAACTTTTCTAAAAGAATCCGAGTATGCGTGATTACCATTAATACCTCTTAATTGTCCCTGATCAATTCCTTCACTTTGAGTTAAAAACGCTTGTTGATGATTTACATATTGAGCTGGTATATTTATAAAACTCAAATTATTGGAAGGAGTTCCGTCAGCTGGACCTATAGTTACTGCATAATTAAGTGGTATATAAGCTGTTGATGTTAATGGTTCGTGATGTATAAAATTTATTTCTAATAAATACAAACCAGTTTGTTTAATTTTTATTCTGTTGTTAATTGGATTTATAGCCTGAAGAGACCATGCTGAATTTTCAATTTCTATAAGATTATGTGGATCACTTATTATTTCCCAATTCATCCAATATTGACCACCAACATTAAGTCGACCATCACGAGCATCAGATGTAAAACAAAATGCTTTTAAGTGATCACCAAAAGTTCCAACATCTGATCCTAATTCCTTAGTTTCGCCATTAATACTAAAAGAATTATTTTGTAAATCATTATTTGATATTGGACTAGTAATACCATCAGCAATAGTTACTCCTGCACCAACTTTACATCTAACTCCATTTATTTGAATAGAGTCTGATTTTAATTTAAGAACACCCTTATCATTTGTAAGCGTTTTTCCATCAATTAAATTAGGAACATTTGCTTTTGAGGGCATTTTACTTTTTAGTTCTTACTTTTGCTTTTGGCGTATTTGATACAAATTGTTTTCCTTTTGATCCTGCTCTTTTCTTTTTCTTAGCAGTTGACGCTCTTTCAGCCTTGGATAGACTTCTAGCTTTAGCCAATGGAAGGCATCTGTCCGGATTCTTCTTGTTTTTAGATGTGCCACAAGGTCCTTTAATTGATCCATCTGTACCAATCCTTACCCAATTTTGCCTTCTCCATTTTGCTAACTCGCCCATTACTCAGTTTCTTTAAGCATTTTTCTAAGTGTTCTAATTTCTTCATCAAGTCTTTTTTGATCCTTAATTAGAAATCTCTGAAACTCCTTATCAACAGAATTATGCTTAATCATATCATTTGCTTTTCGAGTCAACTCTTGGTTGCCTTTGATTGCATCTTGAATTTGTTCTCTTCTACTTTTTTCTAAAAATGCCATAATAAATTATTTTTTCTTTTTGCGTTTACCCTTTGCACCCTTTGCGTAATTAGGGTCTTTACAGTATTTTGAAGCAGCCATATTAGCGTATGCTGATGGATACTTATCAAAAGTTCTTCTAGCCCATGCTATACCTGCAGGACATATTTTGTTAGACTTTTTTCCTTTTGCCATAACTTGTTTTTCTTGCTATTTGCTTTGCTTCTTGTTCAGCAGCACAAGCAGGGCAACAGGCCCCTTTTGGCTTACCAAATACTACAACTGACATTAACCTAGACATTAGTATTTTATTTTACCTCGCATTACTGTACGACTTGTTTTCTTGCCACCTTTTTTTTCCCCACAACTTCCTTTACCTGCGTGTGCCATAATTATTTATCCTTTCGTTTTTTATCGTTTGGTTGTTTTGTTAGCTTATTAGTAACAGTAGCTACTCCTCCTGCTCCTGCAGTAGATTTAGCTACAGTATCTATAAAATGTTTTTCACTTTTGTATCCTTTAATTAATTTACGCACAAAAGGTTTAGCTACTTTAACTAATCTTCCAACCGGAACTAAAGATGCTGATATACTTGGTTTACTTGTTTCTGGCATATTATTTTCTTTTAATTAATGTTAAAGCTAATAAGCAAAATCCCATAAATAAACCAACAAATGAAGGTTCAGGAACTCCACTATAATCTACCGAAAGTCTATAATCTACTTCAGCCCACTCATATGTGACTCCTTCATATATTAATCCATCGTATTCACTATATGCCCATTCAGGTAAAGATGGAACAAAGAAATAGTTTAAGTTTGTTACTGTTGATGTTATACTGTCGTCCCAATCGTATTCAGGCTCTGTTATCAGTAAAGGGCGTGTTTGTGCTTCGTGACTCATTTTTTGAAAAAGGATGTAAATATTGATGCAAATTCTTTAAATATTTTTTTGATGAAATTGTCTTTAGGCAAAAACATCATAATAATTGATATTATACCAATATAAGCAAATGACATTGCTAATAAATCGTCTTTGTAGTTTGTGAATATATATTCTATCATGATACAGGGGATACTTGTCTTATGCTTGAATGTGGTTTAATGTCATCATTCATTGGCATAAAAGGTGTTTCAACTTTGGGAATACTAGACTTGACAGGTTCTGAATTTGTGTCAGACTGCGATGATGATTCGCCTTCTTGAGATTCTGTCTTACCTTCAGTTTTTTGTTCTTGGGCTTGCTCTTGCTTACCTTTGTTATCTTCTTGTGAACCGTTATTTTTAGATGAATTTTCTCCTTTTGATTCTTGCTCTGTTTTTTGTGACTCTTGTGATTTATCAGTATTGGAAGGCTGATCGCTTTGAGAAGATTTTTCGGAGGAAGAATTATGTGAAGAAGCAGAAGGTACAGGTTTGGAATCCTGTGGATCAGAGGATTGAGTGGAGGTCTGTAGTTGTTCGGAAGCCGACTCAACAAAAGCCTGTGCCTCGGAAACCTTTTCTATAAGTACAACTTGACCCCAATCATTAAGCTCGTGGAAATCAATAAAAGTGTCGATGAACCCTGGAACTTCAAAACGCTCTTCCACAACATCGTTTGCGATATTTGCCACGAAGACTTCTGTTTGATCTATCGCAACCGTTGTCTGAGCAACTGCGGCTGTACTTACAGCAACACTTCCAGCAGTACCTAGTTCGCTTACTTTTTGTATAACAGGTAAGTCTTTTATTTTTTCAATAAGCGACTTTTTAAGTTGCTTACTAGCCGACCTAGCCTGTTGTATAGCTTCTTGAGACTGTTCTTTAATCTCATCAGCACTTTCATAACTCTTTCCGTCCAAGACTTCGGACAAAGAATCACGCAGTTCTTTGAGTTTAATTTTGGCAGTCTTTTTATCCATTTACAATTTTTGCAATTCATATTATTTACTTACTGCGGCTGATCCAAAGTAAAAACTAATTATACTAATTACTGCAGTTTTGATCTCAGGAAGAATAATATATCCGTGCAATGTTTGATAAGTTGTTCCTGAAGCTAATCCCCACCACTTACTGTATTCACTTGCTACTGTTACACCTTCTTCGCTATGAGCTAAGATAAATGGTGCAATAATTACTCCAAACAGTACAGTAAGTACAATAATTCGTCTTGTCCAAGCACCAAAGGCATCTACCCTAGCTGCTGCAGCATCTGCACTTTCGTCTGATGCTTTTTGTTTTTTGATAAGTCCTTCGGTAATAGCTGCTTGATTTTGCACCATTGTACCAATAAGCTTAAATACAAACCCGGAAAATCCTCCTCCGAGCATTGCTAATAGTTCTGTTGTCATTTGTCTCCCCTTCTAAATATATGCCACCAGGCAATAGACAATGATGCTACTGCTGCTGACAAATGCATTATAATTTGTGCTTCTGTTCCAAAATCATCCATAGCTACAGTAAACTGAGTTACTCCTACTATGCCCCAAATTTTAAGGTGACTAATAAGTGCTTCCATGTTATTCTTCTTCTGTAGGGAATGTAACAGTTGTTGTGATTGCTGACTCCTCATCCTCTGTTAGTTCGTATCCATTTACCATAAGTGCATACTTTCCATTGGCAGTTAATTGTGGGTAAGTAGCATAACGAGTACCAGTGCCTATCCTATGATAAGCATAACCTCGTCTAGCACCTTCTGCGTCTGCTTTTTCAATAGCATCATCTAGTGTTTCGTATACTAAGTAATTAATTGTAATTTCCTCTGTTTCTTCGCTCATAATTATAAATTGTAATAACTTTTTACCTCTGTATTTATTGTATCTGCATCACTTTGCAGTTTTTGGGTTGTTAAAAATATTTCAGATATAACTCCATCAAACCTAAATCCATTAGATAATTGACCTATTTTACTATCTGTAGCAGTAACTGCTTGATCTACCAAAGCTGTTGTTCCTACACTAGAACCATTCTTAAATGCTTCTATGTTTGTGTCTCCAGAGAATGCTGAATACAAATTGCAAGTTCCAGTTAATGTAATTCCAAAACTTACTTTTGCTGCACTATCGTTATACCCAAGATTTGGAGTAGTGCCTCCACTATAAAAAGGAAAATAAAATCTTGAGTTATCGCTAGATACACCTTGTGTAAATCCAGCTACTCTATTGGTATCTCCAGAATCTTTTTGAGTTACTACATATGCACTTACTGAATTAAGGTTGCTAATTAATAAACCAATATCTAATTCTGTTAAGTTAGCTGATTCAAATTTTACTGATGGAAAGCCTTTAACATTTTTAACAATACCTCCATTGTCTACAATTTTTGGTTGTTGACTAGCTGTTGTCTGTGTAGCATTATTACCACTACTACTTTGGTCGTACCAAGTTTCTATGAAACCATCACGAGCTATGCGAGATATTTTAAAATTAGATAATGTAGCTGTTTTAGTAGAACCATTACCATCTAAATTAATAGTCATAAATTCAAAACTAGCTCCAGTTCTTAATGATAATGAATTAAATCCATTTGTTATCGTTTGTGCAGTAGCACCAGAACCAGTTGCAGTAGACCTTAGTTGAGCATCATCAAATAATCCATTTGGATCATCTACAAAAAAACTAACTTTGTAGTAGTCATTAGTAGCAGTTGATGGAGATGTAAATCTATATTTAAAGCTACATATATTATCTCCATCGGCAGTTATAGTAAATCCATCTTTACCATTTGCCGTAAATGTTGTTGTACCATCTTGTACATTATTTTGCCATTCAGTATTTGTAGCATCGTCCCACTCGTTTTCATCATTATATAGATTATAATGATTATTAATATTAGACTCAATTAAAAATCTATTATTAGCTTGGTCTGAGTTGTAAAATATTAACTCATTTAAATTAGCCCTTAATCCTAATGTAGTTGGTGTGGTATCGGTTCTGCCACCAACTCCTATGAAACTCTTATCTTGAGTAACAGAACCCATAGTATTGCTAGTAAAATTAAATGCAGGGGAAGAATTAACACTTGCATTTATGGTTGTACTATCTTTATCTAAAGTAAGTAATCTTTTAGGAGTACCAACAACTTCATCTGAAGTATCATTTGTATTACCTCCAGAGGAATAAATAAATGCTTGTGCTTTTTCAGAGGCATTTAACCCAAAAGCAAAACCTTCATCAGCCGCACTCCTTGATGTTATAATGCCACCAAATGCATCTTGTCCTTGAGCTTCACCAATAACTATAGTTACAAAAAAATCTGTAGAATCTCCTAGCTTAGAGTCTGTTTCTAAAAAGTCTGGACTACTTCCACTTACATCTGCATTAAATTTAATGCCATCAAGTAATGCCCCATTCTCTGCAATTTTTGGTTGACTACCAGCAGTCGCTTGAACTGCATCGTTTGACCCAGCTTGGTCGTACCAAGTGTGGACAGTAGCTCCACTATCTGTTGCAGTTACCGTTATGTCCTTGAATGCAATGAAGTCACTTCCATTGGGTGAAAAGAAAGCATTTTGGTCTTTTGCAGCATTGATATAAAGTTGTGTAGCAGTCGGTATTGCACTAGTGAAAGAAAAATCTACCCATTGGTCGGTAGCTGGTACTGTGTTAGTTGCACCACTCAAGGAAGGTGAAGAACCAGAAGTGCCATTTACAATTTTAAATGCATTGACAGTAGTCTGTCCACTAGGAACATATACTTGACCACTTATTGTATATGTGCTTGATGCAGAAACATCAAAGAATGAAGTTATACCAAATAAAGCAGAAGTTCCAGTTCCACTATTAGGTGTAAATTTTCTGTAATTTACTTCGCCACCTAGAGCTGTACTTGTTTCAAAACTATCTGTTGAGCGAATGTTTGCCCAAGATTGACTGCTTGAATCAGTAAATATATTAATATCTTCAGTTAAAAAATCTCCAAGGGTAGTAGCAGTTGTGCTTCCTAAATCTGCATCTGGGTCTGGTGTCAACTCTGTTCCACCATCTGTAATAGGAGAGCTTGCACTTACCTTATCATCTGAATCAAAAGCTACATTTACCTCAATATCATCTGAGCTTCTACGAATACGAACTGCATTATTTGCATAACTAGCTTTTACCTTACGAAGACTATAAGCAGCTGCGGCTGTGTCTACATCTGCTGGTAGCGTAGTCTCTAGTTTGCCGTTTACCCAATCTTCTAATACACCACTTTGTACTTGATTAGCCGAAAATCTTTCTTCATCATCTATTCCAGCTGTAGTATCATTTGGTTCTCTACGAACTCTGACAACAGAGCCATTCATTGCACCAATATCTCGCAATGAGTAGGCGGCTGCAGAATCACCAAATCTACGAGCTACTCCTAGATCAGTATAGTTAGCAGAAGCACCGTCCAAGATATTCCAGGACGCACCAAGATCGCCCTTTAACTCCGTTTGGGCAGATGCTAGATGTTCTGAAGACATAATTAGTCAGTAAACTCAGTTAAGTACAAATTAGATGTAGTTGAACCTGCTCTGATAAAACTAGCCACTTCCATAGCCGTTTTACTGAAAGTATAAGAGCGACCTGCATATAATCTGTGACCTGTTGTTCCTGATTGACTAGCATTTGTGCCGTCAAAGCGAACAAAAGCATCTGCATCCTGAACATCAAGAGCAATGTACTTAGTTAAAGAATTATATGTAGTTGTCTTACCCTCTGCTGTTGAGCTACTATCAAGAACAATTTTCTCCATAGTTGTACCCTGCGTAGGCTTTGGATATAGGTTGGTTACAAATGAATTAGGCATATTAGTATTCTATGTTAAATGTCAACGGCTTTGGTGGTTGACATAGGTTGAAAATTTTTGATTTATTGAATTATTGTTAGACCTCATGTCTATTTTTTCTAACTCAATATCTAAGTAATTTTTAGCAATTTTTTCTTCTGCTAAAGCTTTGCCATGCTGACCATCCATTCTTAAAAAATCTGCATAAACTGCATGGGCTATAAAGTAAAAAAATTCTTCAGGTATATTTGTAGAGTTTGTATTAAAATTATCTAATCTTTTTTTGTAAGTAACAAAAGCCTTTTCAGGAGTTGCACTAGATATGTTTAATATATTAGCTCCGTTTGCATCTACATAAAAATCAAATTCTAAAGTAGAATTATTTAAAAAAGCTTGTTTTCTGTGAATCCTAATAAATTCTCCAATAGGATCTTTTGCTGGATCTGTTTGTTCGTAAGGTATAAGATTTGCCGTAGTAATTGCCCTTTCTTCAGAAGAAACCAAATATCGGGGCCAAACAGGACTTGTATTATAAGCCTCAAAAGCTCTTCTATTTACAAAACTTTCTATTTGTGTTTTTTCTTCATCTGTAAAAGAAAATATACCTGCTAAAGCTTTTATTAAGTTTTCTAATTCTGTATATGATCTTATCTGCATTATATTTTATTTGGGGATAGGTCAGAAAACTTTTTCTGATAGTATTTTAAAAATTCTTTGGAATGCACATGATCGTGTCCATATTTGTTTGTAAGTCTAAAAAACTCACGAGCAGGCATTGTTGCTACGCATCTACCCAATGTAGGATGTGTTTTGCCCTTTGTTAGTTGTGCTTCCTTTCTAGCAATAGCTACTCTTTCGTTCTCTGTTCGCTTTTCGATTTCAAAGCCATTAACGAGCTCTTTCATAAATGCCTGGTCAAGTTCACCATCTGTAAAACTTCTAGGTAAGTCTGTAATAATATCAGTCATAAAATAAAAGGTAGGGGGCTTTCGCCCCCATACCTAGAATTATTTATAGTTTAAGAGCAGATTCGATTGCGTCATCAATTGTATCTACACGGAATAATACAATAATTTCTCCGTCTTTAACTTCATCAACTGCACCACCAGAGTCCGGTGTAACAGTAGCGATAATAGTTGTGTCGGCATCATTAACTGTATTTAAGTCTCCAGCTGAAGCTTGATAAGCTGCTGGACCGTAAGTTACAGGTGATTGATCATCAAGAACTGATACTGCTGCGAAGAATCCATCAGCATCTCCTGTTTCTCCTACTGCAAGAGTAAGAGAAGCAACTGGATTTGTAGAAGCATCAATTTCTGTAAAAGGTGTTACAACCTTAAACAAAATATCTGTGATTCTTTGTCCAGCTTTTAATGTGAATAGATTAATAACTTGTGCAGTATTATCTGTGCTATCTTGAAGATCAGCAGATGTGATCTTATACTGATGAGTGAAACCGGCTTTTTCCTGTATGGTTTTGCCGCCTTCTGATTTTTTTGCGATTGTGCTTGGATTAGCCATAGTAATTTACCTCCTATTTATTAAGCAATTGTTGTGATTTTACCATGTGCTTGTGGATGATACACACCTAATGTAAGTGAGCAATCTACATAACCACGCTCACCACCACCAAGATTTGGTAGACGAGTAGAGCCCATTGGAATCAATTCATGAATACCGTAGTACTCAGGGTTGATTAAGTAACCTGTGTCCTTGTTAGTTGTATCAGGAGCACAATCAGGATTCATGTTGATGATTGAAACAACTCCGTGATCTGATTGGTAAAGCTCAACAGATAAACGAATGTTACCTGAATCTCCACTTACATTGAACTCACGAACATCATTAGAACCAGCACCAATACGAGCATAGTCAGAAATAACTCTGCGTAATCCGGTGTCAGCTATTAATGTAAGGCTGTTAGTTGTTCCTGTTTCACGGTAGATTGATGTAATCAAGTCATTGAACTCTGATTCTAACAATGTAGAAGAATCATCTTTAATAGAACTCAAAGGAGTACGGAATGATTCTGGAACAGGGTTAGTTGCTTGTGCACCATTCTGAATCCATTTACCTAATCCACGAAGTTTATAAGGTGTGCCTACTCCATTTTCTGCAGACATTTCATTGTCTGATAATAATGTAGCTTCGACATCACGCTTTAACTCACGGATAGCTTTTGCTTCTGCTTGAGCAATCTTTGCAGGCCCAACAGAATCAACTGCTTCTTGTAGGTCAGAAACCATGTAGTCTCTACGGAACTTCTGAGTGTAGTTACCAAGACGAGCACGACCTGAGAATTTATCTGTGAATGATGTTACATCAGCACCTTCTGAAACACCTGCTGTGCTTACATCGGCTAATGAATCTACTGTCCACTCTACGAAAGTGGATGACGCTTTCTGCTTTGAAGCAGAAGAAAGAACTGGCGTTTCTTCAGGTGCAAGAATTGACAAGACATCTGTCAAGTCTTCACGATTGGAAACAGCAGAACCGGGTCCGCTTAGTACGGACTTTGTTGGATCATATGTGTCTGAAAATGACATAACTTATATTATTTAACGATTTGATAATTGAAGGGTTCTGAGAGATATGAAATCACTTTTTTTGCCAGATGTTTTAAATCGTTGAGAAAGATCCTTTACGGCTTTGGAAGATTTGTTTACAGTTTTTTCAGATTGTGATGCTGATGGAGTTCCTGTTTTAGGTGGATTAATCGCAGGAGATGTAGCAGTTTCTTTAATAGGTCTTCTGCCGTATATACTATTAGCTGCATGAGCAATAATATAATTTAACTGAGCACCTATTTCAGGGTCTACTGTTTCTTCTAGCTTTACAAAACGAGGATCGTTGATCATTGCTTCATAACGCTTGCGAGTATCGTTATCCTCTCCTTGCATCCAGGCTAACTCTTTTTTGGCTTGTTCTTCAAAACCAGACTTCATAACCTTAGCCTGTTCTACTTTTTGAACTGACTTTAGTTGTGCAGGTAAATACTTATCTCTCGACTTGCGAGCATTTAATAAGCTTTTCCTTACCTCTGATTTTGTAAGTCCTTTGCCTTCAATGACAGTTATCTCATCATTTGCACCGTACTCATCTGCATTAAACAATACTTCTTCTGCCCATTCAATAACCTTGTTTACTTCTTGTGCCTTTTCCTGTAAATCTTCTAATGAATTTAAATCAGAATAAGGATTATCGGCAACCTCTGGTTCTCTATCTAATGGGTTTTGTTTATTAAGTTCGGCTTCAAGTGCTTGCACTTTTTCTTCTGCAGCTTTACGCTTTGCAGTAAGTTCACCAAACCTTGCGACTGCACGGCTTCCAAGTTTATCAGATAACTCTCTGAGTTCCTCATCAGACATTTCGTCTAAACTTAACTGTGAAAGAACATCTTCAGAAGACTCCTCTTCCATAGTTTCCTCTATTGTACTCTCATCAACAGGTTCTACTACTTCTTCGACTTCTTCTTCAACAACTGGTGCTTCTTCAGTTTCTTGAACTTCCTCTTGAGGTTGCTCTTGATTCTGTATTGCACCCAAGCGTCTTTGTACATACTCTGACGCTGATATATTTGACAATGTATTCGCCTCTGATTGTTCGGATTGGGCGGCTTCCGATGTGACTTCTTGTTGCATAACTAATTGTTTCCACTTCTTGACGCTGAAGCGTTAGCGATAAAAATATTATATAGGATACTACAAGTCTTTATTTAGCCTACCTATGTGTTTTAGTTGTAAGGCATTCCAATCAACTATTTTTAGTATCTGATCGTATGCTAAAATCATTCCTGATATTTGTTGAACCTGATCTTTTTCCGATTCAAACAATGAAGAAATAGATTCTTCTCGTAGAGAATAAATTGTTTCAACAAAACGAGCAAATGCTTCGTGTTGATTTAGTGTTTTTATATCTTCTTCTAAACTTGGTAAACTCATTACATTTGTTGTGTTTGTATTCCACCCATCTGTGCAGGTGCAGTACCTATACGACCAATTTGTGCATTTTGTGATTGTTGCATCATAAATGTATATTGACCAGCATACTTCTCAATACGCTGTGCAAAGCTTTCATCCTGTTGTAAACGAGCTGCAATATCTTCTTGAGATGTATACTGTTGAATAACTTGTAATGCAATTTGTGCACCATTTGGTCTTGCAGGCATTTCAATACCAGCAAAGATTTTTGTCAAGTCATCAGTAACATCTTTTACCATTTGTTGTTGTGCTTGTTCTGCAGGTTGTAGGATACTATCAGCTAGTACAGGATCAATTGCACCTGCTACTACATCTAATAAACTATCCATATTTATTCTGCCACTTCGATCCAATGATGTAAGCGAAACTAACTGTTGTAGCTTACTTGCCATTGTTTCTTGGTCTGTATTCAAAACATCGTAATTAATTAAAATATCAAAATTTTCATTTGGATCGCCCTTGCTGAACATTTGAGGATCAGGCACTCCAGTTACCTTGAAGAAAACACTATCAGGTCCGAATCTTTGGAAGCACTTGTATGACATACGCAATACTTCTGCAGCGTGTTGTAAAAACTTATCAACTAAGAACTGCTTGCGAATCTGAGATATTTGACTTGTTTCATCCAATCCACAAAGCCTATCTGCCTGGTCTTCCATTGTTTTTTCTATTTCAATAGAACCAACAGGGCTAGGTGGCGTAGGTGCAAAGTCCAAGTCTCCTTTTCTGCGATATGGAATCATTCTGCCAGGCCCCCAATCAGTTGGTGCTTGACCTACAGGGTGCAGTATCGGAGGTAAAGTAGATAGTGAGTTTCTGTCTATCCTTGAGTCACGCTCTACTTTTACTTGGTTTTGAATGCCACGAAGAATATCAGGTATTGTTTGTGTATCATACAAACGCTTACTATCCTCAGATAGCTTAGTAACTACAACAGGATAGTCTTCGTATCCATTTAACAATTCAAATTTGGCGAATCCAGGGGCTAGATCATTGCCCTCGAACTCTTTGTGAAATACTGTACAATAAATACCTTCAGAACCATCTTCTGAATCTATTAGTCTTTGGTAAGCATAAACTATTTCTATAAGTTCGTTTGCTTCATAGGCATTGTCTGTAAGTGAAATGCTTCGTCTGCCTTCTTGCTCACGCTCAATACTGTCAATGTTTACACCTCTGTATCTTTCGATTACATAAGAAACAAAGTCTTCATTCCAACCTTCTGTTATAACTTTATTTTCTAGCTCTTGAGCAGTATAGTATG
>Ga0099849_1000349_pt1 | contig 21014 bp, 19 predicted proteins | sample CB_VirMetaG_4_FD_78177 | JGI IMG/M metagenome (GOLD analysis project Ga0099849, IMG submission 78177) | Freshwater to marine saline gradient viral communities from Chesapeake Bay - CB_1508_1M Viral MetaG | ecosystem: Environmental > Aquatic > Marine > Coastal | place: USA: Chesapeake Bay... | reverse complement strand
TTTTCCAAACTCCATCATCTTTCAGATAATGTAGATTAGGATGATTCAATGCATTCACAATCGGAGATAATACATCCAATCTCGATGGGTTATTTAGGTTGGCATCGTGATTGCCTGGTATCACAATCGTAGGTAACATATCTGCCAAACTCTTCAAAAAAGTTTGTGTCATTTCTATCACCTCAGGTGTCATATCTGTCTTTGCATGAACAATATCACCAGCAACTACGATGATTGATTTATCATTCATTGTCGATGAAATGTACTCGTAAAGATGGGAAAATACTTCACGATACTCTTTATGCCGTTTCAGATTTCTTATATGAACATCGGCTAAATGGTAAATCTTTTCAATGTTACCATTGTATTTAATTAGTTTGGATTTCCTCATACCCCCAACAACTTATATTCCATTAACTTCCGTAATGTTAATGCTTCGGTATTATTAATTTTTTCATAGATTTTATCGAACCCAAGTTCGGATGGGTCGGAATCTCCCATCTCAACGATGTGTACTTCAACCCCATCGTTCATCAATGTTTCTGCTAATTTTAGTGCATTCTTAAATGCATCTGAATCTAAAGCGATGTACATTTTCTTTACACCCTTTTCGATAATTTTTCTTTGTAGTACTGATTGTGGTGATTTACCAAACAACGGAATGGCATTCATTCTAATTGCCATTGCATCAAATACACCTTCACATAATGTGATAGGTAAATCCCAATTAACCATCATTTCAAATCCAACTACATCTTTTGATACATCTGGATTTTTATGCTTCAACCCACCTTCGTAGAAACTTCTACCTACAAAATAATTTAACATACCATTCTCATCATATGATGGTATGATTACTTTATTCTTATACACCCCCTCTTCACAATATCCTATCTGATATTTTATGATTTCTATGGGAGTGATACCCCTACGTTCCAAATAAGTTAATGCATGCTTTCTAATAACTGAAGTAGTTGCCTTCCAAAGTGGAATGTATTCTTTGGGTAATTGAACTACCTTAGATTCTTCGGTAGTTGAATCTGCTGTGTATCTATACTTTCTACTAAATATGGAATTGTGTTCATCCCATATTTGTTGAGATACTTTCAGCTTTCTGAATAGTGAACGAATACTCTTACCCTTTTCATCCGATATCCAACAATGCCAAGGGTTTTCACCTGAGGAGTTTAGTTTTATGTTAATCTCCAATTTAGGTTTGTGGTGATTCACAAATGGTGAATAGAAGGCATAGTTATCTCCTGAGGTTTTCTTTGCTTTTCCTAAAACGGATTCAAGTAGTAAAAGTAGTCTTTCTTCCATATTAGAGTAAATATACAAATAAAATTTGAATTATCCAAAAAATTTCACAGTTGGTTTTTCATCAATCCATTCCTGGGGTATTTCTTTCTTTGCCCATTTGAATCCATTCTTATCACACCATTGTGCATATGTCGTTTTTGAACCTTTGTATATTTTCCCATTTGGGGATTGTAGAACAAATCGTAAATCCATATCGGGATTCTGTTCTTTAATCAGTAGATGTTTTTTTCTATCTTCTGGTAAGAACCATCCTTTAGATTCTATATAGATTCCATTTGGTAATTTGAAATCTGGTTTGTATGTATGTGTTGATGCTGGGATGGTGTATGATACTTCGTGTTGTTCGTATTCACCATCAATACCCTTCGATTTAAGTTGTTCATCGATGTGGGTTTCTAATCCACTTTTATGTCCCTTCATCTTTTGGATGTGAGACCAATTTCCTTTTGCCATAACTTATTCTTTGGTTTGGAAGTAATACATCTCCTCTTCAACAGGTTCTAATGAACCAGTGCCCGGCGCTCCAAACGCACCATCTAAATCCAATCTTACGTTTACTGTAATATCTACATCATCTCTGTTTTGAATTGCTGATGCTAACTTACCAACAGCAATCAAATCACCATTACGATTATACAACCCAATTGTTGTAAAGTAGTTTTTAAAATCAGAACCCGTTACAAATGATTTGAGTATTGAACTTTCGCTATCATTGTTTCTCTTTAATGTTGGATTTTGAGATACGTTAAATTCATTTGCACCAACCTCACACAAAACGTTTAATTCGTGCAACTCTTTAGTTGATTTATATTTCGCTCTCCAACCATATTCAGATATATTACTTTCGTTATCGTTTTCGTTATCTACTTCACTACCATAATCCCAAGTACCAGTTTGTCCTGTGAAAACGTATCTATACAATGGCCGTGGGTCTGATACCACCATTATGCCATGCTTATAAAATACTTCACCAACTTGCGCTGTTTGATATGCTGAACCCGTAATGAAGTCGTTATTAGCCAATCCTTCGATTTCAGATTGAACTAATGCCCTATTGTATATACGAACTTCATCTAACGAACCACTTAGTGAACCAGTTGTAGTTAGTGTATCTTCATAATAACCATCAGATAAGAACTTACTACCCAATACCATATCATATGTATTGTGAATTCCTCTTAGTGTTATACTACCACTTATATTAGTTGGTAGCGAACCAGTAGTTTCTTTAACACCATCAACCCATAATTCTAAATGAGAGCCGGATTTGTTAAAAAGTATATGATGTTCTGTATTATCGTTTATTGCTGTTGATGATGTTGCTTCAACCGTAGTTAACCCATTTGATAGGGATATAAACACTTTACCTTTATTAGAAGGTACGTTCTGATTTCCAACTTTTATATCAAATGGGTAAATGCTTGTAGGTAGATTTCTTCTACGAAGAACATCGTTAGTCAGAGAATCTTGTCCATAATCTTTGTATGTTCCCGATTTGGATATTAACCAGTTGTAATCACCACCGTCATCGGATTGTGAAGTTGGGAGTATTGCCCATAATGAAATTGAATAATCGGTTGTTTCGAAGAAATTCAATTGCTTGTTGTGGTCTACTCTAATGTATGAATCTGAACCATTGAATGTTGCTTGAGTTCCCGATGATAATTGAAAATCCCCAGTAGTAGTGATACCATCTGTATATTTTATGTTCTTTCCATAAGCGTTATTCAGATACCCACTTCTATCTTCAATAATTTCATCAATAGTAGCTGTACGATTAACAACTTCATCATTGAATCCCCAATATCCAATTAAATTTCCAAATGGTACATATGAACCAGTATCTAACCCATCATTAATTAGCTGCCCATGTTGTTCATCTAATTTAATATCTTTAATGATAATAGACTCCAAATTGCTTGAAGTCATACTTGTATCTGTTATTTGAATTGTACCAGGACGAATACCATCCCCCATTCTATTATGTGGTACTGATAGTATTGATGCTGTAGCGTATAAATCTCTCTCTACTCTTGGTCTGTGTTTGTAGAACATCTGATTCAGACCTGACCAGATAATTTTCTGATGTTTTAGATTTAAGAAAGTAGTCGAGTTTGAATTAGCATTATCTAACTCTTCAGTTTCTCTGTACGCTGGAATTGAGATGGATTCAGAAACGTTTATCTTTTCACCGAAATCTGGAGATATACCTTTTATAACCGAATGTGAATTAGAATCACTTCTATAATTCAAATCAGTTACAACCCACCGTTTATAGGTGTTGAATGGTCTTAATTGTATGCCACCCCCATTGATTGGTTTGTAAGCTTCTGCCATTATAATTCATTATCGTTCTTAAAAATCTAATTTAACCTTTACTAACACCTCATTAGAGAATGATTTAAGAATCGGTTGCGATAATTTAGCTACTGCTAACAACTCTTGTGTACTATTGTATAAACCAACAGTTGTAATATATGATTTAGGGTTGTTTGCAAATGTAGTTTGTCTAAATGAACCATTCGAACCAGTTACATAAGATGGGTTGTTTGAGAAGTTATACTCACCATTCTTAGCTCTTACGAAATAGTATGTTGATTGTACTTTCTCTTCATTTCTCGCTGCAAATCCATTATTTGAACTAATTACCGAAGAACCACTAATTGATTGGAACAATTTGTATGCGTTATCACCATTTGTGTTTGAACCAGTCACAGTGTTAAATGATAAACCACCAGCAGCTTTATCACCATTTAAAGCATCTGCGTTTAGAATGATAACACCCTGTTCTGGATATACAGCACCATAATATGTTTTTGGTGAGCGAACTCCATTTAGAATTGAACCCGATACTAAGTTATATACTCTACCAATCTGAGTTGCTGCTTGTTGAGTATCCCCACTATCATCAATCAGTTCAATAACTCTATTAGATGAAGATACCGCTACATTAGAACCAGTGTAAACATTGTTTGCATGTGCTCCACCATTTAATTCTGCCAATGTCAACTCAAAGTTTCCAGGGTCTAATCTATCTTTTAATCTAGCTCTGTTGATGTTGATAGCGTAAATGTGTTCTGTAGATACACTATTAAATGAGAATACTCTTTGATTATTTGGAAGTAGGATTTGTGCGTATTGAGAGTAGATTGCATTGGATGGTGAATCTTCATTCTGCCCCAACGAACCACTACCAGCATTGTGACCATACGTTACTGAGAACTGTGGTTCAGATGTTGCTGCTGATGATACTCCATCATAAATCTCATAGTAATATTGTTTCTGAGTAGATGATTGTGCAGATGATGTGTGGTATGTTGTTAACGTACCTACGTTACCACTCCACAAACCTCTGGTTACTTTTTCTACACCACCTTCTACAACATCCCCTACTTTAAATGCCGTATATACTCTCTTTGATGTATTAAACGAACCTGCTGGTAAAATTGCCATATCCTATATCCTTTTAAATTATCCTAATGTTGAATCTAAAGTGTTACCAACCGAAATATCTGGATTGTTTGTTACTGTCAAATCAATTTCAGAACGTCCACCTGTTTCATTTCCAACTATAAATATCTTAGTTGAAATATCTGTGTTATCAGCTAATACCTTAGTTGTAATCGTAAAGGTAGAATTAGTACTTACAGTAACACTTCTTCTATCTTCGTTTGCTCCAACCGCATCTGTGTTATTAGCGATACCACTGCCATCACCAACGATACTTGCTGCATCTGAGTTCAATAATGTTACAGTATATCCTAATGTTTCATTACCACCATTCTTAGTAGTAAGAGTTACAGTTTGTTGCTGACCACCTTCTTCCAAGCTAATTGAGCTTGGATTTGATTGAATAATTGGGATTCTGATAGTGTTCTTTGGAAGAGTCAACAATTTGTATCTCAATGAATAGTTTTCATCGGTTACTGCCTCTACGATTGGCATGTTTTCAATTATGATTCCATAATAATCAGAACCTAGCGGATGTGCTGGATTCCATAGTTCGTAATCTACCTCATCATCTGCTAACGCAAATTGACTGATTACAAAGTAATCTCTACCTTTTGCCAATAACTCTCTACCCTTTTTCGTAAGGATAGCATCTACTGTTATTGATGAATTATCTAAATATCCCATATTATTGCCTTTTTACAATTTGATTCTTATATAAATATGAAGAAAAATATTTTTACATTAAATTTTAAATTTTTCTATCATCTACCAAGTTGTCTATTTTTCTGCCTATCTTCGTTATCTAACTTTACTGCCAAATCATCATCGGTTTTCCCACCACCCAATGATTTTCTGAGTTGTTCGAGGGAATCTCGCCTATCCTCATAATTTTCAAAAGGTACTCTATTGTTTGGCTTAATGAGTATATCCGTTGATTTAGTCATTGAGTTACTATCAAAATCAGATTCTTCACTTTCAACAAAATCTCTATGTGGAATTATTGCCCTTCCCATACGGATTTCCATTTCTTCAACTTCTTTAATCTGTTTTTGAATTGGATTCAATCCTTTTATCTCAGGATTTCTATACTCTTTTTCCTGTTTCTCTATAATTATCTCTTCTTCCAAAAAAGTAGAAATTTCACGTGGTTGGGGTTTGTTGATTACAAGTCGGTTTTCCTTTTGCTTTCTAATCTTTTCATTTTCAACCCTACCAACCATATTGAGTTTTATTGCTTGTTTAGTATCTGAGTTTTTCTTTTTCTCTACTGCTAAACTCTTTTTGGTTTGCTCTACTTCAGTATCTTTGATGAATTTTTCACCTACGATATCTGGATACTTTTCTTTCAAATACAAATCGAATTCCAACTTCATTAATTCCAATTCTTTTTGAAATGCCTTTCTACGCTCAGTTTCATCTCTGAATGCCTGTTGTAACTCATCCCACCTTTCATCATCCAACCTTCTACGTTCTTGCTCTTCAAAGAACATTCTACGTTGGTCTCTGATATCCAATTCGTTTTTATTTGGAACTGGTATTGGTATATCCAATGGTTTGATAGTATTTGGTTTTAAGATATCAATTACATCAGATTCAGATACTTTATCAAAATCATCGATAATTTTATTATCATCCAATGGTTTACCAGTATCAACTATTGTAGTTGGGTCTTTTATGATTTCATTAATCTTAGTCGATTCGGATATTGGTTTAGTTGGTGATGTTACCAAGGGCTTGTTAACACGTTGTTGTAGACGTGACTGAATAAGAATGTTGAGTTCATCAACACTCTTATCAACCCCAGTATTATTTGATTTCTGTACCTTCATATTAATAAATATTATCGAGTAGAACTAATTGGTAATGGTGGTGGAGGTGGGGGTGGTGCTTCTACTGTATCACCATTTTGAATAACAAATTCAGTTCTTCTTTCCAACTCCTTATCTCTTCTCTGCTTTTCAGCTTCATATCTTGCATCAAATTCAGCAGCTCGATTATCTTCAATTTCAATCATCTTTTCAATCTTCTGTCTGAACTTTTGGACTTCAGCTTTGTACTCTTGCAATCGTTTCCAATAGATATCATCATTTACTGATAATTCGGTTACATCTAAAGTTGAAAGTCCAGTAGATGTATCCACATCCAAATTACCCTCATCTGCTGTTTGTGATGTGTAGATTAATACATTAGGGTCTGCTGTGAATATTTCAATCACAGGCCTACCATCTGGTGTATCTGGTGAATTCGTTGTAAGTGAATCGGAAGTCATCTTACATCCCAAATATCTTAGATTTTGAACTGCCACTGGTAGTTCATCTGTAGATACTTCTGCTGGCGAATATGATGATGAGTTACTCAACCCCAATGATGCCGATATTGCGTTTGAGTAAAACCAATTCTTTTTCTTAGCGTATTGTGAAACTCTACTACCAGTTACGGATGTAGCTGTAACATTATAGTTCCAATATCCATTAGAACCTGTAGTCCAATTTAAACCATATCCTAAATCAGCTGATGATGAGTAATTTAAGATTGTGTATCTGTATGTAGCAGATTCGTACATATTCCTAATCTGAGGATTGCCCAATTCTTCCAAATCATCTCTTTGTGAAGTAATCACATATGTGTGTTGATATTCACCTTCATACTGTGGGTTCTCACCACTTAATGTATATGAATTAGTAATTTCAGTTTCATACTGAGTTCTTTCAGCACTAATCTCATATGGTGGTAGTACTTCAGTTTCATAGAAAATATATGATGAGGTAACCGGCTTATCTATCGCTTCAATTGTACCATCATACATCGGTCTAGTCTGAGTTACCTTTGTTAGTGATTTAGCTTTAGGTCTTTCTAAGATATGTGGTTCAATCAATATACCTGAGTTGTAATCAACCCTCGCTGGCATAGTTTGTCTAATTTGTTCGAATACCGACATATCGTATTTAGCAAGTATATTAATTGTATTGTTTATTAGATTCTTATTACTATACTTTTTGAATACTTCTCTACGAAGGTAATCTAATTCTTCATTTTGTTCTGTATATCCAGCTCTCTTATCAGGATTACCAATATAATCATCAATATCAAAATATCCAGTATGATTATAGATATCCTCATTGTACATTCTGGTTGCTGATAAATAAACACCAACTACATTTGAATCTACAGGAGCAGAATCGTATTGTGATTTTTCCTTTTTCTCATTAGGGTCTAATATACCCGTCAATCTGTTTTGCTCAACCCTAACTTTATTGTTCAAAATATTGTTAGCCCCAGCTGATGGTATTTTTGTGTAGTACTCTTCAGTTACACCTTTTAAATCCGATGGTGTTCCATTTAGAACAACTGCTGCTGTAGCTTGTCCGCTTCCAAATTCGGTTAATTGTTGGTTTGGGTGTTGTGAATCCAGTTGCTCAATAGCCGATGTCCAATTTTTAATTTGAGAGTCTGGAATAATTCTTAACTTTAAATCGTAGAACGATGCGGTTGGTGAATTACCATGATATGATTCTCTTGAAAGGGTATGTTCATCAATTACAATATCCTTTAATGGATTTGCCCAATATCTAATTTCTTGAATTGAACCACTCATATTATACACACTTCCGATTGGTAGATTTGATGAAGCTTGTCCTATTCTCAACACAGGAGTTGCACCACTCCCACTCCAAGCAGTATTATATGATGCTTCAGTTGAACCATTAATTGAAATACTTGCAGATTCACTTATAGTAATTCTATCCTTATGTGCTCTTCTGTATTGTAATTTGTATGTGTTATCTTTTGTGGCATCATCCGTTGAGTTTTCTCTTTCAATTATCAACGTGCTCATTTTGGAATCAAAAAGAGGAACATCTGTAATGGATGCCGATTTGTATCCATTACTACCACTTAGATAAAAATGAATATTACCCCTCGTATATGTGGCCGAAGATGATGTACTTTCATACATCACACCCCACTCAGGTCCAACTTGAAGAATTGCTGTACTACGATTGATATCTTGTTGAACTTGTAATTCTACTACATCTATACCTTTTGGTGAACCGATTAGATTGTTATCTCCATCAACATCATCTATCTTATTCCACGGAACACTTATATAATTATTTGTTGGGCCCACCCTCAAATGATAAACATATCTATCATGCTCCCAATATGGTCTTACATCAGTTTCAATTACAGGCCCACCATATTCTCTGATTGATAGGAATGTTTGTGGGATACCATATGTTGAAATCAATGCCTTTACAGCCCTAGCAGAACCTTTGGTTTTCAGTAGGTATGGGATGTTGTTAACAATTCTTCTCCAAACTTCATTGTTGATTTGTTCGTGAGGTTTAGATGGAAGTGAGCCACTATTGGGTGTATTCCCAAATTTATCAGTTCCCAATCCAAACTCCCACAAATCAGATGTATCTTTTCCGTGAGTTAATCTCCAACCCATTGTTTTTGCCACATCATACAAAAGGTTGTTTGGCATACCATCATATGGGTGTTCTTCTCTTTCGTTAATCGAAGTTAATGCATTGATGTAACTCCACGTAATATCAAAGTGGTGTCCAATCATATCAATAAACAAAACATACTCTTGGTTGAGTGCATCTTCTGTGATTGATGCTGGGATTGTTTTTGTTAATCTTGCATCATTGAGTGCATCGTAAATACTTGCCGAATCAATCAACCCATTATATGCTACAATACCCTCAGATGAGGTTACACTATAATTAACATTTGGATATGTACTACTCTTCGGCCAAGGTTCTAATGGGTAGTTCGATGAACTATAGTGTGTGTATAAAGAACCTTCTGATTCATTGTACATCCAACGCTCCCAGCCATCCATACCACTAACTACATTATCTCTACGAGTAATGGATTGTGATATGTTAGTCAGTGCTTCAGAACCACTTACAGAATTCAAAGATGAAATTCGTGCATTGTATGATTCAATCAACTCCAGTTTATACTTAAAGTTGTTAACACGCTCTACTGCTGATGAGTACTTTACAAAGTTACCAAAGTATGTGTAGTCGATATTTAAATCAGTACCGCCGAATGATGAACTTATATACTTATCAATAATTTTCTGAGATGTAGTTAGGTTAGTATCTAGTAGTGTATTCCAAGTCTTTAAATCAGTACCATTAGATTTTCCATAGTTACCCATATCAATCTTAAAGTTTGGTGCTGAGAAGTTCTCTTGTTCTGATTTCACATCAGTATCATATGCTAATATTCTATCTATATATGATTCTCTGATTATTTCATCTATAGTACATCTTCTTGATATGAATCCATCTGGTAGTGGTTTATACAACTTAACTATGATTGATTTCATTTCATTCTGCTTGAACGCAGGTGAGTAAAATCTAACTTTACTATATTGTGTAAACCAAGATATAGCACGATTAGAAGCGTTAATAGGCGGTCTATTGTAGTACTCCGCCACAGGAACATCATACTCTCTATCTGGCTCACTTGCGTTTACTGATGTGTAATATATTGGTTCGTTTGATGAATCTTTCTCTATTTCATAGTATGGGTTACCATTATCATCCAATCTAAGATTGAATTTTGCACTCCTACCAGTTGTTTTATATACTAGGTTACCATATGCATTATTCTTCTTATTTTTATAGAATTCAATCCATTGGTTTACGTCCCTACCTTCATTAGATGGTACAAATCGTGTTTCTTCACCATTAAATTCATCTAATGGATAATATACATTCTCAACACGCTCTCCCTCTCTTGGATTGTTATGAAAACTAACATCGGTTATTATCGATATATCATTACTACCAAAGTTTAAACCCATTTCTGATATAGTAGTACTGTTTGATAGCTGTGAGTTAATTCTATCAAATAATCCCTGAAGATTATAATTTGGATTATCAACCTGTAATTCTATTTCAGTTAAATCTGAACTAACATTTACAATTCTGAGTTCTGGTGTTTTTGCTTTAACAAAGTTATAAACAACACTATAGTACCCAGCACCCAATCCTGCGGTTCGTATATCTGCTTCAGGACTAACTAATATATTTGTACCACTATCCGTTTGTTCATAGGTTAATACTTCTTGAAGAGATGCTACCAATGTATCAGCTGAATATATGTGCTTTTCTGTTATGGTTTGTGTATCATAGGAAGATTGGTTTAGTGTAAACTCTACTGGTGATAGGTTCGCTAAATCATCTATCTCATAAGTTTGTACTCTGTTAACAGGAACTTTTGAGGCGATTAGTATATCTGTATTTTGAAATCTATCTATTGCCATTTTTCACCTATAATCATTATCGTGTTGACCCCATTGGGAATTGTGGTGGTGGTACATTTGAAAAATCATCATTACCCACATTACCATTCGGCCCCCAGTCAGTTGCAGAGATTTCATCTCCAAATACTTCTACATTAAATACGGATTTATCACCCCATAGGAATACACCTTGATACGCTGTTACTTTGGCTTGAACTTCCCATATATCATGTTCCACCATTTGGTTATTCATTAAATCATATGTTGTTTGAATGAATGGGTATTGGGATGCATCTACTGAAATAAATTCTTCTGATAACGTTGTCTTTACATCGTTTGGTTTTCTCTTTCGATTAAAACTTAGATGAAAGTTCTGAGAATTATTACTTTCGTTAGCTACTCCAATCTTAACTTGGAATCTGAGGTTCTTACCACTTTCGATTAGTTCTTTAGTAATACGATATCCACCTTCTTCAAGTCCAGGACCAAACACTGTTTTATCGAATGGAATAACATCATATCCCTGAAATGAGAATCCCGCTTCGCGCGTGTCTGCATTCGCAAATGTTGGATTTATTGTATGTGTATCTTTCCACCCCGTATGTGTTCGGGCTCCGTTCGTAAGTTCGTATCTACCACTAAAGATATCTTCAAACCCATCATCAACTTCGTTTGCTTGACCATTTACATATAAGTTGGTTTCAGCAACATAATTGATTTCAATTTCTTCTAATGGTACATCTGGCAAATCAACAATTAATTCATTTGATAATGTATCGATAGCTCGAGTATAAATTTGTCTATCATATCTCTGAGTTATACCATCTACCTTATGTATTCCATATTCGAAATTAGAATCATCTTCAAGAGTATAAGACACTATCTGATTTGACGTGTTACGTTTGATATCACGCTTATTTACATTTTGTAAAATATTATCTGTATTCTGTTCCGGCATTATCTAACCACTTTAAATATGAACCCATCAAAATATTGTTTCTTACCAGCTCTATCCACTCTGAATTCGAATTGGTAGTATCTTTCCGGCTGAAGTGTATTGAACCAAAAATCAAAGTAGTTTCCTGTTGAATCACAACTCACTTTTGTGTGGGATGTATCATAAGGAATCAACACTTGATTTGTATCAACATCTCTAACCTGGTAATAAGTAGTTTGAGGTAGATATTTAATCGTAGTGTATGGATTAGAATTTGCGAAACTTCTCTGAGGATATGTTTCTCTACCCACAACTCGTATTCTGGCTTTAGATAGTTCTTTGTATTCAGAGTTTAGATTTTTCATATACAACGTTATATCATCCGCAGTTAACTCACTTAGTGAACCTGTTGAGAATGAGCTATCATCCCACCTTACCTCTAAGGTTGGTACATAGATTGTATGAGTATCGTTTGAAAAGAATTTAGATGAACCATATCTAATAGAACCACTTTCTTGTGCTGCAGGTCTTTTGATAAGGAATCCATTATTCGGTCTACTACCACCCACCCAATCATTAACGTATTCGGTTACTTCAACATTTAAGTTTGAGTTGTACTTAGTAAATGTTTGAGAATACGCAGTATTATTTATGGATGATGTGTACCACGTACCACCACCTGAGTTTTTATAGTATCCCGCTTCACTAATTTCACGAGCTGCAATTGAACCTGAGTATTCTACTTTGAAATCATCCAACGAACCTGTAGCGGCTGTTCCATCTGGATTATAGTATGTGTATGCTAGTATGTGATTACCAGTAAATGTTGGTGTAAACTCAATACGTTGTGTATCTGTTGATGTGAATGATGATGTTAAATTCGTAATACCCTCTCTGGTTTTTAAACCATTCGGGTCATATAGTGTAAAATCTATAGATGAGAAATCACCAGGAGTGATTGATGCCGATATGATATATTTTAGTGAACTCGTCATATTCACAATGTACGATGCATCCCCACCACCATTATCGGAATATAAATTTAACTTAGATTCCGATGCAAACATTCTAACACTCGAACCCGTTGTTTCTTTTATAACATTTCTTAATGCGAACCCACCCTTATTTGTAGTAAAGGTTTCCCATACAATAAAATCTCCTGCTTGAGAAACATATATCTCATCAAAAGAACCTGTAGTAGTATTACCATCACCACTTCCATCAAAGAATGTAAATCTTAACTCATGCACACCAGTATCTTCAGCGGATACTTGGAAGGATTGTGTTGATGCGGTAGTAATCTTACCTACCATATTTTCATAATCTTCTTCCGTTTTCAGTACACCATTTGGGTCTTTGATTCTAAATGCAATATCATCGAAATCACCAGGATTTACTTGAAATTGTATATCGTATGATACGCTAGATGACATATATGCTGGAAACACTAATGTAGTTCCTGCATAATTAGATGCTGATATTATTAACTTATTATTATCTAAGTATGTGAATGGTGCATTACCATTTATATCATTTATCGATTCTGTTAAGTATGCTGAACCCGTACCATCTGTGAATCCCTCATATAGTACAATTCCCTTTGTAGGGATATTTGCTTTTCTGATTCCATTGAATATTTGAGTACCACCAACACCCCACAATGTATCATCGTTTCTGTATTGCCAAGTTACACCATCATCCCACTTTATATGGTCATAGAATTGTCCCACTCCCTCAGTCCAACTTTGAGATACGGGATATACATTTAAATTATATTCAGCTTGAATTTCAGTTTCTTCAGTAGATGTTAGGTTTAGATAATATTTTGTGGAACCTGATATATCACCATTAACAATTGATTGTGATATTGGTGTTAAATCAAATTGAGTGAGTATTCTACTATTACCAATCCAGCTGGTATTCGTTAACTCATCAAAAAATTTAGTTACCTCTAATATCTCATCTTTACCCGTGTTCTGTTGTTTACGAGCAGATTGTTCGTATATTGTAGAATCTTTTTGTCCGTATATTCTATAAATCATAATCTATCCTCATTTAGAATGATTGTGTTACAACCTGCCCTCTAATATCTGAATTAGGGAACTTCACTTCAAAGATTGATGGGTCTTTTGGTGGGTATATAATACCATTCTTAGTAGCTGTTAATGTACTATATTTGTTTGGTGAATAATTACCATTAAATTTATTATATATTTGCAAACCACCCTTACCATCTCTATCAGGTCTTACTACAGTTTGTACACCTTCTACCTTATCTAACTCCACATAAACATTTGATAGGTTTATAGGTTCGTTGACTCTCCAATTATCAATATCAAAATACTCTTTCATTCTATTGATTGCTCTTAGTAGAACTTCATTTGAGTTGTACTCAGGCAATACTATGATTTCAAAATCAACACCAATGTTTACAATATGTGCATCTTTTATGTTTACAGCATCTGTCAACATTCTATGATATGAAATGTAGTTTTTAAGATTGTATTTTGTAGCTGGATTTAATGGTACTACATTTTTATTGTTATCGTACCCCAACGTATATAGATTCAATGCTAATGGGTTTGGAATTTCAGTACTGATTGGATTCCCATCTAATTTAGAATTTTCCAATTGGTAATCTTGTACCAAATATGCTTTTGCTACCGAACCAAATTGTGGTGGCATCGCATAACATCTCATCACATAATCTTCTCTGGTTACAGTTCTGTTTTGTGCTCCAAAGAATGCCATTGCATTTTGTTTAATCTCATCATTGGTTTCCGTACTCTTACCACCAATGGCTGCTTCTGGGTTTGTACAAGCCAATGAACTTCTAATAAAACTAACCACATCTGTACTAAGATTGATTTCATTTTTAAGTGTAGTTGTACTGGATAGTATGTTTACCAAATCTTTAGCTGGTACATTATCTACAATACCATTACCAACCACATAAGTTACCGTAAGCGTTGTATTCGATGGAGCCGCACCATACGTTTTTGTGTATAAGAAGTTAGATGGGTCTAATGAAGAATCCAAATTCTGATGTTCGGTATATAATTGAGAACCAACATTATCTGGGTTTGGAATTATTTCCTCATCAGCATTTGCGGATACACCAGCTCCAAATTGTATAACCATAACCCCATCATCTTCGAATCGGGTTATATATCTTTTAGGAACTCTATTTAGTTCTAATAGATATGGGGTGTTACCACTGTACTGACTATATTGAGTTGAGTTATCTTCATTATTTTCAATTTGCTCAAAGACAGTATCTTGCGCAAGATATGGTACTCGTGTCCACTTATCATTATCTGAATCGTAGATACTCTTTACTCTAATGATGCTCGCATCTACAATTTTAATTTTATCATATATCTTAGGCGAACCAAATGTGAAGGTTTTAACTACTTCTTTTCCACTTGTTGCCTTTACCTGCTTTTTTAGTAAGTAATATACCGGCTCATTTGTGTTTTCATCAATTTGATAAACCGATACTTCGGTTGGGCTGTATGAGGATGAGTATGCAAAATCAACGGTTGATAGAGTTGTGAACTCTACATCTGAAAAATCAGTAGAACCAACAACCATACCCTCACTTAAAACCATAGCATAATTATAATCGGGTTTTACATTATCACCACTACCCTTAGATGGTACTAATTGGAAAACATCCAATGTTACTGATGCAGGTACAATATTTTTGGGTTGATATCCTAATGAACTTACAATCTGAAAAAGATTAGCATTTTCTTCAGCTGTGGTTAGTAAGGATTCTCGTAGTTGTGTATCTGTATAGAACGATAATACATCACCCACATATGATGCCATTTCCATAAACATCATACCAGGAGATGATTCGTTGAAATCGTTGTATGTATTTGGGAAGTAATTCTTTGAGAACTCAATTAGATTTTTTCTAAATTCACCAAAGTCCCTACCCAAAAAAGATACATCCTTTTGTACTAAATCTGATTTTACTTTCTTTGCCATAGTTTACCTTATTCTATTACAGCCCCTTCAGAATCAACAAAGATTATAATCTGTTGGTTAGCCCCTTGTTCTGTAACTCTAAACCTTAGTTCAATTCTAACTGAATTTCTATCTTGATTGGAATCCACGTCTATATTATCAATAACTATATATGGTAACCAAAAGTTAATATCTTCCGTTAAGGTATCTGCCATTTTAGTTTCGATATTGATATCGATATTTTCAAACAGAAGAGAATATACATTCGACCCAAATTCAGGTTGAAATACCCGCTCACCTTTTCTGGTCAATAATAGATTTTTTAGATTGGATACAGCCTGCTCTTCAGTCGTATAACTTTGTGAGAATAGTCCATTGGGTTTACCAAATGGTAATTTAACTCCGATAGCTACATCTGCTTCAAAATCTATTGGGTTGTAGAAATATTCTTTTCTCTGCTTAGCCATTTATTATTTCCCCTTCTTAGCATTGATGGCTTTCATCAATCCTGAGTAATCTCTTGTCAGTGCATCCGCAACACCACTTGATTGTAATGTAGCCATATCAACTGGCTTACCATCAACATCTGTAGTTGGTATCACACTCTGCTCACCATATCCTAACGCAGATGCCATTTGTGCTCTATCAAATCCTTGTGCTTGATTTGATGTGTACATTGAATCCATATTACGCCACCCACCATCGTTGGCTGTTTCGTTTAACAAATCGTTCAACATTGAATTTTTAGTGAATGTTTGTTTTTCAGCAGTTCTTTCTTCAAAGATGTGTTCTACATCAAGAGGGTCTTTTTTAACCACTCGCTTCTTAGGTGTAGTTTCTTTAATCATCGGTTTTGATGATTTCTTCACTTCGGACAAAATGGGTTTGAGTTCCTCACGAACTACCTTACGAACGATTATTTCTAATAATTGTGCTAAATCTTTTGCTTTCATAATTTAATCTTTTTATATAAATATCGAATTGTTTTGTTTTATACTACACCAACCCAAGGAAATGGTGGGCCTGGTACTGGGGTTGGGAATGCTGGAATCAATCCGTTATACAATCCATTCACAGTTAATAGATGTGCTGTAAATGCTGCTACTAACTTACCCGCTATAATATTACCCATTGGTGTTGATACAGGTGGGTTGTTAAAAGCAGTCCACAACCCAACATCTAATGGTGTTGGAGTACCACCAGTTAAAACAGTAACACCTGTTGTTGGTGATATGTAACCGGGAGGTGGTGGTAATGGATTCCATTGAACACCTTGCCAAAATGAAACTGTAGATGTTGCCCATTCCAAAAACATTGGTGGGGTTGGTGGTAAATCGGATTCTTTCATCCGATTAAATGTATTCAGTATTGCAGTTTCGATTCCTTTGGTTGGTGGAGTAGATATGATAGTGGAACCTGGAATCAAAGATATCATAGCAGTGGATACAGCAGTACCATATGCATCTGCAATTTTCTTAGCGGTATCAGATTCTTTTTTCTCTTTAGTAGAATCTAACCATTGCGCTACATCCGATTGAAATTTAGGCCATACTACTGCCATTACTGCTTCATCTTTTTCAGTTCATCAAAAATCTTTTTAACCTTAGCTGCGTTTGTAGCAGGCCCTGTCGGACCAACACCAGTGGTGTATGTTGCTTTTGCTGAAGTTAAATCTACCAACTCACTCACTAAGTCCTCCATAAGTGTAAAGAACTTATCCATCTCCATAGCCCACTTAGGAGTTGAGTTTACAATATCTTTTTTAGCTGTAATAACAACTCTCTCATCTCTGGCATTTAAAAATAGCCTACCTGAATTTAAGATGATGGTTGGGTCGGAAAACGATGATTGATTCTTAGTATCCTTTCCAATATTTTTTTGAGCGGGCTTTAGTGTTACCTTTTGAGATGATGTAAACCAAATGGATGATAAATCATCATTAACATCTTCTATTATAAAGGTATTAAATGAACCACCTTTTTTTCTACCATTAGATATTATGGTAATCGGGTCCTCTGCCTTACTAGCAGACCAGCTTGGCTTTTTAGATGTTTTTTTTGGTTTGGGTGTAAACCCAAATCTCATAGAGTGTCCAAATCTACCTTGTAGGAGTACATCTCCTATAAATGGTTGTAGTGATGCTACATCAGTTCGTTCGGCGAACCCATCTCCGAGTTCGGAATTACCACTACCACCAATGCCAGGAACACCAACCGCAGCAGTTGCATACTTTGCAGCGGTTTTCGCTCCCTTTAATAATATGTTACCACCCGGCAACGCATTTGAATGTATATTCTTTTGTAATGAAATTGGATTGAGGTAATAGTACGTTGTACCTTGATGCCTCATAGCTGGATTAGATGTGGCACTTTTACCTTGAATAAGTACCACCGATTCTCCAATCAATGGTACTTTCTGTATAGATAAATCGTATGGATACGCCTTTATCTGATTGTTTACGTTTCCAGGTATATAAACCTGTATAGCGTATAACTCTAAAGGGTCTTTATCGTTTAATTCGATTTTTTTAACTGTACCCGTTTGTAGCATTACTCATCCCCATCTTCGTTTAAGGATTCAATCTTAGCATCAATGGCTTTTGCATTTTCCATCAGTTGCTTTTTCTCTTCTTCACTTAACAACAAACCACCATCTTCACCTGAGTTAGCATCCTTCATCATACGTTGAACGATGGCAGCGAGTTTAACAATCTGCTCATCGTTTTTAATAGATACTTCCATATACTCTTTAATCAAAGGAACAATCACAGTAGCATCTTGCAGATTTTTTACCAATGGTTCTAATTGAGCAATAAGAAGCTTTAACTGCCTATCTTTCTTTTTAGAATTGTTGTAAACATCTGACATGATATCTGCGAATGTTTTACCTTTGAATAATTCAGTATCCTTATCCATTGTTATCCTTTAGTTTATATTTGAGAGACAAATGTCCTTTTTTATTATATTCGGTGTACAACTCTACATATATTAATTTCAACTTACCAACTACCTTAGTTATGTATTGTGTATGTACTCCAGTTCGTTCTCTAATAAGTATGTAGAGTGCTTTCTTATTGTACGAATATAAATCATTTCTATTCTTAAACAACTCATTTACTGAATCGGCAATCGCTCTATCTCTATCTTTAAGAAAGATTTCATATAGATGATAATCAACCCATCTGGTGTAGTGGTCTATAAAATCTGATTTAGATTCTTTTAAGTTCTGCTCTACAACTTCATTAACTATGTTTCGAGAAGTATCAATTGCGCCTACCTCTTCTCTAGCTTTCATTCTAGCGTAGTTGGCATTGTTTTCGTTAAATAGGTAGTTTCTAGCAACTACTGTAAAGTATGAAAATGCTCTCCCATTATCTCCATTGAATTTGTGAATCTTCTCATTAAGAAATGCAACCACATTCGCCTTTACATCCTCATATGGTACATCAAAGTAATACGTTTTGTAAGTGTGAATTACATTCTCAGCCAACTTATCAAATGGATAGTGAATGAATCGATTATAGATTTTATTCTTTAGATTTTGGTCCTCACAATTATTGTAAGCGTTGATTGCGATTTCCGTAATCTTTGTGAAATATCTTTTACTCCGTTTCCGTCTGCGTTTCGCCATTTAGGTTATATTCATTATTTATGTCCTCTAAGATGGTTTTAATCTTATCAAAGATAAAACCACTTTCATCATCAGCCTCAAATGAACCTAACCTATCTACATTTTGTAATCTTTCATATGCACTATCAAGATTATCAAAAATAGATACGATAAATTTATCCGATTCGTTTAAATCATCTTCTAATCGTTCGTTCTTACGCAACATATTATATGTTGTGTATCCGAATACTAAGGTTAAAACTGATAATATTACTACAGTTAGTATCATACTCATGCTTCCTCTACTTCACCAAAGATAGATTTGAAATCAATCTTCTCCGGCATCTTTACGTTTTCTAACTTTTGTTTCTTAGTTGGTCTACCACCAACATTCTTTGTTATAACTTCACCCTGCTTCATCTTCATCCATCTTTCGTTCTCATATCTAGCAGCCATAATATCCGCTTGATGCATTACGAATGGTAGTGATGTTTTGAGTGAGTTATCTTTGTTGTATGCGATGTAGTACTCTTTGTTGCTATCATCATACAACCCATCAGTAAGTTTGATTCCTAAATATTCAACCTCTGAAATCTTAATTCCAAAATGGTTCAACATCCAGAAAGTTCTATCGTTTAGATTCATCCAATGCATAGTTGGGTTGGTTTTGTAGATTTTACCTTGATTCTCTACATGCCATTGTGAATCGTTTGGAATATACCAACTCTCATCTGCATTACCAACCTTTCCCAAATCGTGATGTAGTGCTGTAAAGATTACGGTTTCTCTATCATAATCACCAATACCCATACCCATCTCTTCATACAAATTGAATACCTTAACTGCGTTTTGAGTTACTCTCAATACGTGGTCAATGTACCCACCAGCAAATGCGTTGTGGAAATGTTCAGTAGAAGATGCGGGAGTTAGAATGATTCTATTCTCAAGATGGTCGTACATCTTATTCAGCGCATCCAACCGTTCGCCTGTAAATGTTTGGTTGATTAACTTACGAAACTTTTCGTAGTTATCTTTGATTTGGTTTTCATCTAAAATGTGTATCATAACTTTTTATTTTTCATTTAATACTGATAGTAATTCACTCTCTCTGTAAATGTGGTATGTTTCTTTCCCATTTTTGTGCTTGAATCCAGTTCCTTCTAAAAGAACTGTATCACCCACCTTAACGGTCATTGGGATTGAATCTCCAGTTTGAGTAAATAACCCATTACCAACTGCTACCACTTCACCCAACATTGTGGTATCTGAACCAGATGGTTTGTACAATCCACCTGATGTTTTCTCATCGTGTCGTTTTACAATTTTTACGACAACTCTGTCCCCTAAAGGTTTGTAACTAAATTCCATATCTTAAATTATTTTATCTATGATTCCCAATTCTAATGCATCTGTTGCTGATAAGAAGTAATCGTTTTGTTGATTCTCTTCCCACCA